>Ga0182016_10002014_pt1 | contig 24245 bp, 18 predicted proteins | sample 712S2MmetaG_FD_120491 | JGI IMG/M metagenome (GOLD analysis project Ga0182016, IMG submission 120491) | Permafrost microbial communities from Stordalen Mire, Sweden - 712S2M metaG | ecosystem: Environmental > Terrestrial > Soil > Wetlands > Permafrost | place: Sweden: Stordalen | collected... | reverse complement strand
TGGCAAGTGCGCCCTCTGTAACGAACCGTTCACCAATTACGGCGACATAGTACCCGACCATATCCATCCCCGCGGCATGGGCGGGGCATGGAGAGACGACCACCCGGAAAACATTCAGGCGGTCCACTGGTGGTGCAACGGGGAAAAGGGATCGAACAGAGTATGATCTTCAACCGGTGCACCATTCATCTATATCTACTGTATTTACAAACAGATACAAACAGTGACCTTGCCATGAGTTCGGGATTATCGCACAATTATAACAATTTGTGTTATATTCAATACGTGACCGGAGACGATCTCAAGAACGCTCGCAAGGCGTCTGCATGGACGCAAGCCCAAGCCGCCGCGCAGCTCGGCGTGACCCAGGCCTATCTGTCGATGGTCGAACGGGGTGAACGGGCTGTCTCCTCAGAACTTGCCTCAAAAGCGGTGGAAGTCTTTGAGGTTCCAGCCACGGCGCTTCCACTCACGGAGTACTGGCTGCACACCCGCGACGCCGGATTCTTTCAGTCGATGCTGGGTAGCCTGGGCTATCCGGGATTTGCCTATTTGCGCAGTTCCGCCCGATTGAATCCGGTGGAAGTGCTGATGGAGGCGCTGGACTCGGACGATCTGGACTCGCGGGTCACAGAGGCGCTGGCATGGCTGCCACTGGCCTATCCCCATCTGAACTGGGATTGGCTGGGCGCGAATGCAAAGCTGCGGGATCGCCAGAACCGGCTGGGATTTGTGGTCGAGCTGGCGCGGCAGGCCGCCGCGAGAGGTGGAAGCTCCCAGTTGGAAGAGGAACTGGCCACACGCGTTGCCAAGCTGGAGTCCTCCCGCCTGGTGAAAGAAGATACTCTGTGCAGAGAATCGATGACACGCGCCGAGCGGGCTTGGCTGCGCGCACATCGACCGAAGTCGGCCGAACACTGGAATCTGCTGACAGACCTTACCGTGGAGCAACTCGATCATGTCGTCCTCTAACCGGCCGCCGGAACCGTGGAACTCCTTCTTCATGGAGTTGGATGATGCAGTCGATACGGCCGTGCGCCTCGACTGCATTGGCGGTTTCGTCGTCACGTTGCTCTATGGGCTGGAGCGGCCCACGGCGGATGTCGATGTCATTGAGCTTGCGCCACGTGCCGCCGCCGAAACCATGATGAAATTGGGCATTCGCGGTGGCCCGTTGCATCAGAGACACCACATCTATCTTGACCGTGTGGCCGTTGCCGCCATCCCGGAGAGCTACGAGGATCGTCTCGTCGAAATGTTCCCGGGCGCTTATCGCAACCTCCATCTGATGGCTCTCGATCCCTATGACCTGGCTCTATCAAAACTCGAAAGAAACAGCCAGAAAGATCGTGACGACGTGCGTTTTCTGGCGCGTAGCATTCCTTTCGACCTCAACATCCTTCAGGAACGATACACGACGGAATTGCGCTGGCAGCTCGGTGTTCCCAAGAGAGAAGATCTGACCATGCAGTTGTGGCTTGATGCCATCCGAGAAGATCGCGGTATGGACCCTGTGGCATGAATGCAAGACGGTTTCCGAAGCTTCCCCAGACACACCTTGTCCAGTTTGTGGTACTCGATTCAGAGCAGGTGCTCATTCTCACCCCGCCAAACTACGTGGCCTATCGAGAGTCTTTGACCGGTGTTCAACAATCAAGTCGAAATTGCGAAGCACTTCACTCCGAATCATTCTCTTCGTATTCGCGCTCTTCTGTCTGGATTTCCGCATAGGCTGCTCGCTCACGTTTGTCGCGACGAACGGTGAGAAGTTGTGAGCCGATTGTGTGCTTGGGAACGAAACAGTAGTTGTAAAAGGCTTCAAACAGCGCCATGTTCGTGATTCTTTTTTGCGCAATGAGTTCGCTGAGATGGTGCGTGTAGAGTGCACGGAAGGCCTCTGGCGTGATGACGTAGTTCGTCCGCTTGCCATGCGTACGAACCGTTGCCTCCAGCCACCCTTTCTCGATCCAGGATTGAATCTCTGTCTTTCGCACATGCAGTATCCTTGCCAGCGATTCGATCGACATCCAATCGCAGCGAATCTCACGGACCTTCAGTTCGTTTCGCTGAAGCGCGCAGCGAACTGCCTTTACGCTGCGTCCCAGAACCCTTGCAGTCTCTTCGACCGAATGGGTGGCTATGTGTTCGCGTAGTGTGTCGAGTTCATCTTCGGTCCAGCGCCGGTGCTCGTCGCGAATCTTCAAACCCATCTGCAAAACAAACCGCCAGCAGGATTCTCTGGATCGGCCACTGTGTCGTTGCAATCGGCAAACAAGTTGACCGAGCTTTTCTCCTGACAATACGCGGGCTTGAATGGCCATGGCCTTGGCCTCTTCGCTCCATATATTGACAGCACTCTGATTTTGCGCAGCTTTCATCGGGCACCTCGGGGAATGGAGATGCGGAGAACTCCTCTACATATAAAGCTGTCGAGAAGAGGAAAAACGAACACAGATGCGCAACTTTTTTGCAAACCGCGCGTTTGGACATATAATGCGATTACAATCCGCGCGCGGCCTTGGTATGCGTGGTTACTCGCATTTGTTCGGCATTACAGATTGGCTTCCCCTTCAAGACTTGAGCCATCTGCGCAAGTCCGGTCAAAGCACAAAAGATCAACAAATAAATACGCGGTGTTCGATCTCTGCGATGCTTTGTTGGGATTGCTTTGGGAGATACGTCGGAAAGCTCGGCTGCTGTTTACGTCTGGGCTTTGATTTTTGCCCCATCCGGCATCCGCTCCTTCCGGTATCTGGTTCGGGATGACGGAAATCCCTGCTGAAAGATGGTCGAGATGCAAAAACCTACCCCCTCGGATCTATGCTGGAACGCCAAGTTCCCGCCTGAGCAGGAATGGATTGAACGAACCGTGCACGTTGCTGTCGGGAACATCTGGCGACATGCGCATCATTTTGCCCACGCGCAGTTGGGCGATGATTCCATGGTGCCGGAAATCATGGAGATTGCCATAGACGGGACCGTTAGCCGCCTCGAAACTGGGTCTCCGCAAAGCCCAGAAGATGTAGCGGTATTGATGGAACGCTTGTTCTTGCAAGAGGTTAGGCGCAGGAGGAATGCAAACAGCCGCCTAGTCTATCTCGGCTCAGACCAGGAATTGCCAAACGGCTCCGCTCAAACTCCTTATGCGCCGATTGATTCCGCGATAGACTTGGATAGAATCTTGCACGACATACCGCCTGACGTTCGTATCGCCCTTTTACTCAGATATAGCCGATCTCGATGGAGTGAAGTCGCCGCAGTTCTGGGAACTACGGAGGCGGCCATTCGTCTTCGGTGCAAAAGGGCGCTCGACAGAATTCGTCAGAAAATGGAGGGTGAAATTCATGAGATTTAATTGTTGCAGTACTGTGCGCAGTTGGAAAGGAAGCCGTGGCTGAGAATCATTCATCGCCCCTCGACGACGACAACGACACGCTTCTGTTTGAGAAACTACAGGAGCACGTTCTTGCTCACTACCCCAACCCGGAGCGCAAAGGATGTCCCGATCCGGCCGTTCTCAAAAGTTTGGTCGAAGCTCCCGGCGATGTAACCCTTGCCTCTCTCAACGACCTGCACATCTTCAAATGCGCGGAGTGTACACGCCTGCTGATGGAACTTCGGCAAAAGAAGAAGCAGAGTGAAGCAGCCGAATAGACACCGATTCATTGAACTCAAATTCGATCCTCCCCCCTCCATTTGACGACTCTGGCAGAGCCCTCAACACGAAACAATATTTATCACTGAACATCGCCAGTCCAAGGCAAGTTGCGCGAGAACGCGACATTGACTCTGCCGCAGGACGAACATTCACCGGGTTTCCACGGACTTTAACATGTGGCAGGCCACACCTGGTTTCCGCACGAGCGCCATCGTCCGCCACCCCACTCCAGTAGCGCAGAAACCACTTTGGCGGCTTTCCACTGATTTAGATTGATAGAGGAAGGAAATTTCCAGGTTTGGCCGACAATTTGGAAGTCAGGGACGGTTCCGCGATCATGCCCCCAAAACTGATGGACGACAAAAAAGATGCTTCTGCGGAAGTGCTGGAGAACGCCAAGAAAATCCTTCGGGAACATCTTGTCCGGATGGGACTCAAGCAGAGTTCGCAGCGGGATGTGATTCTGCGCATTTTTCTTGCCACTCGCGACCACCTTTCCACCGAAGAGCTGCACCGGCTTGTCAAGGCCGATGATCCAACCATTGGCTATACAACGGTCTATCGCGCGCTCAAGCTATTTGCCGAATGCGGAGTAGCCTCGGAGATCGAATTCCGCGATGGCATCGCTCGTTACGAACACCGTCTCAATCGCCAAAAACATCACCATTTGATATGCACCGCTTGTGGCGATTCGGTGGAGTTCTTTGCTCCCGAAGTCGAAGAAGCGGAGCGAAATGTTGGCGCTCAATTTCAGTATCAGACCACGGGGCACAATTTTCAGATCTACGGCATCTGCCAGACTTGTCAGAAGAAGCGGAAGGAGCAGCCCTCCGCCTCCTGAGTGTATTCGCTCGCCGCTCAAAAAGAAAACTTGGCGGCCAGTTGCAATTGACGTGGCGCATTGGCGTTGATGATTTTGCCAAAGTTCGAGCTGTCTGGGTTTCCATTCACCGCTTCCGGTCCAAAGAACTGGGCGTGATTGAAGACGTTGAAAGCCTCCATGCGCAACAAAAGCGAGCGTGAGGCACCCATCCCGACTTTCTTTTCCAGCGATGCATCGAAGTTCTCCGCCCCCGGACCATAAAAGAAGCGACGGCGGGCCGTTCCAAGATGTCCCAAATCACTTGGAATGCTCGAATCAGGAATTGTGATCAGCGACTTATTGAAAGCCGGGTTCCCATTGCGCGGATTGTGGTTCAGCTTCAGGTCGCCCGGCGTGTAGTCTGGAGTGTCCACGCCGTTGTTGTTGATACCGTTGGGCATGGAACCGATCAGCGAAGTATCGTCATTGTTGAAGAGCGTGACCGGCATACCGGAGCTGAAGCGGGTGATGCCGGACAACGACCAATCCTTGCTCCATCGATTGCTGCGACGGGTCAGCATGACAACTGGCAGGTTCACGTTATAGCTGAGGACAAAGTTGTGGCGCACATCGAAGGCCGAGATGGCGCAGCTAATGGATGGGTTGATCGGATTGATCTCTTCCGAGAGACTGGAGGAGTTGTCAATGGACTTGGAGTAGGTGTAGGCGCCCAGCAGTTCCATATTTCGGCTGCGATGCTTGAGAGTTACTTCCATGGCGTTATAGCCACTGTCTCCGATGGTCTTCTGGTAGGTGATGCCGTCAAACTGAGCCCCAAAGGGACCACGCGCCTCTACCTGGGTTCCATCCACCTTGGTAAACAATCCACCCTCGTTGAAGGGGCCGCACATGTTGGTTCCCGGCGCAACTTGTGAGGTGCTGTTCACGCTCAGGCAGCGGGTTGCGTCGCCGGGCGAGGCTGGAGTGAGCACCAGAAGGTGGTGAGCCTGCGCGCCCACATAGCCCAACTTCAAGGTCAAACCATCGCTCAACTCTCGCTCCACGGAAAAGTTATAGCTCTCGGTGTAGGGCGAAGAGTTGCGATAGTAAAAGGCTGGATCGCCGGTGATGGGCGTATATTTGCCCCAATCCACACTCGAATTCGGATGCGCCACCGATGCGCCAAAAGCGGGAATCGGCGACGGGAAAGGCTGACCGTTGCTGGTACCTGTACTGGCTGAACGGAAGGGCTCGTCGAAGAGTGGGCGACCGCCAGTACTGTCATAGTCGTATCCGTAGGGTGGGCAGGCACTCATGATACCTGCGGACAAGCCCTCGAAGGCGGTATAAAAGATGCCATAGCCGGCATGAATGGAAGTGCTTCCTGGTGTACCAAAGAGTTTACCGGCCCAATTGCTGTTCCAGCGTGGTGAGTAGGCCACACCGAAACGTGGGGAGAAGTTGGTCCACTTGGTGGGTGACAGAGTGGACGCGATGCCTGGGTCGCCGGGAAAGACAATGCCAGCAGGTGCACCGGGATAGACCTCGGACTGCTGTCCAAGCACAAAGGTTTGCAACTGGTTGTACTTCTCATGCCAGGGCGGCAGCATATCCCAGCGCACGCCGTAATTGAGCGTCAGGTTGTCATGTACCTGCCAACTGTCCTGAGCATAGATGCCGGCATACTTGTTGCGGATGTAGAAACCGCTTGCGTCTCCCTGCTCGTAGGTACTGGCTACGCCGATCAGGTAGTCGGCAAAATCCAGGCCGGTCTCCGACCCCTGAAAGACAAAGGCACCATTGTTGATGGAGTTCGAGTTGATGTTGACCTGATCCGTATGAAAATCGGCGCCGGCCTTGACCGTGTGCTTGCCCAGCACTTTGGAAAGCGTCTCGGTGCCCTGATAGGTATTGTTCACCTGTCGCTCACCAGTGACGTCCACTCCAAGGGTAAAGTCGTTGAAGGAGACATTTTCCACGCCCTCGGCGGCAGGATTCAGCGGCACAATGCCCAGCGTTCCCTCTCCCTCGACGAAGCCTTGCGAAGCCAGAGTAGGCCCGACGCCACCTACCGGTTGTCCGATCTTGTTGGCATCGCGCAGATAGCTGAAGTGCAACTCATTCACCAGAGTCGTGCCCCATGGACGGGTCCAGCCCAGATTGATCAACTGCGCGCGGCCGCGCGAGATGGCATTGAAGCCTGGAACGTTTGCACCTCCCTGTGAGGTCGGGTAGGGATTGTCAAGATCATAACCATCGCGGAAGTAGTAGGCCGAGAAAGTGCCGGCGTGCGTCATCCAGTCCAGGCGCAAGGCGGCTTTGTTGTCACCCAGCGTCTCGTTTTCGCTGGAACTGGAGAAAGTGACCGGATCGACATTCGGCTTGGGAATATAGGCCATCAGCGATTTGGAGGGGGCTGACCACGCCGTCTCCGGAATCACCGCATTAGGAAAGACGCAGACCGTATTACTCTCCGTGCAATCAGTCGTATAGTAGGATTCGCCGGTGGTGATTGTCCTGCCCAACCTCTGGCTGAGTAAGGCGGCCAGGTAATCGCCGCTGACCTTGCCTGTCAGCGCCGAGGCCGCATCAAGCAGATTGCCGGAGCGGTCGTCGATGGACGGCACTGCTATGTGCCCTGTCTCTACGCCTTGCGTCATCTTGGTGCCCTGGTAGTCGGCAAAGAAAAAGAGTCTGTCCGGGAGCAGGTGGCCGCCCAGCGTTCCTCCATATTGATGGCGATCATAGGCTGCTTTCTCTTTCCCCAGATAATTGGTCGCGTCCAGATTGGTGTTGCGCGCAAACTCGAATGCACTGCCGTGGAGAGGATTCGTGCCGGTTTTCGTGGAAACCAACACTTGCCCGCCGCTGAAGTTTCCGTACTCCGCGTCGAAGTTGCCGGTCAGCACGCGGAACTCGGCAATCGAATCGAGATTGGGCACCACGCTGGCCGCGTTGTTGAAGTCTTCTTCCACCGAACTTCCGTTCACCACAAAGCCATTTGCCGTCTCGCGCTGGCCACTTACGGACATATTGCCTGGATTCAGATCGCCCGAAGGCGGCGTACTGGTACATCCCGACATCACCACGGCGTTCGGCTGAGCCGAACTGATCGGAATCACCCCGGCTTGCAGGGCGAGCAGGTCCGTATAGCTGCGCCCATTCAACGGTACACTGGTCATTTTTTCCTGAGAGATGCCTTCCCCGACCTGAGTGCTGGCAGTGTCCACCTGCACGGCATTGCTATCGACAAGCACAATCTCTTCCTGAGATGCCAGCTGCAGAATCACGTCGATACGCAGCGAGGCCGTCGGACCCAGTACCTGCCCATCTCCTTCGTACGGGCGAAAGCCAGGTGCAACGACCTCCAAGCGGTAGGTTCCTGCCGGCAACAGCAGTTCGTACCAGCCTTCTCCGTCGCTTTGAATCGACTGACGCGCCGCCGTTCCCTGGTTTAATACACTCACCTGAGCATGCGGAACAACTGCCCCGGTCGGATCTTTGACGACTCCGGAAAAATGCAAAACATCCCCGGCAAACAGCGGCATCGATGTAAAAATCAAGAGTGCGATGAATAATGCTCCACGAGAAGACTTTCTCCAGACGAATCGTTCAAAGGTCATTTCCAGCAATCCTTCCCGATCTTCTGTTCAGCATTGAGCGCCCATATTCATCTCACAAGAATCTCGCCCTGCACTTTATGGTGAACATGAAAATCATTTTCATCATAAGGTAAGCAGCCTTTGCCTCCAGTGATAGAGGTCACAACTGCGACCAATATGATCGGCGTTGTCTCGGGATGTGAGAGGGGCAAAAACTGTGAGGATCAAACCAGCCCTACGGCTTGAATGGTACGGCGTCCTGTCAAGCTGTTTATCAGGGCAGAAAAGCTCAAAGAGCATCGCAAACCCGTCCCTCCTCTCCAGCGATTCATATAAACGAGAGGCGATCTAACGTGTTCAATATCATCGCAGAACTGCTCCTCACTTGAAATCGGACCAATCTTATCGTATATTGTATTTATTGCGACTGTGTCGCAACTGGATGGCCATGCTCACAAGATGCAATCTGCTGACTGAGGTTGAGGCTCAGGGAGTTCGCCTGACTGCGCAGCGCCGTATCTTGATCGAGACGATTCAGGCTGCGACTAGCCACTTGGACGCGGCAAGCCTGCTGAATCTGGCCCGGAAACGCGACGCGGGCATCGACCGCGCCACCGTTTATCGGACGATCGATTTGTTGAAGAAGCTCGGACTGATCGACGAACTCGACCTCATGCACATAAATGGAGAAAAGCACTACTACGAGGTTCGCACCCAGAAAGACCATCTCCATCTCACCTGCCTCGACTGCGGCATCGTCGAGGAATTCACAACCCCGACCTTCGATCGCCTCAAGCGTGAAATTGCAAAAGAGAACTCCTTTGAAATTCAGGTGATGCGCCTGGAGATCGGAGGCATTTGCAGCGCTTGCGCAGCGAAGAAACGAAAACGCCCGCAATAAAGGCAAAAGCCAGACCCTCGCGATTCACTCTTGGCGGAGGACGCGAGGATCTGGCAGCCACAGCCGTGTAGACTGCGGGCTTCCCTCACTATAGGGTTCCTGCCCGCAAAATTTCAACTGCCACGATGGTCGACGATCTTTTCTCGTTTACCTGTGTGAGAAAACTGTGCTTTGCGGGATTTTGGTAAATACCAGAAGCCAAACAAAACCGTAAAAAGGGAGGGACATGAAGCAGAAGAGGCGGAGAAGGTCAGGAGACGAAAAGGCAGGTCAAGCGCGGAATCAGAAGAAGGGGAAGACGCGTGGATGGATTGCTATGGGGGCACTTGTGGCGTATGCCGCCATGGGAGGAACACGAACGGCACTCGCCGCCCCACCGAGTCGATATCCGAACGGAGACAACCCAATAGCGGCGACACTGCCATTGAAGCGCTTCGATATTGCAGCTGGACCGTTAGAGAAAGCGATCGCGGCCTATGAAGAAACAACCGGTTTGACGGTCAAATTCGTCCTCCCAACCGGGACATTGGCCGGATTCAACTCGAAAGGAGTTGTGGGCCTTTTTCGAGACGATGAAGCCCTACGGCGGATTCTGGACGGCACCGGGCTGAACTACCGTTCTGAAGATGCGACCACAAAGGTTGTAGGGGTACAAGCGACCAGTACTGTATCGGTAACGAGTTCAGTTCCCACCGCACTATCCATGGAACGATTCACCGAGCCGTTAATCGAAACTCCGCAGAGCATCAGCATTATTCCGCAATTCGTGATTAAGGATCAGGGGCTATCGACGCTGCGAGACGCACTTCGCAATGTACCCGGTATCAGCCTTGCTGCCGGCGAATCCGGCGCACAGGGTGATAATCTGACGATTCGCGGCTTTACCGCGCGTAACGATATTTTCTTGGATGGGATACGGGATTTCGGAAGCTACTACCGTGACGCCTTCAACTACGAGCAAGTGGAAGCGCTGGAGGGACCGGCGGGAATTCAGTTTGGGCGTGGATCAACCGGTGGAGTGATCAACCAGGAGAGCAAGGTTCCTCAAGCAGATCAGCATATCGTGGCGCAAACGCAGTTCGGCACGGACCTTACACGTCGATTGACAGTGGACCTCAACAGTCCTGAGGACGCTAGCTTGGGTGGAACGGCATTTCGTACCAATGTAATGGCCCAGGAGAGTGGGGTTGCGGGGCGCGATGCTGCCGAGATTCGGCGGTTCGGCATTGCTCCTTCGATCTCAATCGGGATGAACACCAAGACACATGCCACACTGAGCTATGTTCATCTCTCTGAGGATGACACGCCTGACTACGGACTACCGTGGCTCTTCAGTACGGTTGCGCCGGCAAACCGGCACAGCTACTTCGGGTTCCCGGATGAGAATTATCTGAAGACGAATGACGACATTCTGACTTTGAAAGCAGATCATGAGTTCTTTCAGAGCCTCAATCTTCGCATGATTGCGCGAGCGGCGAACTACCCGCGACAGGCTCAAATTACCGAGCCGCAAATCTGCTCGAATGCAGCACTAAGTGTACCGGTTGGTGGGGTGGTCGCAGCGTTGCCAACGCTGGCTTATAACACTGCACTGCCGTGTCCGTACACCCTGGCCACGCCTGCCAGTGAGATCACACAGGTCAATCGAAACCAGATACAAGTGAAGAGCGTTGAAGGCGATCTATGGGATCAGACCGAAGTAACAACTCGGTTTACGACACTGGGCGCTAAGCATGATCTGGTCGCTGGAGTCGAGGGAGGACAGGAAATCTCAAATCCCATCCGCACCAGCTATACCATCAACAAAATTAACACGGTACCTGACACTACCCTGTTGACTCCAAATGAAGGTCAGACTTTTTCAGGGACGGGCTACATCGCATCGATTGTCCATACCAAGGCCAAGAGTGTTGGACTGTACTTTATCGACACGCTGAAACTGGGACGGCTCTTTGAATTGAGTGGAGGCGTGCGGTGGGATCGTTTCGATACTGAGTACAATCTCTACCAGCCAACGCCGCCAGCAGGCGCTACAGCCACCGCGAACGTGGCGCCCATCAGCCGAGTCGATGAGCAGCCGAGTTACCGTGCCGCGTTTGTCTACAAGCCCTCAAGCAACGGCAGCATTTACTTCGACTATGGGACCAGCTTCAATCCCGCTGCCGAATCACTAAGCTTGAGCATCGGTTTAGCGAACAGTTCGGCTGCGCCGGAAGAGAATGAGAGCTATGAAACCGGGGTTAAATGGAGTTTTCTGAGTGGACGATTGCTGACGGAAGGAGCATGGTTCCGCACCGAAAAGGACAATGCGCGCGAGACCGATCCCACCAACTCGAACAATATTGTCGCCGCAGGAAATCAACTCGTGAAGGGAGTCCAGTTCAGCGCGGTTGGACGACTCCCGCAGGAGATGGATCTAGTCATTGGATACGCCTATCTTGACAGCGATGTGCTTCTGTCAAAGTTCTTCCCGACAGCCGTTGGCTATCCGCTGGCGAATGTTCCCAGACAGACCTTCAATCTATTTGTCACACGCCGCCTGCCGCTCAAGCTGAATGGCGGGCTTGGTGGAAACTACGTAGGGAGCAGGACCGCGAGTTCCACAGTTCCGTATGTGCCAACCGGGTTTGTCGTCAACCCCAACGGGGCGGGCTTTGTGGTAACCAGCGTCGCCATGAAACAGGTTCCAGGATATTGGGTATTCAATGCGATGTTGAAGCACCCGCTGACAGAAAAGGTCGATTTCCAGGTCAATGTCAATAACATGTTGAATCGTTATTACATTGATTTGCCGCATCCAAGTCACCTGGTACCAGGGGCTGGAGCGAGCGCGTTGATCGGAATCAACTTCAAATTCTGAAATGTGGCTCTGTTGGAACAGGTCGTAGCGCGGCAGCGCGAGCGATCTGTTCCTTCGGAAAGAACCGTCGTTGCTTTGATCGATGGAGTGTTACCAATGTTGATCGTAGTGCCCGAAGTATTGAATTCGACCGAAGTAGCGCAGATGCGGGCTGTTTTGGACGCAGCGGATTGGGTGGATGGCAAGGTTACAGCTGGCTATCAGGCCCAGAGCGTCAAAGACAATATGCAATTGCCAGAAGGCCATCCAATCGCAACACAACAGGGGGAGTTGATCTTGGCGGCATTGGCGCGATCCCCATTATTCATGTCCGCAGCATTACCCCTTCGAGTCTTTCCACCGATGTTCAATCGCTATACTGGGGGCGGTCACTTCGGCACTCATGTCGATACAGCAATCCGTGCCTTGGCATCCACGGGACAACGAATTCGCACGGATATTTCGGCGACGCTATTCCTCGCGCCTCCAGAGGAATATGACGGTGGAGAACTGCTCATCGAGGATACATACGGGGTCCACAGCGTGAAGCTCCCTGCTGGCCACTTGGTGCTCTATCCAGCGACCAGCCTGCATCGAGTCACGCCTGTGACCCGAGGAGCGCGAGTGGCATCCTTTTTCTGGATTCAGAGCATGATTCGAAACGATGGCGACCGGACTCTTCTTTTTGACCTGGATACCGGAATTCAGCAATTGGCCAAGGATGCTCCAGGCAAGGACGTTGGCGTGAAGCTGACCGGCGTCTACCATAACCTTCTCCGTCGCTGGGCTGAGATGTAGCTGAATGTAAAGAATCTTCTATCCACTTTGAAACACCTGCTGTAAAATCTTGCACATGACCGGAAACCCGAAAGTTCTCGAACAGCTCAACCGTGCGCTCCGTGAAGAACTGACTGCAATCAACCAGTATTTCCTTCATGCGGAGATGTGTGAAAACTGGGGATACGAGAAGCTCTCCAAGTTCATCAAAAAGCAGTCGATCGATGAGATGAAACACGCGGAAACTATCATCGAGCGGATCTTGTTTCTGGACGGAAGTCCAAACATGGAACCGCTGGCGCTCACAATCGGTAAGTCGGTGAAGGAAATGATAAAGTCCGACTTCGATTTGGAGATCGGCGCCGTAGCGATGTACAACGAAGCTGTTCAAATTGCGGCTGAGAACAAGGATAACGGTTCCCGCGACTTGTTTGTACAACTGCTAAAGGATGAGGAAGAGCATGTGGACTGGCTCGAAGCTCAACTTCACTTGATCCAGGAACTGGGCTATGAGCGCTACCTTACCACACAGTTGAAGGAAGAAAAGTGAGCCAGCCTCTGCTGCCTTGCCAGTCCGGCGGCTGAGCGTATTCTTGTGAAACATGAACTGGCCGATTCTCGATTACTTGTGCCGGTTTGAATCCTGTTTTGAAAGATCTGGCGGACCTGCAATCGTTTATATGGCGTCCGCCAGGTCTATCGACTGCGAAAAATCTCCGGAGACAGCAAAATTAACGCTGCCCAGCTTGGGCAATGTTGGTGGTCTCATAGATCATATCGAGGACACAATAGAATCCAACGTGCCTCGCGCTTCCTGATTATCCACAATATGTAGCGCTTGCCATTTCCGAAAGCGCAAGGTATAGTGAGAGAACTTTATGGTTCTTTGCGCTCCAGCGCAAGGCGAAGATGGGAATCCGGTGGGAATCCGGAGCTGCCCCGCAGCGGTATGCAGGAACGAACGCCCAATCGGCACTGGCTTGATTTGAAGCTGGGAAGCCGGGCAAGTAGGCAGCCTGCGAGTCCGAAGACCTGCCATTAAGACAATCACTTACGCCTCCGAGGGGAGGCGAGGGTCGGTGGCTTGTTCGCTCTTGGTCGGAGAGTGTGCCGCTGTTTCTTCGCTCATCTTCTCCGAGGCCCAGGAGCGTAGTCTGTGGCCACTTCCTCAGCCCTATTGTCAGATGTCCTTCCCGGTTTCCCGCTGCCAGAGGAGACGCCGGTCATGCATGTGCGCAAGCGCAACGGTACGCTTGAACCGGTCGACGTGAACAAGATCGTACGCGCTGTGCAGCGTTGCTCGTATGGCCTCACGCAAGTGGACGCGATGCGCATCGCCAGCAAGACCATTGGCGGCCTCTACGATGGCGCTACGACCGGCGAACTCGACGCCATCTCCATTGATACAGCAGCTTCTCTCATTGCCGAGGAGCCGCAGTACTCTCGATTGGCCGCACGTCTGCTGCTCGGAACCATTCTGAAAGAAGTGGCCGGACAGAACCTGCACTCCTTTTCGCAGTCCATCGAATATGGATTTCAGCAGGGCATTGTGCACTCCAACACAGCGGAGTTTGTGCGCATTCATGCGCGCAAACTGAACCACGCCGTCGATGAGGAGCTTTCGGATCGCTTCGAGTATTTCGGTCTGCGCACGGTTTATGATCGCTATCTACTGCGCGACCCAATCTCACGCAAGGTCATCGAGACGCCGCAGTACTTCTTCCTGCGTGTTGCCTGTGGACTGTCCGAGACTCCCATCGTGGCCATCGAGTTTTACCAGCTCATCGCGGCGCATGACTATATGCCCAGCTCGCCCACGCTCTTCAACTCCGGAACCAAGCACGCGCAGATGTCTTCCTGCTATCTGCACGATTCGCCGCACGATTCGCTTGAATCCATCTACGATGCCTACAAGTCCGTTGCCATGCTCTCCAAGTTCTCCGGCGGTATTGGTCTGGCTTTTCATCGTGTGCGCTCGGAGGGATCGCTGATCCGCGCCACCAATGGCTTGTCGAACGGCATTGTTCCGTGGCTGCGCACTCTGGACAGTTCAGTGGCTGCCGTCAATCAGGGCGGCAAGCGCAAAGGCGCATGCTGCGTCTATTTGGAGCCCTGGCACGCGGACATTGAGCAGTTCCTTGAACTTCGCGACAACACTGGCGATCTGTCACGGCGCACTTATAATCTGAATCTCGCCAACTGGATTCCCGATCTCTTTATGCAGCGCGTCGAGCAGGATGGAGTGTGGTCCCTCTTTGATCCCAAGGTAGTTCCGCATCTTCCCGATCTCTTCGGCGAGGAGTTTACCGCCGCCTATGAGAAGGCGGAAGCAGAGGCACTCTATGCGCGCCAGATCAAGGCTCGCGATCTCTTTGCACGCATGATGCGTACTCTCGCCGAAACTGGCAATGGCTGGATGACCTTCAAGGACGCCTGCAATCTGAAGTGCAATCAGACCGGCCTGTCGGGCAACGTGGTGCATCTTTCGAATCTATGCACCGAAATCACTGAGGTGACTTCGCCGGAGGAGACTGCGGTCTGCAATCTCGGCTCCATCAATCTTGCGCGCCATGTGATCGACGGAGCCTTCGATTTTGAGAAACTGGCGCATACCGTCCGTACCGCCGTGCCCATGCTGGACCGCGTGATCGACATCAACTACTATCCTGTGCCGCAAGCAGCCAGTGCCAATGCCCGCTGGCGTCCCGTGGGCCTGGGCATCATGGGCCTACAGGACGTGTTCTTTCTGCTGCGCCTTCCCTTTGATTCAGTCGAGGCGCAGGCTCTCTCTACGCGCATTCAGGAAGAAATCTATTACCACGCTCTCGACGCCTCCAGCGTGCTTGCGGAGAAGCACGGCGCACATCCATCCTTCGCCGAAACGCGCCTGGCCGCCGGCCAACTGCAATTCGATTTATGGGGCGTGAAGCCTGCCGATGAAGTCCGCTGGAATCAACTGCGCCAGCGCATTGTTCAGCAGGGCGTGCGCAATTCGCTGTTGGTCGCCATCGCGCCCACAGCTACCATTGCTTCCATCGTCGGCTGCTCAGAATGCACGGAACCGCAGATTTCCAACCTCTTCAAACGCGAGACACTCTCCGGCGAATTCATGCAGATCAATCGCTATCTGGTAAATGAGCTGAAGGAACGCGGCCTGTGGAACGAGAATATGCGGATGCGTCTCAAGCTGGCCGAAGGCTCCGTGCAGCAGATCGACGAACTGCCCGATGATCTCAAGTTGATTTATCGCACCGTCTGGGAGGTCCCCATGCGCGGACTCATCGATATGGCCCGCGACCGCAGCGCCTATATCGATCAGAGCCAGTCGCTGAACCTCTTTGCCGAGTCGCCCAACATAGGCCGCCTCAGTTCGATGTATATGTACGCGTGGAAGAGCGGCCTCAAGACGACGTACTATCTGCGCTCACGACCTGCGACGCGCATTACCAAAACAACTGTAGCCGCAACCTCTGTTGCTACACCAGCGGCTCAAATCGCCTGCTCACTTGAAAATCCTGAATCCTGCGAGGCCTGCCAGTAATGACCACTACTTTATCGTCTGTTCAAACGCCCCTTCACATCCTCGATCCAGGGTTTTGCCTCACGCTCCGTCCGATGTCTTATCCGGTTTTCTACGATATGTTTCGCGACGGCATCAAGAACACTTGGACCGTGGAGGAGGTGGATTTTCAAACCGATCTTGTTGATTTGAAGCAGCGGCTCTCGCCCGCTGAGGTGCATCTGATTCAGCGCCTGGTTGCATTTTTCGCCACGGGCGATTCCATCGTCAGCAACAACCTGGTGCTCAATCTCTACAAGCACATCAACTCTCCCGAGGCGCGCGTCTATCTCTCACGCCAGCTTTTTGAAGAAGCAGTGCATGTGCAGTTCTATCTCACGCTGCTGGACAACTATGTCCCTGATCCAGACGAGCGCGCCGCAGCTTTTGCCGCCGTCGAGAACATTCCTTCCATCGCGCGCAAGGCCGAGTTCTGCATGAAGTGGATTGACTCCATTCAGCAGCTCGACAAGCTGGAGACCCGCACCCACCGTCGGCAATTCCTGCTTAACTTAATTTGCTTTGCCTCCTGCATAGAAGGGTTGTTTTTCTTCGCAGCTTTTGCGTATGTCTACTTTTTGCGCTCGAAAGGACTGCTGCATGGACTGGCGTCGGGCACCAACTGGGTCTTTCGCGACGAAAGCTGCCACATGGAATTTGCTTTCGAGGTAGTCAACGTCGTTCGCCAGCAGGAACCGGACCTGTGGGACAAAGAACTGGAGGAGCAGATCGTGCAAATGCTGCGCGAGGCGGTCGATGCAGAAACACAATTTGCTGAGGATTTGCTCAGCGGAGGTGTCGCCGGACTATCCGTGCGCGATATGCGCCAGTACCTTGGCTTTGTTGCCGATGCACGGCTCCAGCGCCTGGGCATCTCGCCCGCATTTCATACGAAAAATCCATTCTCCTTTATGGAACTGCAAGACGTGCAGGAATTGACCAACTTCTTCGAGCGCCGCGTCTCGTCCTATCAGTCCGCTGTTTCTGGAGAAGTAGCCTTTCACGATGATTTCTAGCCGACTTTTTGACCGTTTCGAAATCAACCAACTCGTCTACTCAGATTCGGCTAACCAGCGACAATTGGAATACACACTCAGGACGGGATGGGAGGGACGGAGATCGAGTAATGTTCGGTTACGGCGGGCGTATTCTCCCATGCCCGTCTGGTCCAAATAAGGCCTGAACAGAAGCCCTCCCGCCGCTAGTCGGCGCAGAACATCGAACCAGACCGATTCATCGCTTGGAAGCAGGATTATGCCCCAACCGCTTCGGGAGACCGAGCAGAGTAGAGGAACATATTCTGGGTCTGCTGTTATCAGAGTGCCCCGTTTTTGCTGACAGACCTTCGCTACTTCCAAGCGAGTAAGCCCTTCTGCGAGACTGAAGTTTTGATTTGGGAGAGCGGCTCCAATAAGATTCTGCATCAGCTCGAAAGGCAGGCCATAGTCGAGGAAGAATCGTTGTTTACGATGAAGGAGCAAAGTTCGTACCGGAATTGTGCGGGGTGCTCTATGCCAATGGCTCATATACTCACTTGCGGCGTGGGAACGAGCGAGTGGTCGATGCAGCGGAGTCCCACGCGGCGGATGTCGCAAACACAATTGCTATCGAATAGCCAATCAATCCGCCCCATATCAGCTCCTACCGAATATTACTCATAATATGTTGCCGATGTCTTGTCCGTCTCGTACAGGGTACATTGCTTTACCTTCACGCGGCCTTCTGTCATTTTCCACACGCGGGCACCAATTTCCTCAAAGAAGTAACGCGCCAGATTTTCAGCAGATGGATTGACCTCAGTAAATGGCGGCAAGTCGTTGATCATCTGGTGGTCGAGATACTCGATCGTTGGCCTCAATACCTCCTTGAGGTGCTTGAAGTCGAGGAGAATGCCATTATCTTCAAGGCTCTCTCCGGTAAGTATTATGCTGATCTTGTAGTTGTGCCCATGCGGGTTTTCGCAACGTCCTTGGTAGTTGCGTAGGTAATGGCCGGACGAAAAACCTGCTTCGACTGCGACTTCAAACATGAGTATCCTTGTTCTTGAGAGATATTGTCGGCTTTCGATGTATGTCTAGCGTATCGAAAGCCGACTTCCTTGTGGATCGGCAGCGAGATTATGCTTGCACCAGAGAGGTTCGCAATTCGGCAGCAACCGCAACCATATTCTCCAGCGCCAGTCGGACCTCTTCCCAACCACGGGTCTTAAGCCCGCAGTCCGGATTGATCCATAGCTGCTGTGGCGTGAGCACTTCAAGCGCCTTGCGCAAGAGAGTTTGAATTTCATCGCGGCTCGGCACACGAGGCGAGTGAATATCGTACACGCCAGGTCCAATCTCGTTGGGATAGTGAACCCGATGGAACGCATCCAGCAGTTCCATACGCGAACGAGAGCATTCGATGGAGATTACATCGGCATCCATCTTCACAATCGAGTCGATGATGTCATTGAACTCGGAGTAGCACATATGCGTGTGAATCTGGGTGCCGTCCTCGACGCCTGAAGAAGCCAGGCGAAATGCGTTCACGCTCCAATCGAGATACTGCGGCCAATCGGCGCGGCGCAGCGGCAGACCCTCTCGAATTGCAGGCTCATCGATCTGGATCACCTTGATGCCTGCGTGTTCCAAGTCGGCAACCTCGTCACGAATCGCAAGCGCAATCTGTTGACAGGTTTTCGAGCGCGGCTGATCGTCGCGCACAAACGACCATTGCAGGATCGTAACCGGTCCTGTGAGCATTCCTTTGACTGGCTTTTTGGTAAGAGACTGAGCATATTTAGCCCAGTACACGGTCATCGGACCCAAGCGCGATACATCGCCGTAGATGATTGGGGGCTTCACGCAGCGCGAGCCATAGCTCTGGACCCACCCATTTTCGCTAAAGACAAATCCATCGAGATGCTCGCCGAAGTACTCGACCATGTCATTGCGCTCGAATTCCCCATGCACCAACACATCGAGTCCGACTTCTTCCTGGAACTCGATGCAGCGTTTGGTTTCTTCATGAAGAAACCCCTCATAAATCATGAGATGGGTTTTTCCGCTGCGAAAGCCCGCGCGCATCTTGCGAACCTCAACAGTTTGCGGAAACGATCCGATAGTGGTTGTGGGGAAACTCGGGAGCGACAGCGCTTTTGCCTGCCGCTGTTGGCGCACCTTATAGGTACTCTCCCTGTTTAGCATCTTGGCATCGATGGCTGCCAGTCGCTGAGCCACTTCCGGTTTGTGTATGCGCTGCGAGGTACTGCGCGATTCTACAAAGTGAGCATTTTCGGCAAGCGTCTCCTGGATGGCGTCTTTGCTCTCTGATGCCCCGGCCAGAAGCGCAACTTCCTTTAGTTTCTGTTTGGCAAAGGCCATCCAACCACGCACTTCGGGATCGAGTTTTGTTTCGGCATCGAGATCGAAGGGCGAGTGCAAAAGAGAACAGGATGGCGCGACTTCCAAGTGATCTTTTCCGAGCGACTGAATTGCTTTTTCCAACACTTCAACAGCCTTGTTTAAATCTGTGCGCCAGACATTGCGGCCATCGACCAGCCCCAGTGAGAGCCTCCTGTTGGAGATGTCTTTGCTCAGCAACGCATCAAGCTGCTCCGGCGCGCGAACCAGATCGAGATGCAGACCCGCTGTGCCGAGCTCAAGAGCAAGATTCAGATTGCCTGCGAGAGCGCCGAAGTAAGTAGCAAGCAGGAGTTTGGGCAGCGTAGATGCACTGTCGAATGTTCTGTACGCTTCGCGATACATCTTCTCGGCATCGAAATCGAGATCGAGCGTGAGATATGGCTCATCGATCTGCACCCACTCCGCTCCCGCTTGCGAGAGGCGCGTCAGAAGCTCCTGATAGAGAGGTAGTATCGAATGCAGAACCTGTGCGCGTGTGATCCTGGCATCAGTGGGCTTGCCGAGCAAGACAAACGAAACCGGACCAAGCAGGAGCGGGCGAGTTTCAATACCCAGTGCCCTTGCCTCCAGATAATCCTCGACGACTTTGTTCGAGCGCAGTTCATAGCGCATCTCGGCTTCAAACTCTGGAACAACGTAGTGATAATTGGTATCGAACCACTTTGTCATATCGAGGGCCGGCACGTCTTGCGCACCGCGCGCCATCGCAAAATAGGTTCGTAGATTCACGGGGCCACCCGGTGCTTTGAATCGGCGCGGTATGGCCCCAAGCGTGATTGCCATATCAAGCACATGATCGTAAAGCGAAAAATCATTCGAGGGCGGCGCATTGATACCCGCTTCAGCCTGCAATTGCCAGTGCTCTTTGCGCAGAGTCTGGGCTGCTTGAAGAAGCGTGTCCTCGTTTGACTCGCCGCTCCAGTACTTTTCCAGCGCAAATTTAAGCTCACGCCGTTTTCCCATGCGTGGGAATCCTAGATTACTTGCCTGTACCAAGCTCATTCGCTTCTCCATAAAATGTGCTAACACTTCGTTCAAGTTGTGTTTCCAATGCAGTGCTTCATTGCATTGCAGCGTGACAATGCGCAGCGGCTCAGCGTATAGGCAGAGTCGTCATACACGATTCTTAAAATTCCATCGCTCCACGCTGCAAGCAACGATGAGCGCAGATACACAAATTGGAGACCTCTCGGCCTCATCAAAACAAATCCGGAAAAATGCAGCGGCGTAATATGCCGCATCACCCGGCCTTCCCCTCGAAGGCGTGTGCATTCCATGCTCGTTACGAGCACGCTTTTCGGCAGGTCTTCGGACTTGCAGGCTACCTACTTACTCCAGCTTCCCAGTCCATGGCTGAACCAGTGCTTTCGTTGGAGCGTTCGTTCCTGCTTACCGCTGCGGGGCAGTTCCGGATTTTCACCGGATTCCCTTTTAAGCTCGACCACGCGGATCGGGCACCGGAAAGTGATTTGAATATAGAGCATCCCCTCCGTGCAGGTCAACGTGGAGCCAAGGTGCCCAACGGGTTTTTCCACCGCGCCGCAAAAAAACGCGCTTGACACCAGACTGCAAACCGCATACAGTCAGTAGCGTTACGGTTCCCCAGGGGCACAACATCTGGGGCTAAGAGGGAAGCCGGTCCTGTCGATAGACGAAACCGGCGCTGCCCCCGCAACTGTGAGCGAAGAGCTGCAATCCTCCTATGTCACTGCCTCCAGAACGGGGTGGGAAGACTGGATTGCCGCAGCGATCCGCGAGCCAGGAGACCTGCCGTAGCACACGAATCGTCCACGGGCGGGGTGTACCGTTGGGTCGCTTGCAGGCTTTGGCCCTCCGCCATATCGCGTTTCCGCAATGCGCCCAATTCGGCATTCCCCTCCCGCATGAAAGGGATTGCCGATGTCCGTCTCAGCCAATCTTCCGCCATCGTCCGTCATCAAGCGCAGCGGCGCGATTGCTCCACTTGATGGCGCCAAAATCTGCTCCGCTATCCAGCGGGCAGGAAAAGCCACTGGCGCATTCGACGATGGCGAAGCGCAGTTGCTGACCATTCAGACCCTCAAGGTTCTGGCTCATCGCTTCCATGACCGCGCCCCGCACATCGAGCAGGTGCAGGATGTGGTCGAGCAGGTGCTGATTAGCGCCAACCACTTTGCCACGGCTCGCGCCTACATCGTCTATCGCGAGCAGCGGTCACGGTTGCGCCGCGATCAGCGCACGCTCGTCGATGTGGCCTCGTCGATCAACGAGTATCTGGATCGCGCCGACTGGCGAGTGAACGCAAACGCTAATCAGGGCTACTCTCTGGGCGGATTGATTCTTAACGTTTCCGGCAAAGTTGTTGCGAATTACTGGCTTTCGCACGTCTACTCTCCGGAGATCGGACGCGCGCATCGCGAGGGCGACCTGCATATTCATGATCTGGATATGCTGGCCGGCTACTGCGCTGGATGGTCGCTGCGCACGCTACTGCTGGAAGGGTTGAACGGAGTACCGGGCAAGGTGGAAGCAGGTCCACCGAAGCATCTGTCCAGCGCTGTTGGGCAGATAGTCAACTTTCTTGGTACGCTGCAAAACGAGTGGGCCGGAGCGCAGGCATTCAGTTCCTTCGACACGTACATGGCACCTTTCATCCGCAAGGACAGTCTGCCTTACAAAGAGGTTCGGCAGTGCATTCAGGAACTGGTTTACAACCTCAATGTGCCTTCGCGCTGGGGTACGCAAACACCATTCACCAACCTCACCTTCGACTGGACCTGCCCGGAGGATCTGCGCGATCAGATTCCCGTTATTGGCGGCCAGACCATGCCCTTTCGCTATGGCGATTTGCAAGCCGAGATGGACATGATCAACCGCGCCTACATCGAGGTGATGACCGCAGGCGACGCCAAGGGACGCGTCTTCACATTCCCGATTCCGACTTATAACATCACGCCGGATTTTCCGTGGGAGAGTGACAATACTGAGTTGCTTTTCGAAATGACCGCGAAATATGGTTTGCCTTATTTCCAGAATTTCCTAAATTCCGAGTTGAAACCAAACATGGTGCGATCCATGTGCTGCCGTCTGCAACTAGACCTGTCGGAGTTGCTCAAGCGTGGCAACGGCCTTTTTGGCAGCGCCGAGCAGACCGGTTCCGTAGGTGTGGTCACGCTGAATTGCGCGCGCCTTGGCTACCTGCATCGCGGCGATGAAGCTGCACTGTTTCAGCGCCTCGATGAACTGCTGGACATTTCCCGCACCAGCCTTGAGGTCAAGCGCAAAGAGATTCAGCGTCATATGGACAATGGTCTCTTTCCTTATACCAAGCGCTACCTTGGCACCTTGCGCAACTTCTTTTCCACGCTGGGCGTAAACGGTATCAATGAAATGATCCGCAACTTCACCAGCGGCACGGATGACATTACATCGGAGTGGGGACACGCCTTCGCCGTGCGCTTCCTCGATCACGTGCGCGCGCGAATTGTGAAGTTCCAGGAAGAGACAGGACATATGTATAACCTGGAGGCCACACCGGCCGAAGGCACCACCTATCGCTTTGCTCGTGAGGACAAGAAACGCTTTCCGGATATTCTGCAAGCTGGCACAGAGGACGAGCCGTATTACACCAACTCCAGCCAGCTCCCTGTGGGCTTTACCGACGATCCGTTCGATGCATTGCAGCGTCAGGAAGAGTTGCAGCGCAAGTACACCGGAGGGACGGTCCTTCATCTCTACATGGGAGAGCGCATCTCATCAGCCACGGCCTGCAAAAAACTGGTGCGCCGAGCTCTGGAAAACTTCCGCCTGCCCTACATAACCATCTCACCGACTTTTTCCGTTTGCCCCAAGCACGGCTATCTCGATGGAGAACACACCTACTGCCCCACGTGCGACGCCGACTTGATCGCCAGCAAACAACTCGCTGCAACGAAGTAATTCGAAAGGAATACTCCATGCAAACTCTCTCGAACGTGATCGACCAGGACGTGGAAGCAGTTCTTGTTCCTGAAGAACGTCAACTCTGCGAAGTCTGGACTCGTGTGATGGGCTATCACCGCCCTGTCTCTTCCTTTAACCGCGGCAAGCAAGGCGAATTCCATGAGCGGACCTGCTTCAGTGAGTCCAAAATCAGTTGAGTTGCGGGTGGGAGGCCTCACGCGGCTTTCCACCTGCGATTGGCCTGACGAGTTGGTGGCCACAGTCTTTTGTCAAGGCTGCGCGTGGGATTGCCCCTATTGCCATAACCCCCATCTGCGCCCAGTGCAAGCTGAGCCGCAAATCTCTTGGGGAAAAATTCTGGCGTTCCTGGAGAGCCGCCGAGACCTGCTCGACGCAGTGGTCTTCTCTGGTGGTGAACCTACGATCCAGGCGGCATTACTCAATGCGGTGCAGAGTGTGCACAATCTTGGATTTCGCGTTGGCCTTCACAGCGCGGGCATGGTGTCGGAGCGCTTCGCGGAAGTTTTGCCGTTGCTTGATTGGGTCGGCTTCGATGTGAAAGCACCATTCAGTGCGTACTCTCGCATCACAGGCGTGAATGGCAGTGGCGACAACGCCCTGGTGAGCTTGCGGCTGTTGCTTGAAAGCGGCGTCGCGTATGAAGTTCGCACTACGTTTCATCCAGGCCTGCTGAGTTTCGATGAGATGCTTGAGCTGAGAGACGAACTGCTCACTTCGGGAGTGAAGAATTACGCTGTGCAATTATTCCGGTCAGCGGGAAC
>Ga0182016_10002013_pt1 | contig 24251 bp, 23 predicted proteins | sample 712S2MmetaG_FD_120491 | JGI IMG/M metagenome (GOLD analysis project Ga0182016, IMG submission 120491) | Permafrost microbial communities from Stordalen Mire, Sweden - 712S2M metaG | ecosystem: Environmental > Terrestrial > Soil > Wetlands > Permafrost | place: Sweden: Stordalen | collected... | reverse complement strand
GGGAGCAACCAGCCAATAGGCGCAACGGCCGCCGGGCAGCACAGGCCCCCCTCAAACGTGTGCCCCTGCTGGCAACGCGGAACGGCTGCCGATCGATGCGCCCGTGCCCGGGGTTTTGCCCCTCTTACCGAACGGCCCTTCTGCGTGCACCGAGATTGAAGCAGACCCGTGCAAACGACAGCGCGACAGACGCTGACCGGGTTGTGCGTGGTTCACCGGAGGTACGGCAGCACGTCATCGCCGCTCGGCGCAAGGCGTCACTGGCGCAAGGCGTCACTTGAGATGGCCATGCGCCAGAGTATTCTTCGCGCAATTATCGGGCCGCCGGGCCAACCGAACGGCTCTCCCTTGCTACTTGGACAAATCGCGAGCACGGAAGACCGATGGCGCAACTGAGTACCGATGCATTTGCCTTCGGCGCAGACCTGATGCGGGTAGAGGAGGCGCTCGCCCTGGTGATTGGTCGCATCCCGCCGATCGCGGAGACGGAACGCGTGCACATTGCGGACGCTGACAGACGCGTTCTCGTACGATCCGTGTCCGCGCCGATCGATCTACCGGTTTTCGACAATTCCGCCGTCGATGGCTACGCCGTGGCTTACGCGGACCTCAATGCGCACGGTACTACGCGGTTGCCCGTGGTAGGACGGATCACGGCCGGACAGATCGTCGACCGCCAAGGCGCGCGGGGGATTGCTGTTCGGATCTTCACCGGCGCCGCGATGCCACCCGGGACCGACACCGTGTTCATGCAGGAAGACGTTCGCTTACTGGATGATGGTGGGGTGGAACTCCCGCCCGGTCTCGCGCGCGGGGCCAATCGTCGGGCGAAGGGCGAAGACATCGCCCGTGGCGATGCAGCGCTGACCCCGAGCCGTTATTTGGAGCCACGGGACATTGCGCTCGCGGCCGCGCTTGGCTTGTCGCACCTGGAGGTACTGCGCCGGCCGCGTGTGGCGGTGTTCTCGACCGGCAACGAGCTCCGCGAGCCCGGCACACCGCTGGCTCCTACCGCAATCTATGATTCCAACCGCTTCGCCCTGACGGCCCTGCTGCGCCGTTCCGGCTGCGAGGTAACCGATCTCGGCATCCTGCAGGATGACCGCGATGCGATGCAGGCGAGTCTGTCGGCCGCCACCCAGGCTCATGACCTGGTCATCACGTCCGGCGGTGTGTCGGCCGGCGAGGAAGACCACGTACGGGCGGCGATCGCCGGAAGCGGCTCAATCGTGTTCTGGCGCCTGGCCATCAAGCCGGGCCGGCCGGTCGCCATGGGCGTCATGAACAGTACTCCGCTGGTGGGCCTGCCCGGCAACCCCGTCGCGGTCTTCGTAACCTTCGCCTACATCGTTCGGCCGCTGATCGCCGCAATGGCGGGCGTCATCCCGATCCCGCCAGTTCCATCGGCGGTGATTGCAGGCTTCAGCTACCGCAAGAAGGCCGGTCGCCGGGAGTATCTCCGGGTGTCGCTGGAGCAACGCGGGACACAAACCATCGCCACGAAATATCCGGTCGATGGTGCCGGCGTCATCACGTCATTGACACGCACCGACGGCCTGGTCGAGCTCGGCGAGGATCGGTTGAACGTCGAACCAGGCGATTCCGTGCCCTTCATCGACTATCGGCAGTTGACGTGATTGCCCGTCGCCAGACTCGAGGGTTCGCGCCGCCGCACCCTCAGCGCTAGAAATGCGCGACCAGGACGACCCCAGCGCCTCGAGGTTCGCTTCGCAAGGCAATGGCGCCCGCCGCGTCTCGCGTCAGCAGATGAATCGAACTGGTCTCGATCTCTGCAACGACTTCCAGGCCAGGGGTCAGGCCGAGCTCGCGCATGTTGCGATTTGTCAGGTACGCCACCAGGGGAAAGCCGCAATCCACCGTCACCTTGGATATTGCTCCCAGGCTCGCGGCATCTGTCACCCTTCCCGCAAGCCGGTTCGTGGCGCCCTGCAAGCCGAGGCAGCCGGCATCGTCCATCACGCACAGGCCGACCTCTTCCGCGCGGATGCATAACAGCAGGTCGTTGCCGGCCGGGGCGTCGCCCTGTGCATAAAGCACCTGGTCGGCGATCTGGATGCGCCACAGATCATCGCATTTGCCCAGCAGCCGGCCCGGCGGCATGTTTTCCATGCCGGTGAACGCGGCGACGAACGCGTTGGCAGGCTGGCGGAATATCCCCGGCACGGTGCCAACCTGCTGGATCGCACCCTGATGGATGACGGCGACGCGATCCGCCAGCAGGACAGCGTCGGTCATGTCGTGGCTTACGAATATCGCCGGCACGCCCGCTTCGCGCAGGAACGTCTTCAGCTCGTCGCGCAGCGCATCGCGCGTGCGCGCATCAAGTGCGGAGAACGGTTCGTCGAACAGGAACAGATCGGGCCGGGCAGCCAGGGCACGGGCCAGTGCCACCCTCTGCTTTTCGCCAGGGCTGAGATCCTGTGGGTGCCGGTCGGCGAGATGCGCAATGCCGAATTGCGCCAGCAGTTCGGCGATGCTGCGTCCGGATTGCGAATGCCCCGCACGGCGGCGCGCATGAAGTCCGAAGGCAACATTGCCGGCGACCGTGAGGTGCGGAAACAGCCCAAAATTCTGGAACATCAGCCCGACCCGCCGCTGCTCCGGCGGCAGATGCGTCACGTCGCGGCCGTGTATCGCGATGCGTCCGCTCGCCGGGCGATGAAACCCGGCGATCATTTCCAGGCAGACCGATTTGCCGGCGCCATTCGGGCCAAGCAGCACAAGGATTTCGCCGGCATCGAGCGCGAGGTCGATGTTACGCAATGAGAACCGTCCCAGCGTCAGGCAGGCCCCCTCGATCGCCAGCCCAGTGCCGGTCATCGACCGGCGCCCACGAAGACGCGGCGACGACGCGCGATGTGGCGGAACATGATGAACAATGCCAGCGACACGATGAGCAACAGCAGCGCCATGCCCGACGACTCGTCGAGGCCGAATTGCAGGAACAGCTCGTAGATCTTCACCGGCGCCGTCATCGGATAGTAGGCCAGGATTGCCACCGCGGCGAATTCGCTGATCGCGCGCGCATAGGTCAGAGTGAGGCCGGTCACAATGCTGCGCCAGGCCAGTGGCAGTGTGACGCGCAGCAGGACGCGCCACGGCCCCATGCCGAGTGTGCGCGCCACCTTCTCAAGCCGAGGGTCGATCGCCTCGAAACCGATCTGCGCGGCGTTCACGGTGTAGGGCGCCGACACGAACAGCATGCCAGCCACTACTCCCGCCAACGTGCCCCAGAACTGCAGCCCGAAGATCCGGTCCGCCGGCCCGCCGATCAGCCCCTGCCGTCCGAACACGATGAGCAGCGCGATGCCCGCCACGGTGTGCGGCACCGCAAGTGGCAGATCGACGATGGCGCTGACGATTTCCTTGCCGCGAAATTCGCTGCGCGCCAGCACATAAGCCAGCGGTATGCCGAGCAGCGCCGCCCAGCAAGCGGTCAGGAAGGCCGCCAGGAGACTGAGCCAGATCGCCAGCCGGACGTCCGGCATGGCGGCCACGCGCGCGAGATTTCCGCCAGATTGCGTCGTGGCGAGACCGATCAACGGCACCACGATGAACGCCAACAGCAGGCTGCCGACGAGCCAGAAGACCAGAACGAGGCCGGTCGGCCGGGCGGGAACCGGGGTCAATTGCTCGGCCAAGGCTTGACCATGGAGCCGAGGCTCGCGGGCATCTTCTCGATGTTGACGGCATAAGCGGGATGCACCGGGCCGAAGCCGTTATCCGCCATGACCTTCTGACCTGCCGGGCTCAGCAGGAACCCGATGTATTTCTGCGCCCAATCGGCATGCTCCGCATGGCTCGGAATAGTGACGGCATAGACGATAGGTTTGCCGGCCACATCGCCATTCGTCGTGTGCGCCACGGCCGTCGCATAGGTTGCCGAGTCGGCCGGGTCGCTGAGATTGATCGCCGCCGGAAGCTCGAGATATTGCAAACGATGTTGCAGCGCGTCCGAACGATAGATCGCCAGATAGTCGATCTGCCCAAGCTGCAGTGCGGCGAGCAACTCGGTCTCGGTATCCCGCATGTTCGCGGGCGGAGCGTTTGCCACCACCTTCGTCTCGAGACCTGGCACGTGATAATGCGCTTCCGCCAAAGCCAGCATCTGCAGGGTCTGATAGCCCGACGGATCGGTATCGGGGTTCGAACGGCCGATCTGCACCCCCGGCCGGGTCAGGTAATCGTACCAATTCTGCGGCGATATCTCCTTGGCGAACTTGCTCTTGGCCGTATAGACAAACGTGATGGCGTTCTGTGCAAAACCGGCGTACCAGTCGGCGTCGGCGGTCTTGCCATTGCCGCCGAACAGGTATTTCGGAATCACGCTGTAGTCCGCAACGGCGAGCACGTCAGCCTGCTGATGCAGATCGGTGATCCGCCTGGACATCATGACGCTGCCGCCGAATTGGGCATGCACGACAACGCCCGGATGCTGTTGCTCGAACACCGTATCGATCTGCCTGAACGGCGCGGCCAGCGTGCCCGCCGCAAACACCGTCAATGTCACCGGCGTTTGCGCTGGCGCCCCGGTGGAACCGCCTACGGCCGCGCATAGCAGCGCGATGGCAGCAACGACCGCGCCTCGGCAAACCATGCTACTGCTCCGATCCCGATACAGATTGCTCAACCGTCCCTGGTGTCACCGTCCCTGGTGTCACCGTCCCTGATGTCATTGCGAGCGAAGCGAAGCAATCCCCTGCGATCGATCGCACGTCATACCAACGGCCCGTGAGGTTGACTCTTGGCCCGGGTCCTCACGGGCGCGGTCCGCCGCCACCCGCGGTTAGGCACAGGTCAATGTCATGGGCCGCTGGTATCACTCGCCGGGGATTGCTTCGCTTCGCTCGCAACGACACCGGATCGAACGCGATGACACCGGATCGCACGCGATGACACCACGGTCGCACCATCACACGCTCGCAAACCCCATCTTTGTCAATTCGGCGCGCACTTCAGTGTCCTGCAGCAATGCCACGAAGCGGCTCACCGCGGGGCGATCGAACCGCCGGACGGGAATCACAAAGTCGTATTCTTCCGCCTGCAGCGGCAGGAAGCCAAGGCCATAGCGCTGCGCCACCGTCTCGATCGCCACGCCCCAGTCGGCGCGAAGCTGCGCGATCGCCGCCGCCACCGCATTGTGGGAGCGGGTCTGATGGCTGTAGCCGGCGGGCCTGGCGTCGCCAAGCAGACGGTCGATGAGCAATCGCGTGCCGCTGCCGGCGTTGCGATTGACCATCAGGCAGTCAGGATCACGGCTCGCCTTGGCAATCGCACCGGCTGCGTCCAGCCCGGCGAAGCGCGGGTCGTCGCGCCGATACACGACCCCTTGCAGCCGGCCATAGCCGCGCACCAGCCGCACCGTGTCGTCAACGTAGGCGCGATTGTAGCTGCCGGTGGCCGGATCCATCAGGTGGATGCCGGCGATATCGCACTCCCCGCGTTTCGCGGCCATCAGGCCGGCCGTGCTGCCCACGGACAGCACTTTCGCCGTCACGCCCTCGCGCGCCAGCAACCCGATGAGGTAGTCGAGGCCGACGCAATGACTGCCGATCGCCATGAGGTCCGCCGGCTCCGCCGCGGTGCCAACGATCGTCACCGCGACCTCGGTGCCGGCCGGCACCATGTCGGTCTGCGCCGGAATGGCGAAGAACCCGTCCGCCAGGGAGAACGCCGTTACCGCGCCGGAACCCTTGCCGATGGGATAGGCCGCGAGCCCGCCTTCCGGCCGTTCCGTCAGCGACACCAGGACGTACTCGGTCCGCCCGAGTTCGGAGACCAGCCGCACCGGCAAGGTCGCGGTCCTGGTCTCGCGGCGCTGCGCCGGCAGTCCGGACAGGATGCGCAGTACCGGAGCGACGAATTCGTGGAACGTGAAGGTTGCCGAGGTCGGGAAGCCGGGCAGGATCACCACCGGCTTGCCTTGGGTCACCGCAAGGCAGAGCGGCTTGCCCGGCTTCAACGCCACGCCATGCACCACGATCCCGGGGTCGGTGAAGCGCGCCACCGTGCGGTAGGCAATGTCGCCCGCCCCCTTTGACGTGCCGCCCGACAGCAGCACCACGTCGGCCACGGCGATGGCCTGGTCCACCGCCGCCGCCATGCTGGCCGCATCGTCCGCGACGATACCGAGGGACACGGCGACACAGCCCAGTTCCTCGACCGCGGCTGCCAGCATCGGCCCGTTGCTGTCGAATACCTGTCCCACGCTGATGGCTTCGCCCGGCCGCACCAGTTCGTCGCCGGTCGAGAGCACCGCGACACGTGGGCGCCGGAAGACCGGGACCTCGTTGACCCCGATCGCCGCCAGCACCGCGATTTCGCGCGAGCCGAGCACGGTGCCGACGCGCAGCACGGTCTCCCCGGCGCCGATATCCGACCCGGCCGCCGATATGGCCGCACCCGGCGCCAGTGCCTGGCTTACGTCCACCGCCGGCGCGTCCACTCCTTCCGCCGCGCCGATGAATTCCGTGCGTTCGACCATCACCACGGCATCGGCGCCGCGTGGGATCATGCCGCCCGTAGCGAGGATCGTGGCGGTGCCGGGCGCGACGGTTTCGCGCGGCACAAGGCCGGGCGTCAGCACTTCCCGGTTCAGCCGCAGCCGTCGCGGCGCATCCGGGCGCGCATCCTCCAGATCGGCGGCGCGCAGCGCGAACCCATCGACATTGGAACGATCGAAACCGGGAACATCCACCGCGGCGGCGAGATCGCGCGCCAGCACCCGGCCGCGACACTGGGCGAGCAAGACGGTTTCCTCACCGAGCGGCGCCAGGGTGAGATGGCTGCGAAACCGCGCTTCCGCCTCGTCACGGCTGGCGACGGACAGGAATTGCTCCTGCCGTGCCGACTGTTGCATGAAGTCGGCAGCCGGCCACGCGGCGAGATTCGTGTCTGGCGAGGTCATAATGCTTCCTGCCCGCTGCTATCGCCCGACATGACGACGTCGACCAACGCAGCCTGGGCATAACCTTCGAGGCCAGCCGGGACAACGACAAATCCGTCCGCCCTGGCATAACCCGCGAGCCCGTCGGCTGGCGCCAGCGCCAGCGGCTCGGCATTCGATCCGTGACGGATGACGGGCACAAACTCGCTGACCCCGACCGGCGAGGCGATCTTGCGCGACAGCGTGAGCCGCTGAACCGGGCCTGGGAACGGGGCGGCGCGGCCGGCGAGGCGGCGCAGCAATCGGCCGGCCAGCAGTTCGTAGGTCGCCAGCGCGGCCAAGGGATCTCCGGGCAGCAGCAGCACGGGCGCTCCGCCGAGCCAGCCAAGGCCGGCCGATCCGCCGGGCGTCAGGGCCAGGCCGTGATGATCGATCCGCCCGCCTGCTGCCGCTATGGCGTGCACGGCATCGTCGTCCTCACCCCAGCCGCTGCGGCCGATCCGCAGAACGAGGTCGGCTGACGCGGCACCAGGCAGCGTCCGCGCCATGTCGCCGTGATGAGGCGCGCCGTGCGCGACGCCGCCGTCCCGCTCGATCAGGGCGGTGATGGCCGGGCAAAGTGCGTCGATCGCGGGTGGCTTAGGGCCGGCGAGGACGAGCGTGACACAAGGGCGGCGCCGGACCGGAAGCTGCGTCACACAAAGCGACGCAGCCAAAGCGATCTGCGGGGCGCCCATCCGGCGCCCGGCCGCAATGGCCACGTCGCCGCGCCGGGCGGCCTGGCCCGTGCGCCCGACGCCGGACCCGCGTGCGACGGCATCACACACGCCGAGCGTGGCACCGGCCACCTCGCCGGCTTCCAGCGGCAGCACGGCATCGGCGCCCCAGGGCAATGCCTCGCCGGCATGGCAGGCGGATGCACATCCCGCGGCGACCACCGTGGCTTTGGGAACGATCGTGAACAACAGCGGATTGTAGCTGCTGGCACCCAGCGTGCTGTGGGCGTGCACCGCATATCCATCGATCAGCGCGACGTCGCGGTCCGGCCGGTCCGTGGGAAACACCAGCGCGTCCGACAGAACGCGCCCGGAAGCCTGACCCAAAGGCACAGGCTCGGAGTCCTTCGCGTCCGGACAGGCGTCGAGCCACACCCAGGCATCGGCCAGCGACAGGCGCTCCGTGAAGCGGCCCGATCCCGTCATCTTTTGGCAACGGTCCTGTCAGGATTCTGGATCGCCTGTACGGCCGCGACGACAGCGTTGACATGGTCCACGGTGTTGAAGAAGCCGAAACTGACCCGGACGGTTCCCCCATCGAAGGTTCCGATCGCCTGGTGTGCCGCAGGAGCGCAATGCAGTCCGGTGCGTACGGCAATGCCAAACGATGCATCGAGAATCGTCCCGGTGAGGGCGACGTCGGTCGCATCCAAACGGAACGAGACCACACCGGTGCGCGGCTCCTTGTCGCAGAAGACACTCACACCATCGATCTGCCGCAGTTCCTCCGCCAGTTTCCGCGCCAGCAGTGCCTCATGCTTCGCGATGGCCCTCACGCCGGTGGACGCGACGAAGCGCACGCCGGCCGATAAGCCGGCAATGCCCGGCAGGTTGAGGGTGCCTGCCTCGAGCCTCCAGGGGTACTCAGTTGGTTGTTCCGGATTTTCCGACTGGAATCCGGTACCGCCCTCGCGAAAAGGCTGCACCGGCAGGGCGGCGGACAACACCAGCACGCCGGTCCCCATGGGTCCGTACAGCCCCTTGTGCCCCGGAGCCGCAAGCACATCCACGCCCAGATCCCGCATGTCGATTTCAAGGTCCCCGGCGCTCTGCGCCGCGTCAAGCATGAGCAAGCCGCCGCGTTCGTGGGTGATCGCGGCAATTTCCTTGATCGGCGCCACGCAGCCGGTGACGTTCGAGACGTGCGAAATGACAACGTAGTCGACATGCTCGCGGCAGAGCGTTCGGAAGTGGTCGAGGTCGATGTCAAATGTGCCGGCCGATTTCGTCTTTGCGACCTGCACGCCGCGCTGGCTCAGCGCGTGAAGCGGGCGCATGACCGAGTTGTGCTCGAACGGCCCGGTTACCACCCGGTCGCCCGATTTAAGCAACCCTTTCAGCGCCAGGCACAGCGCGTCGGTGCAGTTCAGGGTGAAAATGACCCGCTCGGGAGCTGGCGCGTTGAACAGGCTGCAAACCTGTTGACGGGTCTCGTCAACAATGCATTGCGCATCTACCGACATCCGGTACGCGCCGCGACCCGGGTTGGCGCCGTGTTCGCGCATTGCCGTGTCGACGGCGCGATAGACTTCTTCCGGCTTTGGCCAGGTCGTCGCTGCGTTGTCCAGATAGATTGTGCTTTTGGTCATGCGAATCAGCCGCCGATGTATTTCCCGTAGAGGCTCAGCGCCGCTTTCGGATCCGAAGTACTGAACATCATTGCACGGCCATCGCGGAACACCACCACGTCATGACCGTCAGCGTGGAACTTGATAAGGAACGGGTTCTCCTCAAGCTTGAACATCCGTCCGAGCGTCTCGCGTAGCAGATCAAAATCCATGTCGAAGGAGGGCGGCGGCATGATCTGAATCGCGTCGCGTCCACACAGCGACGCGGTCGCCATGCGATTCCCGTGCTCGAGCAGGTCGAATTTGCGCTGGCCACATACGGAACATGCGGCGATGCGAGTCATCGGCAAGGTCGAAAAATCGTTGTCCCACAGTTCGACGTGAACGAGGTGCGGCGATACGGCCGCCTGCTTGCCAACCACGATCTTGAGGGCTTGGGCGCTCTGCCATGCCGCGACCAGTGCTGCGATCGGGCCGAGCACGCCGACCGTTTCGCAGCTTAACGGCGGCGTGGTCGCCTGCGCGACATCGGGGAGCAGGCAGTTCAGGCATGCCGAGGTCCCCGGGAGGAAGGCGGCGGCGGTCCCGAAAGTTCCCAGACACGCACCATAAATCCAGGGGATTCCGTGTTTGACGCACGCCTGGTTGACCAGGGCGCGGGTATAAAAATTGTCCAACCCGTCCACCACGACGGTCGCTCCGGCCACCATCCGCTCGATGTTTCCCGGGTTGATGTCGTCCGTGATGGGTTCGTATCGAATCGCCGAGTTGATCCGCTTCAGATACTGCACCGCCGCTTCCGCCTTGGGCATCGACTGGGCGGCGTCTGCTTCCTCGAACAGGGATTGCCGCTGCAGGTTGGTCCAATCGACGACGTCTCGGTCCACCAACCGCAAGGTACCAATTCCGGCTCGCGCCAACAGGTTCGCGCTGTTGCTGCCGAGGGCACCGAGACCAGCCACGACGACCGTCGCGTTGGCAATCATCTGCTGCCCGGCTTCACCGATCTCCTTCAGCACTGTTTGGCGCGCGTAGCGTGACTGCATGGGTCCCGCTCCAGTTGCTAGCGGTCAGTGCACGATATGCACGGGTCAACCGATGCCTGGATCAGTGAGATGTTGCCCAACTGCTGCCCCATCGTCATCGCTTCGAGCGCAGGAATATTGACGAAGGAGGGTGTACGGATCTTGACGCGCGCGGGCGTCCTGCCCCCGTCGGAGGCGACATAGTAGACGACCTCGCCGCGCGGCGCCTCGGTGAACACAACCGCTTCACCCGGCGGGATAGCCGGCATCCCTTCGAAAGCACGCAATGGACCGGATGGCAGATTGCGCAAGGCTTCGGTGATGACGCGAATGCTCTCCAGCAGTTCAAGTGCACGGACCACGACCCGCGCGCGGACATCGCCCTCGGGCTGGGTGACGATCTTGAACCCGAGGTCCCGATAGGCGAGGTAAGGACGGTCGTCGCGAACGTCGATGTCCAACCCGGAGGCGCGCGCGACCGGCCCGACGACGCCCCATTCGATCGCCTGCTCCTTGGTCAACCGGCCGACACCGCCCATGCGTCCCTTCGCAGTGACGTTGTTCATGAAGGCTGTCACAATATCCTTCTCGATGACCTTGGCCATCGCCTGCACGGTTTCGATCGCTGATTTCGGGTCGGTGATATCCCGGTTCACCCCACCGATACGGTTCATACCGTAGTTCACACGATTGCCGGAGATGGTTTCCAGCAGGTCCATGACCTGTTCGCGCACGGTGTAAACTTCCATGAACAGCGTTTGAAAGCCCATGAATTCCGCCGCAAGTCCCGCCCACAGAAGATGCGAGTGCAGACGCTCGAGCTCGGAGATGATCGTTCTGATGTAAACGGCGCGCCCAGGCACCTCGATCCCGGCAATCTGCTCCGCTGCACGACAGAACGTCATGGCATGGACGTTGGAGCAGATGCCGCACACGCGCTCGATCAGGGTGACATCGGGGACCCATTCGCGGCGCTGCGCCAACAGCTCGATGCCTCGGAAGCTGAATCCGACGTCGACAGTGACCTGCTGGACCGTTTCAGCCACGCAGCGGACGTTGACCTTGTAAGGCTCTTCGAGTGCCGGGTGATACGGGCCGACAGGAATCGTGTACGGCATGACACCTCACCTATGGTTTTTCTGGGGTCGTCGAACCTGGGTCTGGGTCGCGGAAGAAACCCTGCTTCAGCTCCGCCGGGCGTATGAGCGGGATGAGGTTCGGATGGCCGATGAAGTCGACGGAGAAAAAATCGTGGATTTCGCGTTCGATCCAAGATGCCGGACGAACCAGCGGGGCGATCGATCGAACCGCATTGCCGCTTGTCGCGGTCTTGAAGTTGATGACGTCGTGTCCCCGCGCGTAGTGGTAGATGATGGTCGTCTCGCCATCATCCCGTGCCAAACCGGTCATGGTGGCGAGGCGGCAGCCGAGCGTTTTCATCTCGCGCGCCATGGCTTCGACGTCGAGGTGCGGTGCCGATATCCACAGCCCGTCGCCGCGTTCTTCAACCTGCGCCGAACCGGGAATTGCCGTCAGTCTGGCGATGAAGTCGGCGCGTGCGGTATCACCGGCAGTCGGTTCCATGTCAGCCTCCCGGCCGTATGAAGGCGTCACGAATATGTCGGCTGGCCGCCTTGCGCCGGCACTCCTGGCACAGTGCCCGTTGCTCGGCTTCGGAGCCGGTGAGTGGCCCGCCATACACCTCCGCCAGCGCCGCCTCGGGAATCGGAATGATCGGACGGCCGCAGCCCGCACAAGGCTGGTACAGGATCTCGTGCGTGACTCTGAGCAGCGACTGGTCACCGGTGACGGGCGGCAGCTTGCCGCGGTTGGTGATTGCGTGCGTCGGGCAGTATTGCACGCACAGCCCGCAGAATGAGCATTGACCGGCAAAGAAGTTCCAGGTGATCCCGGTGTCCCGTACCTCGTTGAACGAGATCGCTTTGGGTGCACAGACCGTCGCACATGCCTTGCAGCCCGTGCACAAGCTGGCATCCTGCTCGATCAACCCGCGAAACGGCGACGGGGTCGCCGGCATGTCGGTGGGGTGCCGCGTCCGAGCGCTGCGACCGAAATTCCGCCAGACGATGCCAAGAATGCCCATCTGCGGTTCCTTCAGCCGATGATCGCGACAACCATTGCCGCCGCGGCGGCCAGCCCACCCCACACCCAGTAAAACCGAAAGGCCCGCTTCACCGTGAGACGTGCGGTGGTAGCAGCGGCCAGGGTAACCAGCACGATCAGACCCAAGCTGACCAGGACGTACAGCGCCGCATTGGCGAGCACGCTACCAAAATGCGGTACGAACAACACAAAGAATGTATCGAACAACAACACCACTTCAAGCGCGTGCGACAATTCGAAAATGCCAAGCGGAGCACTGTTGTACTCGGTGTGCGCGCCAGCCACGATCTCCTGTTCAGCATTGGGAATGGAAAACGGATTGCTCTTGAGGCGAGCCGGGATCGCCACGGCAAAGGCAATCACGGCCAGGAAGGTGACCACACCAAAGGGAGCGGATTGCAAGGTGCCGATGCGGAAGCTGCCGGCGTTCTGCGCCATGGCGATCACCGCGGCAAGCAACGGCACGTTGTAGGCGAGCGACATCACCGCCTCTCGCATGGCGCTGACCTGACCGTAGATCGACTGGCTCACATAACCGGCCATCACGTCGCAAATCACCGGAACTTCCAGCAAATAGAGCAGCAGAATGATATCGCCGGGGAACGAGTCGACGGCGTGTCCGGGCACCGGGACGATCACCAGCCCGAACAGCGTCGCGGCCAGCGCCAGGTACGGCAGGGCGTAAAACAGCGCGGTGTTGACGCCACGCGGGACGGCGGTTTCCTTGCCCAACAGCTTCACGAAATCGAAGAATGGCTGGTAAAGCGGCGGTCCCTTGCGGCCTTGCAGCCGGGCGATGAGCTTGCGCGCGATCCAAAGATAGAAGAATCCCAGCGCCGCCGCACCGACAAGCCCGGGCCATACCAGTATCGCGAAGACGTATTGCCAGATCGCCGCCATCATGGCTTCGCCTTCCTTTTCTGATCGGCCGTCCCACCCTCCGCCAACAACTGCGCGGCCTGCGCAATGCCGGCAATAATCACCTGCGGCCGTGGCGGACAGCCGGATACCCAGACATCGACCGGAATCCACTTGTCCAACGGACCGTCGATCGTGGGACTGCCAACAAAAACATTGCCGCTCGCCGGGCAGGAGCCAATTGCGACCACGGCTTTGGGGCTTGGAATTTGCGCATAGATTTCCAAAAGGACCTGGCGCGATCGTCTCGTTATGGCCCCGGTGACCAGCAAAATGTCGGCATGTTTGGGGCTGCCCTGCCGCAGGATGCCGATCTGCTCGCCGTCATAGCGTGGGCTCACGCATGGACCGATCTCGATATCGCAGCCGTTGCACGAGCCGCTGTTCACCGTGTAAATCCACGGGGACTTGCGGCGCGAGATGGCGAGAAGTTTGGCGAAAGGGTTCATGCCGCGTGCCTCTCTATTGCGCCATGGCCAGCAGACCTGGCACAACAGCCTGGGTCAATACGCTCGGATAACACCCCAGCAGGACGGTCACGACCGCGAGGACGGTCAATACGCCGGGCGCCAGCCAGGGGGAAGCACCGGCAACCGCAAGCTGTGGCGGTCCAAGCCAGGTGCGATGAATGGCGCGCGCGTAGCACAACAGGTCGAGTCCCGCGACGACGAGCAGGGCGCCGATCAGTGCCAGCCCGCCCAATTGCGTTGCCGCACTATAAATCCGCCAGTAGCCGACAAAACCGAAGCCCGGAGGGACACCAATGAAGCTCAGCGCGCCAACGATGAACGCCGCGCTCGCCAGCGGCAGCCGCGCGCCGAGCCCACTCGTGTCGAGGGTGACGGTGCGTCCGATCCGCGCCTCGGCCAGTCCGACAGCGCCGAACAGGATGACTTTCGACAGGGCGTGACTGAGCGCACCGATCCAGGCACCGGACAGGCCCGCAGGTCCGCCGGCGACCAGCCCCAGAAGCAGAAAGCCGAGATCGGCGATGGTGGAAAAAGCCAGCATCCGCTTCAGTTCGGTCTGGGCAAGGGCGAGCAGCGCGCCGCCGAACATCGACAGCAGGGCGATGACCATCCAGACGGCGGTGTGTTCGGTGAAGATCCACGGCGAAGCCTGGCGCATCGCGGCAAGCTCGGCGAAGGTCGCGATATCCACCACCGATACGATCAGCGCCGTGGTCATCGGCGCGGCGGCGGCGGCCACCGCCGGAAGCCAAAAGTAGAATGGGATCAGCCCAAGCTTCAAGGCAAAGCCGACGATAACCAGGCAGACGACAAGGCTTTCGACCGCCGGCCCAGGCCGGCTTCCACCGCCCCCCATCAACGCGAAAGCGATCAGCATGCAGGCGATCGCGGGCAGGATCGAGTACAGGTAGGCCCGCGCCGCCGCAACGGCTTCCCGGGTTGCATGCGACCAGACGAGCGCGACCCCGGCAAGTTCCGCCAAATCCAGACAAATCGTGCCAGTCCGGGACTGGCTGGTCAGCGCGCCTGCAATAACCAGCGCAACGATCGCACCGGCAAGCGCCCACCAGGCGCGGCCGCCCTGCGGGATCGAGACGGCATAAAGCCCGATCCCCAGCGCCAGCACGGCGAGGAATCCAACAAAGATCAGGTCCATTCACACGCTCCCACGACCGGTCGCGGGCAAACTGGATGGGTTGCGCTCATAACAGCGACACTGCGACGAACAGAACCGCCGCGGAGACCAGGGCCGTGACCCATGGCAGCCGCTCCAGCCAGGCGGTCGCGAACCACCGGACACGGATGGCGCCGTCCCTGATCTCACGCCAAATTGGGAACAGGACGCGGTCGGGGTCCAAGGCAAAAACTGGCTCGAACGCTTCGTCTGCCATCTCGGCGAAATCGACGGCGCCCAGCGTGTCGTCATCGGGCAACGCCTCGCCGCCGCTGAAGACCGCCACCGCGTGTGCTGCCACTGGCGCCCGCACGAGATGATACGCACCGACGCCGAACAGGGCGGCGAGCACCAGTCCCGCTGCCGCCCCCACCGTGACCCCGATCGATCCGAAGTCGGTCAGGACTCCCAGCCACGTCATCCCGATCTGTCCGCCGAAACCCAAAGAGCGCACGGCCGGTTCGATGACCGGCTGGATCAGCAGTTGCGGGGCAAAGCCGAATACGAGGCACAGCGCACCGGTGATCCCCATGCCAATCTGCACGGAAGGCGCGGCCTCATGGATTTCCTCGGCGCGGAGCGTGTGTGAGGGGATGCCGTAGAACACGCTTACGGTTGCCTTCAGGAACGAAAAGGTCGTGATCAGGCTGACCGCCCAGGCGACAACGACGACCACCGCCTGATTGGCATCCAGCGCCGCGTTGAACAGCAACCACTTCGCCACGAACCCGTTGGTCAGCGGCACGCCGACGATCGAGGCGGCGGCGGCCAACCAGACATAGGTCGTCACCGGCATGCGCGAACAGAGGCCGCCAAGCTTCGTGATGTCGCGCGTGCCGGTGGCTCGCTGCACCGCGCCGGCGCACATGAACAGCGTCCCTTTGAACAACGCATGACTGGCGGCGTAAAACAGTCCCGCGGCAACCCCGAGACTCGTGCCAAGCGCCAGGCCCGTCACGACATAACCGAGCTGGCTCACGGTATGGAAGGCAAGCAGCCGCTTCAGGTCGGTCTGCGCCATGGCGAAAACCACGCCGACCAGCATCGTCACGCAGCCGATCACCAGCAATCCATTGCCGACGGCGACGTGCCACGGCCCGAACGAGTACATGCGGGCAATCAGATACGCTCCCGCTTTGACGTAGCAGGCCGAATGCAGCAGCGCCGAAACCGGGGTCGGCGCATTCATGGCCTCGGGGATCCAGGTGTGCAACGGATACATGACCGACTTGGCCATGGCCGCCACGATCATCAGCAGGGCGATGCCGCTGGAAAAAGCCGTCGCGACCGCCGGGTCCGTCCACAGGAAGGTTCCTGTTCTGATATAGATCAGCATGCTTGCGGCGAGCAATCCGTAGCCGGCGAGGTGGGTGATGATCAGCACCTTGCGCGATCCGTCCGCGGCGGCACGTTGCTTGTACCAGAAGCCGACCAAAAAATAGGAGCACAAGCCGATGAGCTCCCAGGCGAAGTAGACCAGCAGCAGATTGGCGGCGCATACCAGCATCACGAAGCCGCCAATGAACAGCAGCATCAGCACGTAGAAGCGTGTGATGCCTTCGGTTTCCTCTTCCATGTATCCGACGGAATAGAGCAGGATCGCCGAGCCCATGCCGGTACCGAGCAGCATGAAAAGGATGCTGAGGCCGTCCACATGATAGGCGAGTGGGATGCCGGTGTCCCAATTGAACCATGTCGCCGTCAGGATGTCGCCTCGAATCACGGCTGGCATCATCGCCAGCACCGCCAACAGGGCAATTGTGGCGATCAGAAACGCCAGCCACCCTTTGGCAGCCCGCGACAGGGTCCCGGCGAGGACAATTTGCAGCAGGGCGCCGGCGAACAGAATGCTGGTCGGAACGAAAACGGGGTTGATCATGGCGGTCAACTGTTATCCGCCACCGACCGGCGGGAATATGACGACCGTGTCATCGGGCGCCAGCGGTGTATTGAAACGTTGCATATGGCGCACGTCGTGCCCGTTGACAAGAATGATGACGAGATCCCACAAATCGCCATCCTTCATTACCCATCGTTCGAATGCGTGCCCATAGTGCGCCACCAGGTCCCGCACCAACTGGCCAACCGTCGCCTCCGGTTGCGGCCAGTCTTCCTCCTTCTTGCCGGTGATGTCCCGGAGAAGCGCGAAGTATTGAATCTTCATTGCCGCCTTCGCTCATCCGACCTGCCAGGCACTCCTATGCCGCGAGGCCCAGCTCCCCAAGTTTCGCCGGCGTCGGGACGCCATTCTCGTCCCAACCACGAAGCTGGTAATAGACCGGCAGCATCTCGGGAAGCCGGCTGAGCATGCCCGCCGATGGGCCGGTCTTGATTGGCTCTTGCAACAGCCGGGGCGGAAGCGCGTCGTCCTTCGCGGTCAATCCAGCGGCGAGGTTGAACTGGCGCTCGAGGTTATAGATGCGATCGCCACATTTCATGAAATCCTCAGCGGTGTAGGCGACGCCGGTGATGGCGCTGAGCATGTCCGCCAACTGTGGTGCACCGATCCCGAACGTCGCGAACAGGCACGACCCCGTGGCGTCGAGCGCGGCGGTCAGGTTCTGAAACGTGATCACCAGCTCCGGTTTGCCGTCGATCGTATCCTTGTCGACCTTCATCGGCGTGCCGAGCACCTCCGGCGCTATCGTGTAGCCGCGCACGTGCGCGGCGCCACAGTTCGCCGTGGCATAGTTCAAGCCGATGCCTTGGATCGCCCGTGCATCGTAGGCCGGAATCTCCTGCTTCTTGACGGTCATCGACAGTTCCGGATGGCCCACCGAGTCCGCAAGCCGGTACGATCCGACAGCGAGTTTCTTGCCAAAGCCTTCGCCGATCGCGGTCAGCCGCGTCGCCTCGACCATGGCTTCGGCGTTGCCCCATTCGAGGGCAAGACCGCCGGTGTCCTCCCGGGTGATCAGACCCTTGTCGTACAGCTCCATCGCACAGGCGATGGTGGCGGCCATGGTGATGGTGTCCAGGCCGTATTCGTTGCAGATGAAATTGGCCTTGGTGACCGCCTCGAGATCGTCGATCATACAGTCGCCGCCAAATCCCCAGGAGGTCTCGTATTCGGGTCCTTCGCCCTCACCCGCGTATTTCGGGTTGGTGACCTTGGTGACGCGGCCACACGAGATGATGCAACTGAAGCAGCCTTTCGGCCGTTGCAGTAGTGTCGCGCTCAGGGTCTCGCCACCGAGCTTGTCGGCGGTCGGGAAGTGCCCGTCCTGGAAATTCTTGGTCGGATAGGCACCGATCGAATTGAGAATGTTGGTGAGAACGTCGGTCCCGTAGAGCCGCAGGCCGGTCCCGCCGACCGGGTGCTTCTGGATCATGTCACGTGCTGTCATGACCGCACGTTCGAACGTCTTGGGGTCGGCGCAGGTCACCGCGCCGGTGCCGACGACCGCGACCGCCTTCAGGTTCTTCGAACCCATGACCGCGCCGGTGCCACTGCGCCCGGCGGCGCGGTGGAGATCGTTCATGATGCAGGCGAACAGCACCTTGTTCTCGCCGCCCGGGCCGATGCAGGCGATCTTGGCGTCGTCATCGGTTTCCGCGCGAATGGCATCCGAGGTGCCGGGAACATCCTTGCCCCAGATGTGCGAGGCGTCGCGAATTTCGACGGTCTGGTCCTTGATCCACAGATAGACCGGCTTCGGCGCCGCACCCTCGAAGATCACGGCATCGTATCCGGCGAACTTCAGTTCGGGCCCCCAGGTGCCGCCCGAGTTCGCCGAAGCAATGGCGCCAGTGAGCGCCCCTTTGGTCACCACGGTGTAGCGGCCGGCCGAGGGGGCGAATGAACCGGTCAGGGGGCCGGGCAGGAAGATCAGCTTGTTTTCCGGCGATAGCGGATCGACCTTGGGGTCGACCTCATCGACCATGAACTTCGTGCCGAGGCCGCGCGCGCCGAGATAGTCCTTGGCAACGGCGGGGTCCAACGCTTCCGTGGAGATCTTGCCTGTCGACAAATTCACGCGCAGGACTTTTCCGATCCACCCGTACATGGCCTTACTCCGAAAAAGCTTGCTTGAACTTCTCTGAGAACGCACGCTTGCGCGTCCGTGTCGCTATCAGGTCGTCCACCCACTCGATCGCGTGGTTCGGGCAGAACTTCGCGCAGGCGGGGTCGCCGCCGCAGTAGTCGCACTTCAGGACCTTGTGGTTCAGCTCATCCCATATCGCGTTGCCGAACGGGCAGGCCTGGACGCACATCTTGCAGCCAATGCACTTGGCGTCGTCGAGGTTGACCCAGCCGGTCGCCGGGTCGCGGGTCAGCGCATGCGGGGTGCAAACCGTGATACAGGGCGCGTCCCGGCAATGCTGACACATCATCGGTACGGAAAAACCCTCGCGCTCCCAGGTGTAGACATGCACCCGGGTGGCATCGGGCCGGAAGACGCCCTCGTGCTCCATCGAGCAGGCCAGTTCGCAGTTACGGCATCCGGTGCATTTGTCCGCATTGATCATCAGCATCTTGGCCATGATGAGTGTTCCCCGCTCCTGACATCGCGTCCGCTAAGCGTCACCAGCCGTTGCGCCGGGCGCACCGCTATCTGCTTGCCGCCGGGCCACGCCCCGAGATCGTGTGGGTGCACCGTCGGAAAGGCCGGGCCGACGCAGCGCGCGTCGTTTTAGGTCAGCCGGTCTCGCTGAATTGCACCCGTCCGGGTAAATCGTCGGCACTACGCGCATCATCGCCCGCCTTGCCATGTCGGCACCCGACCCCGCATCCCATGAACCAGGGGCGAGACAAACTCGCCGCGTCTCGCGCCTGGCCGTGAGGCCTAGGTCGGATCCATTTGGAGGTTAGGCTAAGGAAGCATCCGTTGCGAGTCGTTGATGTAGATCAACTGGCATTATCCTTCCGATTTTGGGTTCAGCCGGCCGTCGCGCCGATCCGTGGCCGGTCGAAAGCCAACGGATAGCAGGCGAACCTGTCCGCCAGCCCGCATCGCTGTCATAGTCCTGGCCAAGTGCAGCACGCCGAACCCGCAGGAATGCTGGCGCGCGTTCCGGGAAGGTTCCGCTGCTGCCGGCGCGCGGGTCAGCTTCGATGCATGAATTGGCGCTCTGCGAGAGTATCACCGATCTGGTGGTGGACTGTGCCCGACAGGAGGGCATCGCCCGCGTCTCCCGCGTGGTGATCGAGATCGGGGTGGCGGCGCCCATCGATCCCGAAGCCCTGTTATTCTGCTTCCCCATCACGGCGACCGACACCGTGGCGGACGGCGCGGAGCTGGTCATCAACCGGGTCGCCTTGCGGGCCAAATGCGATTCGTGCCGCACGGAGTACTCACCCGACACTCTGATTTCACCCTGCCCCGCCTGTGGCAGCTTCGGCCGCACCATCCTCGCCGGGCGGGAGATGAGGGTCGTGTCGTTCGACGGCGCGTGAACGCGGCACCGGCTCAGCAGATCCGCGGAAGCTGTTCGCCGGACAACCAGTCAACGATGCGCCCGCCGCCGAAGCTTGTCGTCATCTGCACGAAGCGCTGGTCGTCCTCGACCACCGTGCCGATGATCGCCGCCTCGCGTCCCAGAGTGTGTTTCGACGCAGCGATTTGACCCTCTATCGGCGCCCCAAATTGAACCCGGTGCAATTGCAGATCCATGAATGAAAACAATGGTATAGAGGCCTTTATAGCGGGTCAGATTTCGACGCCGATCCCTAATCGGAATCAAGGCCGCAAAATTGAATAAGATCAACCAGCTAAGCGACAATGGGGTGGGGTCAGATTTGGACGCCGAAACACAGCGAAGGCGCTGGGCACGAGGCCTGGGCCGGCGCGGTTGCGCGTCAGGGGCGACATCACGATCCGATTGGAGAGTTGGAAGGCGCCGACCTCCACGCGCTCGAACAGCGCCTGGACGGCTAGCGGGACTGGTATGTTCGGGCCATCGACGGTCTCCAGGCCAGATTGGCCACTGTCTGATTGTCATCACCGGTTTGAGGGGTCCGGCGACGGAGAAGGACCGTCAGCCGGCCGCAAGCAGCGGCCGGCCCGACGCGTCTAGTGTTCGGCCCGGACCGGAACCGCCCTGACCCCATCCTTGCTTTGACCGGCGGCTTTTTCATTCTTCGTGCCGGTGAAATCGAGCACGACGCGCGACGGCACGTCGCCATGTTCCAGCCTTTCGAAGACCTTGTTGATCGACGAAAGCGGCTGCAGCTCGATGTCGGCCTTCACCTTGCCTTTTGCCGCAAAATCGAGGCACTCCGCCATGTCCTTGCGCGTGCCCACAAACGAGCCACGCACCGTGACGCAGTTAGCCACCAGATCGAAGATATCGAGGGGGAAGGCGCCGGGCGGCAGGCCGTTCAGGACGCAGATCCCGTGCTTGCGCGTCATCGCCACGCCCTGCTTGAACGCGGCTAGCGAAGGCGCGGTGATCACCACGCCGTGCGCGCCGCCGCCGGTTTCCTTTTTCAGGATTTCGGCTGGATCGCCGGTCTTGGCGTTGATGACCAGGTCGGCGCCCAGCCGCTTGGCATGCTCCAGCTTGCCGTCGTCGATATCGACGCCGCAGACCAGCAGACCCATGGCCTTGGCATATTGGATCGCCAGATGGCCGAGGCCGCCGCAGCCGGAGATGGCGATCCATTCCCCAGGTCTCGCCTCGGTCTCCTTGATCCCCTTGTAGGTGGTAATGCCGGCGCAGATCAGGGGCGCGGCTTCCTTAGGGCCGAGCCCTTTCGGAATGCGTGCGACATAGTTGGGGTCGGCCAGGACGTACTCGGCGAAGCCGCCGTTCTTGGTGTAGCCGCCAAACTCGGCCTCGGCGCACACGGTCTCCCAAGCCGACAGGCAGTACTCACAGTGACCGCAGGCCGAGTAGAGCCAGGGCACGCCCACGCGGTCGCCCTCCTTGACGATGGTCACGCCGGCGCCCCGCCCGACGACGATGCCAATCGCCTCGTGACCCGGAATGAAGGGCGGCGTCGGCTTGAGCGGCCAGTCGCCGTTGGCGGCATGCAGATCGGTGTGGCAGACGCCGCAGGCCTCGGTCTTGACCAGGATCTGGCCCGGGCCGGGCGTCGGGACATCCCATTCCTGCATCTCCAGCGGCTTCTTGAACGCGGTGACGACAGCGGCTTGCATCTTGGTGGGCATATTGATCCCCTTCGGGGTTCGGGTTCAGGCGAGATCGCCTCATGGTGGATCAGGCGGCGGCGCCAAATCTCCTGACGGCCTCGATCATTTTGACCAAGCTGGCGAGGTCGCCTTTGAGGATATGCAGATCGGTGCCGCAGATGGTTGTCTTGGTGACCCGGACAATAGCGTCGGTCGGGTCGATCACCGTCGGATTGGCGTGCTCCTCCCAGGCCTTCTTGCCAAGGCCGTGATAGACGAGGGCCTTCATCATGAGTCTTCACTTTTGCGGCCGATAAGCAGGTATCGCGAAGCTCGGCGCGGTTCAGACCGATCTGGGGCTGGACGCTATCCGCCAGACGCGTAACCCCGCCAGCCTCGGAAATTACCTACGGCAGGGCACGGAAACCGACGCCGGACTGCTGCGCCAGTTCGTTGAGTGAAGCGGCCAGTCCGCCGCGCGTCGGATCGCGCAGCAGCCGCAGATACGGCGCGGCGGCGGCGACCATGTCGGCGGCCAGCCCGTGCGGGGCGGCGGTGGCGGACCGCGGCGGCCGATGGGGCTGCCGGTGGTCTCCATGGCGGGCGCGTCAGGGCACCGGCGTGCGCGCAGCCGCGGCCCGGGCCTCGATCCACGCATAGAATGCGGCGAGACCTTCGCCGGTCCGCGCCGACACCGTCAGGATCTGCAGCCGCGGATTGACCCGCAGCGCCGCCGCCATGCAGGTGGCAACGTCGAAATCGAGATGCGGCAGCAGATCGGCTTTGTTCAATAGCATGAGATCAGAGACGGCGAACATATCGGGGTATTTCAGCGGCTTGTCTTCGCCCTCGGTGACCGACAGCACCACCACCTTGTGCGCCTCGCCAAGATCGAAGGCGGACGGACAGATGAGATTGCCGACATTCTCGATGAACAGCACGCCGTCCGGCTCGACCGACAGATCGTCGAACGCATGGCCGACCATGTGCGCATCGAGATGGCAGCCCCGGCCGGTGTTCACCTGCACCGCCTTGACGCCGGTCGCGCGGATGCGTTCGGCGTCGTTGGAGGTCTGCTGGTCGCCCTCGATCACGGCGATCGGCCGGCGGTGCTTGAGTTCCGCGATGGTACGGCAGAGCAATGTGGTTTTGCCCGAGCCCGGGCTGGAGACAAAATTCAGCGCGAAGGTGCCGGTCCGGGCGAACCGCGCCCGGTTTTCGCGGGCGTAGCTGTTGTTCTTGGAGAGGATGTCGTGCTCGATGCGGACGATCCGCTCCTGGCTGAGGCCCGGCACATGAACACCGGCAAGCCCGCCGCCAGCATCCACGAGGCCTGCGGTCTGCCGAAAGTCGTCGTGATCGTGATGGTCGTGATCATGGTCGCGGTGCTGGTGGGAATGATCATGCGGATGGAGACGCTCGGACGCCTGTTTGCCCTCGACCGTTTGGTTTTCGCAGCCGCAGACAGTGCACATCACGCCAACTCCGTTTGGTGGCTACTGAGATCGTCGTCCGACGTCACTGGCCTATCGTGCCATCCGAGGTAGCGACCCGCCAGATTGATCGCCGAGCGGCAGCCCCAGCGCATTTGAGGCACATGGTCCCAGGTCCGATATCCACTCTAGCCCGCCTTATTCACCACGGCCAGCGATGCTGTGACCAATCGGCAATGGTGCTACTTTTCAGCCCGGCCGACCATCACTTCTGATGGCGGCAGCGAGCCGTCCGGCCAACTCGTCGAGTGCACGCGACATCGCTGTCACAACCGCGCTATCATCGGTGCCGGCGATGGCCTCAACCAAAGAGACTTGTTCCGCGACCAACACCTCGCGGTTGTCCGCGACGGTCCAGCGGGCGACGAGAACGACCTGGTGGTCCTCTCTCGGCTCGAAGGCGGCCACCTCGACCAGAACCTGTCGCGCCGGACGCTCAAGCGGCGGCGTTGCCGTCACCACCATGCGGGGTAGCCGCGCGGCAAGCGAAGCGGTGAGGGCCCGGGTCATGCCGACGGACAGTCGCTCGCCCCAACGGCCGGTGGCGCGAGGGATCAATTCATTGCCTTTTCGCTCCAAGATGTCGGTCGTATCGAGATAGTCGGGAAGTTGAACGCGCTTGACTTCGATGACCTGGAGTCCCGTCTGCGGTAGAATTGCCGGCGTCGCCGCAGGCATTGTGCCGAGCACGTATTCGGTGGGAGGCGGACCAGAGAGACT
>Ga0182016_10002012_pt1 | contig 24252 bp, 21 predicted proteins | sample 712S2MmetaG_FD_120491 | JGI IMG/M metagenome (GOLD analysis project Ga0182016, IMG submission 120491) | Permafrost microbial communities from Stordalen Mire, Sweden - 712S2M metaG | ecosystem: Environmental > Terrestrial > Soil > Wetlands > Permafrost | place: Sweden: Stordalen | collected... | reverse complement strand
GAGCTTCGCCGTCCTGCTTCCCGTGATGAGCGTCGGTGTCATGGGCGACCAGCGCACCTACGCCTACACCTGCGCCGTCCGCGCCGTCCACTCTGAAGACGGCATGACCGCCGACTGGACCCCCCTCCCCTACGAAGTCCTCAAGCGCATCTCCAACCGCATCGTCAACGAAGTCCGCGGCATCAACCGCGTCGTCTACGACATCACCAGCAAGCCGCCCGGCACCATCGAGTGGGAGTGAGGACTTGCCGGCCACGCAATCGCGCTTGCCGCGCAGAAACAGCTCACGCCCGTGGCGTGTCGTCCTCTTCAGCCGCGATGATCGTCCCCTGATGGTGGAGAATCTGCCACCCACCTTCTGATCGGCGCCAGATCGTTGCGCGCTGGACCAGCCCAACCAGCCATTGTGACAGTTGCGAAAGTGTCCGCGTTGGCCCTCGCCTGAGCTGATCTTTTCCTATCCTGATGTGCAGCCGCAGAAGGTCCGAATCATCCGGCGTATAGAGACACGCGGAGCCAATTCCCCGCACTCAGCCGCCGCAATGAGGGCCTCGTCAAGCGCAAGTCAAGTGGAGGGGATTTTGTTGGAAGCGCTCATGCACAAAGGCAAACTCGCGCTCTTCGCTGCGACGTTGCTCTCATCCCTCGCAATCAACGGCTGCATCGAATCTCAGTTCACTCTGGCGCACTCATCCGTTCTGCCTAAGTCCATCACACTCCCACCGGGCCTTACACGAAAAGACGTTTCCGTCGAAGTCCAGTTCCTCACTCCGCTGAAAGGTCCCAACGCAAAACTCATAGTTAGCGACAGGAGAGGCAAGAAGCTCTTTGAAGTCAGGGGAATGTGGCAAGGCGACGCGTTCGAATCCGCCGACGGTTCGTTGGAGGAGTTCCGATTCGTACCGTGCGGGCTGGGTTTCTGTTTTGGGCAGGACGGGCAGGTGGTGGCGCTGTTCTACGTCTTTGACGACTCTGCAGCCTGATTAGATCTCACCGGGGGCCGGCTTTCCCAATGCCCCAAGAAGCGCGGGCTGGTTATGGATACGGAGAAGAACAGGAAAGATGGCGTTACATGCATTGCCGAATACGGGCATCGGAAGACTCATCCATCAAATAAATGATCGACCTTCTCGGTCCGCGGCTCCGCCCAGCCCCCATCGTCTGGGAGTGATTTACCGTCCAGGCGACCGCGCATCGCCGCACGTCGAGCTCACGTCGGAATCGTATCGTCCTCTTCTGCGGCGACGATTGTGCACTGATGGTAGAGGACGTGCCAACCGTCTTCTGAGCGCCGCCAAATCGTTGACCGTCGCGTGCGCCGTCCTGCCTGATCGAGGGTATACGTCAGCAGATAAGTGTCAGGACCAAGCTGTCGCAAGCCAAACTCAGAGGTCTGCCATCCAGCCGCCGCGGCATCAACATAGGGAACGCTTGTCGTCAGTTCGCGCAAAATGAAATCGCGGCTGTAACGACGGCCCGACGCGCCAACCTCCCAATAATCCGTCGCGGTCGAGCGCTCAAACTCGGCCGTCGTCGAGCCAAACTCCAGAATATGAAAGATCGGTTCCCTCCGTCGTAGCTCATCGAGCACCGCCAGCAATTCAGGCCCAACCCTGGTGAAAACCGAGTCCATCTCCATCTCCTTTATTTGCTGAGCATTATGACACGACTTGTGGCGAATCCCCTTTCTGGCCACTTAATATCCACCTGTACAAAAGGATTCGAAGTTGTCACAAATCACAAGACGTGCCACAATTATTTAAAGGTGGCAGATTATGACAGAAACGGCAGTGTTGGGGGAAAGTGGCAGAATCGTTGTCCCTGCCTCCATTCGAAACGAATTTGGGCTAAAGACGGGAGACAGGCTCACATTTATCGCCAAGAACGGCCGCATTGAAATCTTGAGCATGAAGATGGCAATTGAGGAACTCCGTGCGTCGATCATTGCCGAGCACGGCAGTCTGCAAGGGATTCTGGACGAGTTTCTGACGGAGAGGCACCAAGAGGCACAGCGCGAACTCGAAGAGGCGAAGCGTGAATAGCATCGTTCTGGACTCCTCTGCGGCCTTGGCAATGCTGCTTGGTGAGCCCGGTGGAGACCGTGTTTTGCAGGCCCTTCTCAATCAGCAAGATTCGATCGCCATGAGCGCAGTGAACTGGTCCGAGGTGCTGACGAGATTGCAACTCAAAAGCCCTACCGTCACTGGGGAAAAGCTCTTCGCCATGCTTCCTGGTATAGAAATCGTGCCCTTCGGACAAGTTGAAGCCGAGCGAACGGCCATTCTGGCCAAGACTTGCGGTGCTCTTTCTCTCGGAGACCGCGCGTGCCTAACGTTGGCTCACTCCCGCAGCGTTGCGGCTTGGACGACAGATAGGGTTTGGGCCAAGATGCCGGTTCAAGCAAAGGTCGAACTGCTTCGGTAGCTTTGCATCACGCCGCCCTCGGCCTCGTCCACCACCCATACATCGCCGTCCCCACCACAATCACCCCCATCATCCCAATCCACGTGAGCAACGCCAACTGCCCCACCTGCGCCTCGCGCGCTTCCACCTCGCGCATATTGCGCCCCGCCAGCACAAACCCCGGCTGCGGGCCGTTGACCCTCACAACGACCGCGGCGATGCGTACGCCATGTTCGCGCCCCAGCACAGGCTGCCAGCTTACCCGCTCTTGCTCGTGCTGGCGGACGTGGTCAAAAACCCCTGCTGGCGGCGTCGGCGTTTGTCCGTTGAGCTGCCCATTCGAGCCCAGCGGCTGCCCCTCGTCGTTGTAGACAATCATGAAAGGCGCAAGGCTGCGATCCATATCAACCACACCGCCGCTGTTTATCAGCGCCCCGTGCCGCACGCCGTCGAGCACCCCCACTTGATTGAGTCGCGCGGCAAGATCCGTTGCCATCTGGATCTGCGGATCGTTCGCCCCCTGCCGCAGCACCTGTTGCGGAATTGTGTTCAGCGCCAGCGCCAGGCCCGTCGAAAGACCGATCAGCACCAGCGCGTTGTAGACGAGTGCAGGCCGTCCAAACGTCTCGTAGAACATCGCAAAATTCTCCTTGAAAAGGGACGTAATCAGATCGCGAACCACCAGCGCGATCAGCTCACGGCGCGCCATCGTGCGATCCCGCAACGCATCGCGGAAGCTCTGCCGCATTGCCTCCGCATAGGACTCCCGAAACCGCGCCGGATAAAGTCGCAGCGCCAGCGCATACAAATCTCCCAGCCGACCTGGAGTTATCATGCCCGGCCCCCCCGCGGAATCAACCCCATCCGCCGCGCCGACTTCACCGCCGCATCGAGCCTTTGCAACTCTACAGCCAGCACCGATTGACCAAGCTGCGTCAGCCGATAGTAGCGCCGTCGTTCATCGTCCGAAGTCAAAGTCTCCTCCACCAGCCCGTCGCGCATCATGCGATCAATTGAGCCGTAGAGCGTTCCGGGGCCAAGACGTACCCCACCGCCCTCCGGCGATCGTGCGTCCTTCATCATCTGGTAGCCGTGCTTCTCTCCCTCGGCCAGCGACAGGAGAATCGCGAAAACAGCGGGCGAAAGCGGGGTAGCGGGAGCGGTTTCAGTAGCCATGAATGCAATATACATCCGTAACAGATATATCTGCAACAGAAATATTTTGCAGCGCCCTCCGAACCCTGAACGCCCCATCCTTCGACCGTTCCGTGCTCGAAGAATGGGGGTCTATCCCCTCCGCACCCGCAGGTAAATTCGTTATGCGGCTGCCGCCCGCAGCGCTGCCACTTCCTTTGCCAGGGCCTCGATCCGCTCTATCAATTCGCGGTGTCGCGTATCCTCCACTGACGGCTCATAGCCCTCCACGTAAAACGTCCCATTCGGCTCCAAAACGCACTTGTGCACCTTGTCCAGGCCTTCAAACCCCTGCTTGTGAACCACTGAAAGCAGCTCCTCCCGCGTCAGAGACTCCCTCTCCATCGCTCGATGGTCTAGCCTTCCATTCTTGATCAACACCGTCGACCGTCCTTCCAGTGCCCGCGTCAGCTTGGGCGATCGAAACAGCGCCCACACCACCAGCCAGTTGATGGCCAGCAGCCCAAACGCGCCGATGATCCCGCCTGTCACCGAGTTATCGTCCCCGATGATCGCGTTCTGCACCGTATTCGAGAGCGAAAGCAGCACCACAAGGTCGAATGGATTCAACTGCGCAAGCTCCCGTTTGCCAAAGATACGCAGCAGAATCACAAGCACCAGGTAAACAATGACCGGTCGCGCCAACTTCTCCAGGATGGGAAGCGGCAGATGAAACATGCTGTCAAACATTGTGGAGTGGGGCATGCAAAAGAGCATAAAGCACTTCGGACCGCCGGCACTCGGCAATCTGCGGTCCCGGAACGGAATCGTCGCACTATTCGTCCCTAACTCCCCGCATGGAAGTCCTTGTACTCCGCGGTAAACATCGTGTGCCGCAGGGTGAAGTTCGCTGCTCCAGAGTCGCCGCCCGGTACATCCTCAACGTTGATCACCGACCGCACCGGCACCACCAGCGTCTTATCTCCCACCGGCATTGGCCCGTAGTCGATCCTTTGGTCCTCCTGGTGCACCACATCCGAATTCTTAAACTCCGCCTGCGTAATCAGCCGGACCACGATCCCCGTCTCAGGATTGATGAAGATCTCCCCGTGATACGGCACGGTCGTCTTGTAGAAGCTCCAGTTGGTCGATGTTTGCAAATTCCCCTTCACCCCGCCGCCCCCAGGCCGGGATGCAGAGGAAAACGTCGCTATTCCCGACTGCGATACGTCCGGAAAACAGCAATCGTTGACCGCATAGTGGGTGTTCTTCTTGTCCACATTGAAGGTAAACACCCCGGCCTGCTTGCCATTCACCAGCTCCCAGCGCAGAAAGCGTACCTTCCCCGCCTTTTGTGCTTCCTCAAAAACCGTGCTCAGCACCGGTGCTTGTCCCAGCAGCGCCAGCATCCCGTTCGCGCCCCACTGTCCCTTGTCCTGCGGAAGCGGGTTCTTTTCTCCGCCGTTTACAAAATCCACCTGCGCTTCCGTCGAGTTAATGTAATGCACAAACTGATTCGCGGTAACCAGGTTAGGATTCGACCCTGCATCGGCGATCGCGCCGCTATGCAATCCAGACGCGATTGGCCCCGGCTCTACATGATCCTGAAACCGGATCATCGTCCTCGTTGCTGCAAGGTGAGGCATCGCTCCAAATGTCTTTGTGGCAAATTCTGCCGCCTTGTCCAGCATTGCCTTTTGTGTCGCATCATCCGGAGCGGCCGCACTTGGCAGGTCATCGGCCGGAGGCGCCAACGTCACGCTCCGCGCTTCCAAAACATAAATCTGTTCCGTCGAGTATTTCCCCGGCACATACTCCACCAGGCTGTTCATGGCCGGCCGCGTCAGCTCTTCGCTCAACACCACTTGCTTCAGCGCGGAGGCCACTTCCTCATCTGTCTTTTTCGCCTGCTGCATCTGCACCAGCATGTCTCGCAGTTGTTGCACGGTGACTTTCTTCGCGCCCCAGGCCGGCATCGCTGTCAGCATCGCCACGACTATCCAGGCAAATCGCTTCATGGGTCCAACTCCTCCTGATTCGAGCCGCACCAATTCTACAGACACGAGCACACCCTTGCCCGTGACAACCGGTTCGACGTTTGGTCCCGGTCGTGAGTTGTCTTGGAATCTTGCTTACTTGGCTTTCTCTCGCTCAGCCCCGCCTGGACCGAAAAAGGATCGCCTGACCCTAGCTGCGCGTCGCCAGCTGGGCCTGCGTCTTGCTCCGAAAGAACTCCAGCGACTTCGTCAGCCCGTCCCGCAATGAGACCTTGGGCTTCCATCCCAGCAGCTTCTCGGCCCGCGCAATATTCGGGCATCGCCGCGTCGGGTCGTCCTGCGGAAGCAGCTCAAATTGCAGTTCGCTTCGCGATTCAGTCACTTCCAGAATCGCCTGCGCACACTCCAGAATCGTGTACTCGTCTGGATTGCCTATGTTCACAGGCATGTGCTCTTCCGACTGCGAAAGCAGAAGAATTCCCTCAATTAGGTCGTCCACATAGCAAAAGCTACGCGTCTGTTTGCCGTCGCCGTAGATCGTCAGCGGCTCGCCCAGCAGCGCCTGCATCATCAGGTTTGAAATCACCCGTCCATCGCTGGGGTGTAGACGCGGCCCATACGTATTGAAGATCCTCACCAGGTGAGTGTTCACGCCACGCGAGCGGTGGTAGGCCATCACCAGCGCCTCCGCATATCGCTTCGCCTCGTCATATACCGACCGCGGTCCCACCGGATTCACATTCCCCCAGTAGTCCTCTGTTTGCGGATGAACCTTCGGATCGCCGTAGCATTCCGAAGTCGACGCATGCAGAAATCCCGCCCCATACCGTGCGGCAATCTGCAGCATGTTCTCTGTTCCGGCTGACCCAACCCGCAGCGTTTCGATTGCCAGGCGCATGTACTCGGGTGGGCTTGCAGGCGAGGCCATATTGAATACATAGTCCACGCGGCCAACATCGAAAGACTGGCAGATGTCTCTCTCTTGGAATGTGAAGCTGGGGTTGCCAGGCAGGTGCGCAAGATTTTCCAGCGTCCCGGTCGACAGGTTGTCGACTCCGATCACCGTGTGCCCTTCGGCCAACAGACGATCTACAAGATGAGATCCCAAAAATCCCGCTGCGCCTGTGACAAGGACATGCATCGTATGCTGCTCACGCTCCATTGAAATGAAAGACAAATCAGGCGAGGCATCGCTTCCCATAAATGTTTCTATGTATAAAAGGAAGCAATGACAGCGTTTTCGACGCTGCTCTCTATAGAAACCTGGGCGCCAAGTGGCTTTTTCCTCTCCGAGGTCCTCACAGACAGGCCTTCGTCCGTGGGGTGGAAGTAAAAGCGGCCTTCGAGGACTTCAAAAAGCCAGCAAGTGAATCGAAAACGCTTTACCGTCAGGATACCACGGTGCGTGGTTTCCCTTGTTGCCCCTGGTAACCCGCGGGCCTGCCCACGCTCACGTAGGTAAATCCATGGTCCAGCATTGTTTGAGGCTTGTACAGATTGCGCCCATCCACCACAATTGGGAACTTCACAGCTTGGTTCAGCTTTACCAGGTCAATCGTTCCAAACTCTTTCCAATCCGTCAAAATCAGCACCGCATCTGCATCCGCCGCCGCTGAATAAATGTCATCCGCATACCGCATCTTCGCCGACGGCTGAAACACTTCCTTGGCCCGGCCCATGGCCGCTGGATCGTAGGCCGTCACAATCGAGCCGGCATCGAGCAGCTTGCGAATCACCTCCAGAGCCGGGGACTCACGAATATCGTCCGTGTCTCCCTTGAACGCCAATCCAAGCGCTGCCAGCTTCTTCCCGCGCAGCGTCCACAGCGCAGAAAGCACCTTATTGAAGAAAATATCCTTCTGCGTTTCGTTGATCTTGCGAATCTCACTCAGTAGTTGGAAGTCGACGCCGTGCTGTTGTGCCACCCAGTGGAACGCTGCCACATCCTTCGGAAAGCACGAACCGCCATATCCAAGCCCCGCGCGCAAAAACTTTGTGCCGATCCGGCTGTCCATGCCCATCCCCGCCGCGATGTCCTCAATATCCGCGTCCACAGCCTCGGCCAGGTTCGCCACAGCATTGATGAACGAAATCTTCAACGCCAGAAACGCGTTCGATGCGTGTTTGATGATCTCCGCGCTCTGCGCTGACGTAACCACCAGCTTTGCCGGGTTCTCCTTGCTGCATGCACCCTTCATCGCGCCGGGCTGTTCATAATAGCTGCCCGCGGTCAACGGCTCATAGATACGTTGCAGCACCGCCGCCGCTCGATCACTCGTCGTTCCCACCACGATTCGGTCCGGATGCATGAAGTCTTTGATCGCTGTTCCCTCACGAAGGAACTCCGGGTTAGAAACGATGTCAAAGTGCTTCGGGTCCACTCCATGACGATGCAGCACCCGTCGAATCCACTCGTTCGTATACACCGGTACCGTGCTCTTCTCCACGATCACCTTGTAGTCGCTGATGCCTCGCGCGATCTCTGAAACCACAGCTTCCACATAGGAAAGATCGGCCGCGCCAGTGTCCCCTTGCGGCGTTCCCACCGCGATAAAAACTGCTTCGCTCGATTCCACGGCTCGACCAAGGTCCGTCGTGAACTCCACCCGCGCATCGCGATGGCGCGCGAGCAACTCCGGCAGGTGATCCTCAAAGATCGGCACTCCGCCACCCTTCAGCGTCTTCACACGTTCTTCGTCGTTGTCTACACAAATCACCCGGTGGCCAATTTCTGCAAAACATGCGGCCGCTACCAGGCCCACATATCCTGACCCGATCACACAGATTGTTACTGGTTTTGACATGCGATTGCTCGATCTCGTTTCACTACGTTCTTCAGCGTTTTGGGAGTCGGAGTCGCTCGGCGATCTTCTGCGCCTGTGTCCTGGATTCAATTTCAGATCCGGGTACCGGCTCCAATAAGAAGGGTTGAGAATACTTGAGCATTCGCCGCAGCGGACGCTTCTCTTAGGCTACCTGTTCCCCCATCAACCCGGCAATCCATTTTGCACCGATGGTAGATTGAGGAAGCGGAGTGCCTGCATGCCTGGTCAGGATTGGCGCCAGTCGGTGATTGATTACATTCGTAATGAAGCGCGCCCCGTCGACAAATTCGGTCATCAGCCAAGGCTCTACGCCCTCGCCACCCGCATTGGGAAGGGTTTGAAATTCGACGACGACATTCTCTTTGCCGCCGCCTGGATGCATGACCTCGGTGTCTTCCTTGGTCATCGCCCCTCCGGCCTCTCTGACCCCGCCCAACTCGAACGCTGGGATCACGTTCCGTATACCATCGCCCGCACCCGCGAACTACTCCCCGCCTGGGGCTTTCCGCCTGAAAAGCTCGATGCCGTAGCCTCCGCCATCGCCAACCATCAGCCCCACAACGATCCGGTCGAGATTGAAGCTGTCATCCTTCGCGATGCCGACATTCTCGAGCAGCTCGGCGCAGTCGGCGCCTTTCGTGCCATTGCCAAGGTCGGACGCGATACCCGATACCCCACGTTTTCAAGCGTCGTTCCCTTTTTACAAAGGGCGGTTGACGAATTGCCCCCTGAACTGCGTCTAAGCAGTGCGCGACTATTGGCGGCCAAACGTGTTAAACACTTAGAGTCACTTATTGCAGCCGTCCACACTGAGGCTGGCCAATTGCTTTACTGAATGAGCGGGTCAACGGGATCAGATTCTCTTTGCGTCGTCCCGCTGCTACTTTCCGTAAAGTGCTTGGTTCGTTAATACTGCATTTGAATGTGCAATTGTAGCCTTGTATTCCAGCGACGCCGATGTACACTTGGCCCCAATGGGTCTTTTTTCCCCCAATTGATTCAGTAGGTTGCCCAGTTGAATGCAAGGAGAAGCGGCATGTTGTTCGGTAAGACCCCATTCATTTTCCTGGCTCCATTTTTAGCCCTGGTCCTCCCTGCGGCCGCCCAGGTCATCCCCGCCGCGCAGGAGGGAACTTTTCCGCTCAGTATCGGCCTTGGCGGATCTTCCTACTCCCCTAACCTCGGAGTGGATGCCAACGGTCATCGCCGTCCCATAGAAGGCGGAACACTGTGGATCGACTGGCAGTTTTCCCGCATACCCCACGCTCTGAACGGGATCGGTGTTGAAGTCGCGGCCCGCGACCTCAGTCTGTGGGGTCCCATCGAGCTAAGCAAAGGCTACGGCGACTTTAATTGCACGGAAGGTACAGTTCCGCCAAACTGCCAGCCCAACCCGTCCGGACTGCGCATAGATGAAGCCGAAGGCGGCCTCATCTACAGATACCACCGCTATGCCCGGATCCATCCCTTGGCTAAACTTCTCGCGGGATTCGGAAATGAGGACTTCCCGTCAAACGGCATACTCTACTCCGGCCGCTACTACACCCATGACACTCGAAACTTTTTTGCCGCCGATGCGGGAGTCGAGTACAGGGTTACGCCAAGAATTGATGTTCGCGGAGAATATGAATACCAATTCTGGCCCGACTTCCTTGGCCACAATTATGTGAAGCCCAGGGGCCTAACCATCGGAGTTCTCTACTCCTTCAAGCCCTACTATCCTCACAAGCACCTCCAATAGAGGCCCTGGACCGCAGGTTCAATTGAGCAAGTGCCGGATCGATCTCTCCAATGCTCGCTTTGCGACGACTGCGAATATCCGCTCTTGAACAGGCCCTTCCATGGCCATAAAACGTGCGATCAGCAGGGCTTGACCCAGATGCCTGAATTCAACGTCAGCAGCCTGCAAAAGACGTGTCGCTCAAATATTCACTATTTATTCATTTCAGACAGGTTACCGTGGTTTCCCTTTCTCCTTTTCGATCACCGCTCCATCGTTGCTACGGCTCATTCTTTTCATGGAATATGCGATACTTGATATGTCGTGCCGGGATGAAACATTCCCAATTACTCTTGCTGAATCAGTCAGCGATTCATTGCTTCCAACTGCGGCACTGCTGGTCTGGACCAATTCAAATCGCATCCTCAAAACTCGAATCAAGGGGTAACTGCAGCTGATGCAAATCCGTGGTGCACGCGTTCTCGTCTGTGGAGCTGGTGGCTTCATCGGCGGTCATCTGGTCAACACTCTCTTCGAGCAGGGCGCCACCTCGGTCCGCGCCGTCGACGTAAAACCGCTTGACGAGTGGTATCAGCGCAACTCCGCCGCCGACAACCGCGTTCTCGATCTCCAGTTGCGCAATAACTGCTTTGAAGCCTCCGAACGCATCGATGCCGTCTTCCAACTCGCTGCCGATATGGGTGGTATGGGCTTCATCGAGAACAACAAAGCCCTCTGCATGCTAAGCGTGCTTACCAATACCCACATGCTCATTGCCGCGCGCGAGTCCGGCGTTAAGCGCTTTTTCTATTCCTCCTCTGCCTGTGTCTACAACGGCGACAAACAGAAGGACGCCAACGTCGTACCGCTCAAGGAAGAAGATGCCTATCCCGCCCTCCCCGAAGATGGGTACGGCTGGGAAAAGCTCTTCAGCGAGCGCATGTGCCGCCACTTCCACGAGGACTACGGCATGGAGACCCGCGTAGCACGATTCCACAACGTCTACGGGCCTCTCGGCACCTGGACAGGGGGCCGCGAAAAGGCCCCCGCCGCCATCAGCCGCAAAGTTCTTGAAGCTCGCCACTCCGGCAAGCACGAAATCGAAATCTGGGGCGACGGCCATCAGACACGTAGCTTCATGTACATCGACGATTGCACCAAGGGTGTCGTCGACATCTTTCATAGCGGCATTCTTGAGCCCATCAACCTCGGATCCAGTGAACTGGTTACCATCAACCAACTTGTTGACATAGCGGAAGACATAGCTGGCGTAAAATTGAAGCGTACCTACAACCTCAAAGCTCCGAAGGGCGTGAATGGCCGCAACAGCGACAACACGCTCATACACAAATACCTTAACTGGGAGCCCTCCATCCGTCTGCGCGACGGCATGGAAAAGACCATGGTCTGGATTGAACAGCAAATGCTCGCCGGCGTGGTTTACAAGTAGGTAGATCCCGGGACGCGAAACAGGCCTGTCTCGAGAGCAAGTTTTGACCGTCCTGCCGGATTTATCGTTATCCGGCTCTTTTCAGGGCGGTTTGGTCTCAACTCGCAAATGAATTTGGGCCCAAAACGCGTTAAAGCGAGTTGAACTTCTATTTTTGTGTTTTTCCGCGTTCGCCGCAGTTTCTGCGGGAGCAGGGCATCCAGACGACGGGTGTCCGTAACAAGAGGGTTTGTGCACGCCGGTTAAGCGAAGATTTCGAGTTGCCGCTGTAAATGTTTGTCTTTCACCCGGAGTTGTTTTCGTCAGGATTCAACAGAGAACTCCAGATTTCTAATAGCGGGGTATCATGCGAATTCTTATTAATGAGTTTTGCGGGCACGCGTTTCAAATTGAGTTGAGCAGGGAACTGGCGAGCCGCGGGCACACTGTGCTGCACGTCTACTTCGCTGACAACCATTCCACCCCGAAGGGGGATGTTGAGGATGGCGAGGGCGGCTCAGGCAATCTGACCATTGAGGGCCTGCACGTTCCCATGGCCTTCTCCAAGCACTCGTTGCGCACGCGCCGCAAAGCAGACGTCGCTTACGGCCAGGCAGTTGCCGCCAGGGTAGCCGAGTTCAAGCCCGACACCGTCATCTCCGCCAACATGCCGCTCGACGCGCAAAGAATTCTCCAGGCCGCTTCACACAGGCATGGTGCGCGCTTCATTTTCTGGCTTCAGGACGTTTATAGCTCGGCCATTCGCTTCGTGCTCCAACGCAAACTCGGCCCACTTGCCGGCGTCGCCGCCTCCTACTACGAGTGGATGGAGCGCGGCCTCCTGCGCAAGTCCGACGGCGTAGTCTGCATCTCGCCCGGCTTCCGCAAAATAGCCACCGACTGGGGCGTCAAGCCCGAACGCTGCTTTGTCATTGAGAACTGGGCTCCGCTCGACGAGGTAGTTCCAACACCCAAGAACAACCCATGGGCCCGTGAGCATGGCGTCGATAAGCGCTTCTGCTTCATGTACAGCGGCACACTGGGAATGAAGCACCGTCCCGAACTGCTGCTGGCTCTGGCCAACCATCTGGCCGCCAAGGGCGACGCGCGCCTGGTGGTCATCGCTGCCGGCGCTGGCGCGGATTGGCTCGCCACTCAGGCTGCCTCGGTTCCCGGCGACACGCTCACCTTGCTCCCCTTCCAGCCCTACAAACGGCTCTCTCAGGTGATGGGTTCTGCCGACGCCCTGATCGCCCTGCTCGACTCAGAGGCGGGCGCATTTGCCGTCCCATCCAAGATTCTTTCCTACCTCTGCGCCGGTCGCGCCCTGCTGGTGGCCGCGCCCCGAGAGAACCACGTCGTCGAGGTCATTGAGCGAGCCTACGCTGGCCTCACTGTCTCTCCCGACAGCGTTGACGACTTTGTCATGGCCGCCGAGAAGTTAATGAACAACGAAGCCCTGCGCGCACGCTTTGCCGTCGATGCCCGCGCCTACGCTGAACGATCGTTTGATATCGTCCGCACGGCCGACCGATTCCTTGCGGTCGCCGCCTCCTGCCCCACGTACGACGAGCCGACCTTAGAAGCTTCCGAGAGCTTTTCGTAGTACTACAGTTGGAGATATCTCCGCCGGTGGGAGCAGGGGGTTCAACCCCCTGAAGGATGACCAATCAACATGGCCTTTGGGCCCGGGCCTTCGCTCACCCCCCTTCCGCGTTCTCAGGTGGCACGCGGCCCAGCGTAAACTGGATCTGGTCCCATCACGTTTTCCCAATCAGGAGCCATGCTGTAAATGAGCAAGTCAGCGGTAGTCTTTGGCGGGGCCGGCTTCATCGGATGTCACCTGCTGTCCCACCTTTCCGCCAGCGGCAAGTATGAGCGCCTGATCTCCGCGGATATCAAGCCGCCGCGCTTCAATGTCTCCGGCGTCGAGCATGCCGAGATTGACGTCCGTCAGCCCATTCCCGATGATCTCTGCCCGGGCGTCACTGAAATCTACAACCTGGCTGCGGTCCACACCACTCCCGGCTACGAGGATTGGGAGTACTACTGGACCAACATTCTCGGCGCGACGCACGTCGCCGACTACGCCCGCCGCCTCGCCGTCAACACCATCATCTTTACCAGTTCCATCGCTGTTTACGGTGCAACCGAAGCGATCAAGGATGAAAACTCCCCGCTCACCCCAAACAGCGCTTATGGCGCATCCAAGCTGTGTGCGGAGAAGATTCACGCTCTTTGGCAGGCTGAGCGCCCTGCGGAGCGCCGCCTCGTCGTCGTTCGCCCGGCAGTAATCTACGGCTACACCGAGCGCGGAAACTTTACCCGACTGGCCGGGCTGCTCAAGAAAAAGCGATTCGTCTTTCCCGGCCGAACCGACACGGTGAAGGCTTGCGGCTACGTCAAAGACCTGGTCCGCTCCATTGAGTTCATGCTCCAGCGCGGCGAACCAACCGTCACCTACAACTTTTGCCATGCCGAGCGTTACACCACTCAGCAAATCACCCAAAGCTTCAGCCGCGTGGCAGGTTACAAGCCGGCGAGGATGGTCTTTCCCCTCAGCTTCATGATGTTCGGCGCTTGGATATTTGAGATGCTCGCCAAAATAGGCATCAAAACCTCCATCAATCGCCCACGCATTCTCAAGCTGATCCTCTCCAACAACATCCAGCCCACCCGCCTCACCGAACTCGCTTTCCCCTACGCCTATACCCTGGATGAGGCCCTCGCCGACTGGCTCAAGGACTCCGGCGGCGCTGACTTTCTTTAGTGAGCCTACAAATTCAGTCGATGCCCGGCTCCTGATCAGCTTCCATCACCGGCTGTCCAGCGTCGACTCTTGATCCATATTTAACCTGCTCCAACAAGATTTCTTACCACCTTCGCGTCATTCCCCTCCAGATGTAGCTCCCCAAATTCAGCCAAATCAGGCAGAATGGAGTACGACATGACCATTCGATTCGCACTCCCGCAGATTCTTCACGCCGCCGTTGACCTCGCCGCTGCCGATTGGCACTCAAACATCAAAATCGAGCGCTTCTGGAGAAGGGATCCCTCCCTCTGGACTCAAACCGGGGAAGAGAAGTGGATGGGCTGGCTCGACATCGTCGAACGCCAGAAAAAAGAGATTGGCACCTTCGCTGCCCTTGCCGGCGAAATCAAGTCCGCCGACTTCCAAACCGTGCTCCTCATCGGCATGGGCGGCTCCAGCCTGTGCCCTGAAGTTCTCGCCAAGACATTCGGTCGCCTGCCTGAGTTCCCTCAGCTCCGCATCATCGACTCCACTGACCCTGTCCAGATTTGGGCCGTCCGCAACGAGATCAATCTCGCCGACACGCTCATCGTGGTCTCCTCAAAGTCCGGCTCCACGCTTGAGCCGAACATCCTCAAGCAATACTTCTTCGAGCAGATGAAAATAGCCGTCGGTGACGATGCCGGCTCTCACTTTATCGCCATTACCGATCCCGGCTCCCAGATGGAGCAGGTCGCCAAAGACGGCAACTTCCGCTACATCTTCTATGGCGACCCAGCCATCGGCGGCCGCTACTCCGCGCTGTCAGACTTTGGCGTAGTCCCCGCAACCCTCGCTGGCCTCCACATCGGCAAACTCCTCGATCAGGCAGGCAAAGCCGCGGCCGAAGCCAAACTCGCCGCTCCAGCCAACCCGGCCGTCCAGCTCGGCCTCGTACTCGGTACCGCCCACAACGCCGGATTCGACAAGATCACTTTCTTCACCTCGCCAGAGATATCCGACTTTGGCGCGTGGCTTGAGCAGCTCATCGCCGAGTCCACTGGCAAGCTCGGCAAAGGCATCACCCCAGTCGATCGCGAAACCATCGGCAATCCCTCGGTATACGGCAACGACCGCATCTTCACCTACATCAAGTACGCCGGCACCGCCGACTCCTCGCAAGATGCGAAGGTTGCCGCGCTCCAGGCTGCTGGCCACCCAGTCATCTACATCGAAATATCGGACCTTTACGAGCTCTTCGGCCAAATATTTGCATGGGAAGTTGCCACCGCCGTTGCCGGCTCCGTGATGGGCATCAACCCCTTCAACCAGCCCGACGTCGAGAGCGCAAAGATCGAAACCCGTACCCTCACCTCCGAATACGAAAAGTCAGGCAAGCTCCCGACCCGCGAACCTTTCCTCGTCGACGCCGGTGTCAAGCTCTACGCCACTCAGGCATACGCCGCCACGCTCAAAGCTGCCGCCTCCACGCAGACGCTGGCCGGATACCTTCGCGCGCACCTCAAGCAGATTCGCCCCGGCGACTACTTCGCCACCCTCGCCTTCCTGCCCATGTTCGATGCCAACGAGCGCGTCATTCAGGGCTTCCGCCACAAGGTTCGCGACGAAAAGCGCGTCGCCACCTGCCTCGGCTTCGGCCCACGCTTCCTCCACTCCACCGGCCAGGACTACAAGGGCGGACCAAACACCGGCGTCTTCCTCCAGATCACCGCCGACCACGCCCGCGACGTCGACATCCCCGGCGCCCGTTACAGCTTTGGCGTCGTCATTGACGCTCAAGCCGCCGGGGACCTCGCCGTGCTCGAATCCCGAGGCCGTCGCGCTCTCCGCATCCACCTCGCCTCTGACCTAATGCTGGCCCTGCCCGCTCTCGCCGCCGCCTTTGACGAGGCACTGGGCTAGGAACTCGCACGGCAACGATGCCGGTTGCCCTGAGATGCGGCCGGCATGTTTCGACCTGTGAAAGCGATGCGAATGGATTTATCGAAAGCCCAATCCAGCCGCTGCCTCCCCGCCGCCATCGGCCTCGTCGCTCTTGCCCCTTTGGTGGCCGAGTTCCTCCTCGGCGACCTGCCCATCAAGCTGCTCCCCGCGCTTATTGTGCTCGCGCCCTTCTACGGCGGCGGCGCCCTCCTCATCCGCGAAATCACCCGCCGGGCCGGCCGTGGCTGGCCCACCATTTGGCTGCTCGCGCTCGCCTACGGCATCATCGAAGAGGCATTCACCACCCAAACCCTCTTCAACCCCAACTACATGCACCTCAACCTCCACCTCCTCGATTCCGCCTACATTCCCGCTCTGGGGATCGGCGCATGGTGGACGATCTTCGTCCTTGCGCTCCACACCGTTTGGAGCATCTCCGTTCCCATCGCCCTCATTGAAGCCACTGTCCCTCGACGCGCCTCCACACCCTGGCTTGGAAACTGGGGCCTCGCTGTCATTGTCGTGCTCTATCTGGCCGGAACCGTCGCCGTCACCTCACGGGGATTCCAGACCGATCACTTCCTCGCAACACCCGCCCAGTTCGCCGCCTCCGCGGCCATCGTGGTCCTGCTCGTCATCGTCGGTTTCCGTCTTCCCGGCCCACGCAAAGCAGACGTGGCACAGTCCGGCGCCCAATCCGTTCCCAGTCCGTGGCTCTTCGGATTCATCGCACTTGCCGCTGGCTCCGCCATCCTTTTGGTCCCCAAGGCCTGGGATTGGTGGGCCGCCGCCATCATCCTCGCCCTCGAACTGGGCGTTGCAGTGCTCGTCTTGTACTTCAGCCGCCGCACCGGCTGGCAACCAGCCCACAAGCTCGCCCTCGCAGCTGGAGCGGCCCTCAGCTATGCCTGGCACGCCTTCATACAGACGCCCGTCGTTGGCGGAACAGGCATCGACGTTCGCATCGGCAACGGCGTCTTTGCCCTTGGCGCCATCCTGCTCATCGTCTTTGCCGCCCGCCGGCTCCGCGCTGCCACCCAACGGAGGGAGCAGGGGGGGTTAGCCCCCTGAAAACAAGCCAGATCCTCACGGCCTCAAGGCCCGGATCGTTATGTTTGCGAAGAACGACAATGGCCTTAATTAGTCACTCAGATCGTTGCGAACGATCTGAACCGCTCCTGCGGCGAGGCCGGCGCCCGCCGCAACGCAGGTCCGCGGAACTTTTTCCCAGAGTTTGGGTCTAAACAAATGACAGCTTCGGCATCTTTCCGTCTAAATCGGTGAGCCGCCCGGAGCAGCACCTCAGCAGAGGAGAAAATTTTTGATGAATCCTAAATACTTGAACCAGACTCTTCACAGGACAGCGCTTCTGGCAGTTCTGGCTTGCACTGGCTTGGTCGCTCTCGGCGGTCTTGCCGCCCATGCCCAGGCCCGCGCCGACTCCGCGCCAGCCCCAGACTCAGGCCAGCCCGGTCAGCGCACCGACGGCCAGATCGAGATGGACGTCGTACACGCTCTCGACGCCTCCCGTGCCCTCAAAAACGACATGATCACCGCCGCAACTATCCAGAGCGAGGTCACGCTTTCCGGCACGGTCTCCAGCGAGGCCTCTCGCGAGCTGGCTGAGTCCATAGTCGGCCATGTTGCTGGCGTCAGCGGAGTCAAGAACAACCTCAAAGTGGGTAACCCTCAGGCAGCGGACGCACAGCCCGCTCCTGACGCTCAGCAGGCAGCCAATGAGCCCGACGACTCCATGGCGCCTATTCCGCCCAACGCGGACGGCCCCGGAAACGTCCCCGGCCAGGCGCCCTATCCAAGTCAGGCGCCGCCGCCGCCCGGCAACTATCCCAATCAGGGCCAGCCTCAGTACCCAAACCAGGGACAATATCCGAACCAGGGACAAGGCCAGCCGTATCCAAATCAGCCTTACCCAAATCAGCCCTATCCTGATGGTCGACCGCAGTATGCCCAGGCTCCGCCCAGCGCTCCCCGCTACAGGCAGGCCACCGGCCCAGTCACCATTCCCCAGGGGACGGTTCTCCAGGTCCGCACCTCTGAGGCCCTCGACAGCAAGCGCGCCAAGGACGGCAACGGAGTTCAATTCACCGTCATACGCGACGTAGCCGTCAACGGCGTCCTCGCCATCCCGCGCGGAGCGACCATCCACGGCGTCATCACCGAGGTGAAACAGTCCGGCGATCTGGGCGGCAGCGCCGTCCTGGCTCTCAGGCTCACCTCGCTCGACCTCGGCGGCCACAGCTACGACCTCGCCTCCGACCAGTTCAAGGTCAAGGGACCCAATAAAGCCGGCCAAACCGCTGGCAACACCGTCGGCGGAGCGCTCATCGGCGCAATCATCGGCGGAGCAGTTGGCCGCGGTGGTGGTGCAGCCATTGGTGCAGGCGCAGGTGCGGTTGCGGGCCTGGGCGCTTCCGCTGCTGAGGGCAGTCGCGGCGTCTGGATTCCCGCCGAAGCCCTCGTTACCTTCCACCTCAGCGATCCCCTCACTGTCGATCCAGTTGACCAGCAGGAGGCAGCACGTCTAGCCCAGGGGCTTTACCAGGGTGGTGGACCAACCCTCTACCGCCGCGGGCCATACTACGGCCAGCCCTACGTCGCTGGCGGCTACCCCTACGGCTATCCGCCCGTCTACTACCACCCCTACTACATGGTAGGCGGCGTCTACTACTGGCGCTAACCACCGATCCAAGGTGTCCCATCCTTTCGCAGCCTCACCGCGAAAGGGTGGGATACGCTGTTTCCATCTGGAGCCGACCCACCGAACCAACCGCAAGTCAAACATCTGGCGGAGTTTAGAGAGTCTTGCGGGCGTGGTGAACGTCGGTCAGATTGAGCATCTTCAATTGACAACAACCCGCAAAAAGCGCACACTATCAAAGCAGTTGTTTCCACGTAGTCGGAGGGGCGAAATGAAACTCTTTGTGAGAGACGGACTACACGAATAATTAGAGTATGCACTTCCATCAGGTCTTCACAGATTTCGTGCAAACGACCTCTTGGTGGCACACGTTAACGGAATTACTTGGTGCACCCTGGCTTCAGAATCTGATCTTGGCCGTAACTGCCGCGATCGGTCTGTACACCTTGGGTGCATCGTCGCGTCAGGAGAGAAGACGCGCCACCGTTGATGTTCTCCTTGAGCTTCTTCACGACAAGGAGTTTCTGGAAACCCGAGCAAAAGTCAAAGCCCTCATAGACGCTGGCCTGGATATCCCGGCGCTCTTGTCAAAAGAAGGCATCGACAACCGAAGGCTTCTGCTCTCCATTCTAAGTCGCTATGAATTCATGGCCTCTGGTCTCCGCGAAGGGGCCTTCGATGAAGGCATCTACCAGCGGATGTATTACACCACCATCGTTACGGACTGGGCCAGCCTGCAAGCCTTCATCTTTGCGTTGCGAAAACAGCGCAACCTCCAAACCCCCTATCAAGAGCTCCAGCAGTTGGTTCTACGTTGGCAAAAGCACCCGCTCAAGCCGTATGCCGAGTTGCCCACAAGGCTTTCTCAGTTGGTTTCGCGCATCAAATCCTATCTCAAGTTGTCCAGAATGGTCTCCCAGACTGTCTCACTAACCATCCCCGCCCCGGAGAATTCCACCTTCGCGCTGTCTGCCTTGCCGACGTCAGCTTCCGTAGCTCCGGGTAGCACCGCAAACTCCACGATCACCACCATTCCCAGCGGCGGATTCGACTCATCCGTTGCGCTGACTGCTAGCGGACAGCCGGAGGGCGTCAACGTCACCTTCACTCCAACGTCCGTTGACGCGCCGGGGGCAGGCTCGTCAAAGATGACGATAGCCGTAGCTCCAACCGCACCGCCTGGAACGTATTCCATTACGGTGACAGGCAATCCAGCAGCCGATCCAGCAGCCAATCCAGAAGTTGGTCCTCACGCGTCACCAACTCAAGCTCCGCCCGCAATCGTCGATGCCTCCGCGCCTGCACAAACTCCTCTCAAACCGCCAGAGCCGCATGCGCCCAGTCAATCGGCGGAGCCGCATTCCTCCAGTCAAAACCAGCCGCATTCGCCCGAAAAGAATACCGACCCGGCATAATCAAGTTGCAGACAGAACCAACCACATACCACGAAGAACCAACTACGAATGAGGCCCCACACCATGAAATCCCGATTTTTATTGGCACTGACTTTGTTCGTTTCGATCATGCCCATCTTCACCGCACCAAACCTATTCGCCCAGGACCCCCTCGACGGAATCTGGCAAGGCTACGACGGCGAGTTCCGTCATGCATCCAACCAGTTGATCGCGCTGGCCAATGCCACACCCGCCGACAAATTTGCCTGGCGGCCCGCGCCTGGAGTGCGCTCGACCAGCGAAGTCTACATGCACATCGTCACGGCGAACTACTTCTATCTGCTGAACGCGACAGGGACCAAAGTGCCAGCAGACTTGAAAGACGACGCCGAAAAGACCATCACCTCCAAGGCCGACGTAATCAAGTGGCTCAACCGCTCCCTCGAGGCTGCCAGCCAAGCTCATCTTGCCGAAAATCCCAAACACCTTGCCCGCAAGATTAAGGTCATGGGCCACGATTCCACCGTGGACGCCGTGTATCAGCGCATGATCATCCATACCTACGAGCACATGGGGCAGCTTGTGGCCTACGCGCGCATGACCGGCGTCGTCCCACCCTGGTCAAAGTGACGGAAGTCGATGCCGGCCTGAGTGCCCAACCTTTCAGTCTGAGGGTGCGGGCTTGCTGAGACGACAGAATGAAAAAACCTCATGGCGCGCTAGCGCCGTCCGCCGCACCGCAGGTGCTCGTCTATAATCTCTAGAGATCGCGTCGCGCGAAATTCGCGCCTGCATGGCCGCCAAACGTCTGGCTTTTCCACCCTTTTCAAGCCGGCAGGCAGCCAATTTCACCGCTTTTTAGAGAGCAGAAGGTCCAAGTCCATCCATGATTCGTTTCCTGCAAAACAACAATCGCATGACCAAGGCCATCTTTGTCGTCATCATCGGGGTCGTCTCGGTGGGCATGGTGGTCTACCTGATCCCCGGCCTCACCGGCCAGGGCTCCTCCGCAGCCGACACCTACGCCACGGTTTACCCTCATTGGTACAGCCGCCTTCTTTCATCGGGAGAGGCAGTCAGTGAGGAGAGGGTCGAGAAGATCGCCCGCCAGCAACTCGCTCAGCAGCACTATCCTGACAATCCCGTCATCCTCAACATCTTTGAGAAGCGCGCCGGCGAGCAGCTCGTCGAGCAGCAGGTGCTTCTGGCTGAGGCTGAAAAGCTGGGCATCTCCGCCACGGACGACGACGTCTCCCACTTCCTCCATCAGGGCCAGTTCGGCGAGTTCCTTTACCCAAAGGGCGAGTTCATTGGCCCGGAGCGCTACGCCGACTTCATCGCCCGCCAGTTCAACATGTCCGTGGCGCAGTTTGAGGGCGAGGTGAGGGACGAGATCGTCATTCACCGTCTCGAGACCCTCATCACCGCCGGCGTCACCGTTGGCGATCAGGAAGTGAAGGACGCCTATCGCAAGAGCAACATCAAGATCAAGTTCGACTACGCGGTAGTTTCCTCTGACGATCTGCGCAAGACCATCAATCCCTCCGACTCCGATCTGGAGGCTTTCTTCAAGACCAACGCGGCTCGCTACGCCACCGCGGTGCCTGAGGAGCGCAAGGTCACCTATTTCGCCTTTACTCCGAACGATCTGCCTGGCGGCGTTCCGCAGCCCACGCAGCAGGAGATTCAGGCATACTTCAACGCGCACCAGAGCGAGTATTCCACCCCCGAGCAGGCCCGCTCGCGCCACATCCTCATTGCAGTGCCAGCCGGTGCAGACGCCAAGACCGACGCCGCCGCCAAAGCCAAGGCTGAGGGCATCCTCAAGCAGATTCAGGGCGGCGCAAACTTCGCCGACCTCGCCAAAAAGTACTCTGACGATCCCGGCTCCAAGGACAAGGGCGGCGAGCTGCCCTTTGCCCAGCACGGCACCATGGTCCCCGAGTTCGACAAGGCCATCTTCAGCCAGAAGATCGGCGACACGCAGATTGTGAAGAGCCAGTTCGGTTACCACATCGTGCAGGTCGAGGAACGGCAGCCCGCGCATCAGCAGGCGATCAACGAGGTTCTCCCCACAATCCAGGCCACGCTCATCCGTGAAAAAGAGGCGCAGGCAGAAGAGAACTACGCCCACGCGCTCACCTCTGAGGCTATCAAGAACGGCCTTGAGAAGACGGCAGCCGCGCACCACCTCCAGCTCGTTACCACGCCGCCCTTCAACCATCAGGGCGTGATTGCAGCGCTGCCTGACGGTTCGCAGGTCATCGGAAAGGCATTCGACTCAAAGGTTGGCGATCCGCCGCAGTACGCGCCCACCGGAGAAGGTTACGCCATCTTCCAGGTCACCGGAATCAACACCGCCCACGCTCCCACCTTTGCCGACTGGAAGTCCCACGTCCTCGACGACTATCGCGATGAGCAGCTTGGCACGCTCCTCGCCACCAAGACCCAGCAGCTCGCCGACAACGCTCGCGACCTGAAGGATCTGGCCAAGGCAGCCAAGGCTGTGGGTGCCACCGTGAAGACCAGCGAGCTCGTCGGCCCCGGCGACCAGGTGCCTGACCTCGGACAGATCGGCCAGGTTGCTCCTCAGTTGCTTGAGCTTCCCGTCGGCGCTGTCAGCGGCCCCATCAACGCGGGCCGCACCGGTGTAGTCGCAAAGATCCTCGACAAGAAGGAACCAACTGCCGACGAGATCGCCAAGAACCTCGACCAGACCCGCGACGAGATGCTGCAAGAGCGCCGCCGCGAGGCCTTTGGCGTTTTCGTCAGCTCCACCATGGACGATTACAAGAAGAACAAGCGCATCGCCCTCAACCCCAAGCTCCAGAAAGCCGCAACCATCCCCGGCATGTAATCCGGAAGCAGAAATCAGATAACCGCCAAGCCCCGCAGCCTCATCGTTGCGGGCTTGTTCTTTTTCTGTCTCTTTTGCAACCCGCCAGGAGCACTTCAGAATCTGATTCTGAAGAATGAGTTGACCGCGAATCAGGCCAGCATTGAGAATTGGCAAGCGTCATTGAAGGAGTCAACAGCGTGAACGACGACCGCAGCGAATCCCCATCCACGGCAAAACTTCTCGCCGCCGAGCCTCAGCTCTTCGTCCACGATATCCAGGCTTCGTGCGCGTTCTACACCACCAAGCTCGGGTTCAAAGTCGGCTTCATCTACGGCGAGCCGCCTTTCTATGCCCAGGTTCGCAGGGACGGCGCCGCGTTGAACTTTCGCCGTCTCGACGAACCCAAAATGAATTCGCCGCTCCGCGAAAAAGACAACAACGAAAACCTGCTGTCCGCATCCATCACTGTCGATGATGTCGATTCGCTCTACCTCGAGTTTCACTCAGCGGGAGCGGAGCTTGTCCAGCCGCTCAAAGCAGAATCGTGGGGCGCTTGCACCTTTATCGTTAAAGACCCCGACGGCAATCTCATCCTTTGTGCCGGGCAAGCGAAGTAAAACTCCCAATCCGGTAAATCTCGCCGGATCGACCCCTCGCCGCGCCACTCGTCAAACCCTCCTGCCACCCCGCCAGCGATAATGGTTCCCATGGAATTCCTGCGCTCCTCCGGCGTGCTGCTTCACCCCACCTCCCTCGCTTCAAATGGCGGCATCGGCGACCTCGGCCCAGCGGCCCACGACTTCGTCCACTTCCTCGCCGCCGCACGCCAGCATATCTGGCAGGTCCTTCCCCTCAGCCCCACCGGATACGGCAACTCTCCCTACGCCGCCTCTTCAGCCTTCGCCGGCAACCCCTACCTCATCAGCCTTGAATACCTCGCCGATTGGGGCTGGATCGCGCACGACCGCATTTCCGACCTCCCCGGCCCGACCTCCAACGTCGACTTCGACCTCGTAGAATCTCGCAAGCTCCCCCTGCTCCACGAAGCCGCCGCCAACTTCCTCGATAGGGCACCCCATGATCCCGCTCTGGCTCAACAATGGGCCGCCTTCGAGTCCTTCTGCACCGCCGAATCCTCCTGGCTCGTCGACTACGCCTACTTCGCCGTTCTCCGCCG
>Ga0182016_10002010_pt1 | contig 24255 bp, 12 predicted proteins | sample 712S2MmetaG_FD_120491 | JGI IMG/M metagenome (GOLD analysis project Ga0182016, IMG submission 120491) | Permafrost microbial communities from Stordalen Mire, Sweden - 712S2M metaG | ecosystem: Environmental > Terrestrial > Soil > Wetlands > Permafrost | place: Sweden: Stordalen | collected... | reverse complement strand
CCTGTCACGTCGGAGGTCGCGGGTTCGAGCCCCGTCGTCCCCGCCATATTCTTCAATCACTTCCGAGCTTTCCTTTCCACTCCGAGAATCCCCTGTGTCGGTAGCTGTGTCAGGAAGCTCTTTGGCGATGAGCTCGACTGTCTGCCGCTCGATCACCGGGGGACAAGTGCTCATAGCGTTCCAATTCGCGACTGCGGTGCCCTGTGAGCTTTTTGACGATGGCTTCAGAAATTCCTTGCAGGAACAGGATGCTCGTCGCCATATGGCGTAGGCCGTGAATCCTTAGGTTCTCGATGCCGGCCCGCTTGCAAGCAACCTGGAAGGGCTTGCATGTCCCGGTCAGTCGGAAAGACGTATTCCGGCGCCGTGAGTCAGGACTTCTTTGGCGCAACGAAAGTAGACGGTCTACGCGCGAGAAGAATTGGGAGAATGCCGAACCATGACCCGAAGCGGGACGATCCCGTGATTTCTCGCGCAGGTAAAACCGGGTCGAATGCTACTTTGACGGTTCCTTCACGCGGACGATCCGGCCGCCCCGCACGTCGCGCAGCGTCTGGATCGTGCCGCTCGGCCAGCGGATCTCAATCAGATCTGCGCCTGCGTCCTTGCCCAAGCCGAAGTGAACGGGTCCCGCGCTGGAACTGGCGTAGCCGGCCGCCGTGGAGATTTGGTCATACTGCGTCATGGACCTGCTCACGATCTTAATACGCGCGCCAATTCCGTTCCGGTTGCTGCGAGTGCCTTCCAGGGCGAGTTCCAGCCAATGTGAGTCGCCGGGGCTGTCGTTCATCCAGATCTCGGCCGGGGCGCCGATGGCGGAGACCACCACATCCAGGCGGCCGTCCCCATTGAGGTCGGCGACCGCGCTGCCGCGGTGGCGCGCCGGTGGCCGCGCGGCGAGGCCGGCTTCGGCGGTGAGCGCGGCGAAGGTCATGCCTCCCAGGTTGCGGAACACGGTGTTGGGCTGTTCTACGGTGACGCGCGGCGCGGCCTGGAGCGATTGCACGTGGCCACGCGTGACGAACAGATCTCTCCAGCCGTCGTTGTCAAAATCGGCGATGGTCGGCGAGTATCCGGCCATGGGCAAACTGAGCCGCTCCATGTGGCTTTGGCGGGTAAAGTCGGCGAACTCGAGGCTGCCGCCGGCGGCGAGGTTGCGGAAGATGGGGAAGGTCTCGTCATCGAGGGCCGCCAACGCGATGTCCGGATAGCCGTCATTATCCAAGTCGCGCGCGTCCACGCCCATTCCGGAAATGAACTTTCCATCCTCGGTCAACGCAACGCCGGTTTGGAACGCGGCTTCTTCGAGGCGCACCTTGCCCTCGGAGGACAGGTTGCGAAAAAACAGGTTATATACCTTGTCGCAAGCGATGAACAGGTCCATGCGGCCGTCGAGATCGAAATCCGCCACGCCAATCCCCATCCCTTTTCCCGGGTGCGCGGCAATTCCCGATTCCCGCGAGATATCCCGAAACCGTCCGTTGCCAAGGTTTAAAAAGACTTGATTGGGCGAGGGTTTGTAGAACCTCGGATGGCAATACTCACGCGTCTCTTTGTAATTGCAAACCGGCTCGGTGGCGACATCCCAGCGCAAGTAATTCACCACCACCAAGTCGAGTAACCCGTCGTTGTTCAAATCGACCCAGGCGCCACCCACGGACCAGAGCGGGCCGTCCGCATCCGCGGCGCTTGCGGCCAGTCCCGCCTTTTCCGTGACATCGGTGAAGGTGCCGTTGCCGTTATTGTGATAGAGCGTGTTGCGATGCACGCCGCCGACGAAGATATCCTGGTAACCGTCGTTGTCATAGTCGCCAATCGCCACCCCAATGTCGTAACCCGTGCCGGCCAGCCCCGCCTTTTCAGTGGCATCGGTGAAGTGGCCATGCCCATCGTTGAGAAACAAGCGATTGGAGTAGCGCGGCGCTGTCTTCTTGAGCGAGACGATATCCGCGCCGTTGGTGAAGAAGATATCCGGATAGCCGTCGTTATTGGCATCGAAGACGGCGACCCCGCCCGCCATGGTCTCGGGCGCATGCTTCAGTGGCGTCTCGCAGCTATCGAGCTGAAAGTCGATCGGGCGCCAGGCAAAACGAATCGCGCCCGGAGCGGGCGTGTCGGCCAGAATGCGCCAGCCGGTAACCAGGATTATCGAGGACAGAATGGCGACACCGCCGAAGACTCGCACCGGGAGGGAAGCGCGCATGATCTCAAGTTAGCAGGAGTGATCCGCTGTAGGATCGGGGAAAAGGAAGGCCCAGGCGAAGATTTCGCCCGGGCCGTTTACAGCTGATCGATGCCATTAGAACAGCAATTTCAGTGACAACTGAACGTGCCGTTCGGTGCCAGCCAAGGTGCTGGTTATCTTGCCAAAGTTCGAATCGCCGTAGCCGCTGTCCGGCATTCCGAACTGAGGGTGGTTGAAGAGGTTGAAAAACTCGCCCCGGATCTGCAGTCTGAACCGCTCGGTAAACGGGATGTCCTTGAATACCGAGAAGTCGACATTCTTGAGCGAAGGCCCGTAGTTGGTGTTGTCTCCGAGACTGCCCTGCGTCAGCGAAGCGGGAGCGGTGAAGTTCGAAGTGTTGAACCACTCCGACGGCGTGCGGCCCCCGGAAGGTGCGGCGTTGGCGCTGAGTCCTGACGCAGCCATATCGGGGAAGCAACCGGCCCACACACCCTGGCAGCCACCGGCGCTGACCGTATACGCCTGGCCGGAGTGCAACGTGAGAATGGTATTGACCTGCCAATGGCCAACGAAATAGTCCACGGCCTTGCTCATGTTGTTGCCGAACTGCTTGCCGCGGCCGAACGGAAGGTCGTAGGTTAAACCGGTGGTGAAGTTCATGCGGATGTCCCACGCGGCGCTGGAATAATCCAGGCCATAATTGGTGTTGTCCTTGGTCTGGAAATTGTTCGAGCCACTGAGGGTGGTGCCGGTATTGGCAAGAGCGTGGCCATAGGTAAAGGAACTGATGAACTGCAGCCCCTTTGAGAGGCGCCTTTCCAGTTTCGCCGTCAGGGCCTCGTAGTTGCCGAAGCCGAAGCTCGCCGTTCCCGAAATACTGCCGATATCGGGGTACCTTCGGAGACCGTTGCAGTTGATGGCGGAATCCAACGTGGCCAAGTTCGGGCAGGGGTTGTCGTCGGGCTGGAAAAGCTGGTGCGATGAGTGGTTGCCCTGGTAACCCACTTCAAGGGCTATGTCGTGCCCCAAATCCTGCTGAACAGTGACGTTCCACTTCTGCACCATGGGGTTATCGAAGTTCTCGGCCACTTCGCGAAATTGGAGCGAACTGACGGGATAGGTAGTGAACACCGTGGTGGGATAGCCGTATGCGATTCCACCCGTGGCCGCTCCGTTGGCAAAGAACGGATCTGGCTGGAAGGCGCCGACGCTGCCCGGCCGGTTCAGTTGGGGTGACTCGTTAAAGGGCGCCGACTCGCCTCGATTGGGATTTCCTCCCTGCTGTTCCTCGCCGCCATAGAAGACGCCATAGGCGCCGCGGATCACGGTCCTGGTTCGGATGTTATAGGCGAAGCCCAGGCGGGGACCAATATCATGTTTATCCCACGGGATGAGGTACTTGGAAACACAGCCGCGGCACACCGTAACGTTCGGAAAATCGGCCGGGTAAGTGACTCCGCCGAATGTGTATGGCGTATTGAAATTCGGAGGTAACGGCGCGTTTGAACTCGGGCCGGTGGGAATCTGGAGGGTCAGTGTGTTGACGTCAAAATTGGACTGGCGCCCAAACGACTCGCCAATCGGCGACCACAGTTCGTAACGGACGCCGTAATTAATGGTCAGCTTCGGGGTTATCTTCCAGTCGTCCTGAGCATAAAAGTCAAACGACTGACGTTTCGAAGAGATGAAATTGGTGGTCGAGATCTGCCCGCCATCGACTGCGCCGAGCAGGAAAGACGCGAAATCGTCGCCCGTATCGGCACTGAGCGTGCCGTTCTTGCCGCCGGTGTCCGAAGCGATTGACGGGAATGCGGTCTCGTTGCGGGAGAAGTTCATTTCACCGTGCGGAAAGGGTACCTGGAAGAAGGGGAACCCAATAGGCTTGCCTTCCGCTCCAAACTTCAGGGCGTGGCTTCCCCTTGTAATGGCGACGTTCTGGATAAAATCCCAGACGTTGCTGTATTCCGTGGTCGGCAGCCAGTCGTTGGCGCCTATCTGGCTGTAATTCCCCATTCCGAACTGAGGGAGTCCACCGTTGTTGGTGGTGGTGGGGTCGTACCCGCCGATGCCGACAGCCTTGAACTCGTCCGTGTTGGCGTTTCCCTGAACGCGGGACGTCACCAGACGGCTGTAGGCGATACGGGTTTCCGAAATGAACCTCGGAGACCAGATCCGCGTGTAGCCTATCTGGGCGTTACGCCCGAGGTCCTCTTCGCTGACGCCGTAGAAATTGCCGCCATCGAGGGCGCCCTGAAATGGGGGCACATTACCCTTGTTGGTATTGGACCAACTAATACTCCCGAAGAGGCTGTCCTTGTCGGAAATATGGTAGTCCACGCGGCCGTCGCCCTGGTCCGTTCTCAAACTGCCGGCGGTGAGTGCGTAGTAGTCATTCTGAGGATAGTTTCCGGGAATAACCGTCTGATTGGGCGCCGGGTACAGGGCCGCAATCTTTCTGGCTGCCGGATCCATCGCAGTCACGGGGATGGTGTTATTGGGGTAGGGTTGGCGCGTGCATACCGTGCCCGCTGAATTGCAGGAGGTGGTGGTCGGGTCGAAGATCTGGTTCTGCGCGATGGACTGCCCGCTTACCGGATCGGTGCCGATCTGCCCGCCCAGCAGCGCGGAAAAGTTCCCCCCGACTTCGGCCGGCGTGGGGATGGTTTCGAACTGGCCATATCCCAGGTTCTGGACCACGCCACCGGCTGTTCCGATCTTCGTGCCCTGATAGTCGCCGAAAATGAATAGCTTGTTCTTGGCGATGGGTCCGCCGGCGCTGCCGCCGAACTGGTTCTGCTTCACTGGAGGACGGCCCACACCAGCAAGATTGTTTTCCCAGCGGTTGGCGTTCAGGTCGGTGTTCTGCAAGAACTCGAAAAGCGTGCCGTGCAGAGCATTGGTGCCCGATTTGAGCGTGACGTCGATCACGCCACCAGCGGCGCGGCCGTACTCGGCATTGTATCCGTTGGTCAGGACTCGCATTTCGCCGATGGCGTCCAGGGACGGCCCGATCACGTACGATGTCTGATTGATGAAGTCGATGTCGTTGACGTTGTTATCGACGCCGTTCAGCAGGAAGTTATTCTCGCCGGTCGACCGGACGCCGTTGGCGGAAAACCCGCCGTTCTGGGCGTCGCGGGCGCCTGGTTCCGCCGTCAGTACGCCTGGAGAGAGCCGGGCCAGATAAGCGAAGACGCGCTGGCCGCCCATGGGCAACTGGTTCACTTCCGCCGCATTGAGAGCGGCGCCCTGGGTAGAGTTCTCGGTCTGCAATAGTGCTGCCTGAGTCGTGACTTCGATTGTCTCGCTGACATTGCCGACTGCCAAGGTAAGATTCACGCCGATTCGGTCGCCGGCAGTGACGACCACGTTGTCCTGTTGAATCCGGCGAAACCCTTGGGCTTCCGCGCTGATACTGTAGATGCCTGGTTTCAGTGCGGGCCGGACATATTCGCCAGCCGTGCCGCTAGTCACGGCATAACTTAGGTTGGTCGCAACTTCAGTAATGGTGACTTTGGCGTTAGGTACGGCCAAGCCCGTCGGGTCCGTGACGGTGCCTGCAATCGTACCAAGATCTCTTTGCGCAAAAATCGCAACTGCGAACAGCAGCGCGACAAATAGGGCTCTGATGCAAGCGACACGGTGCATAGGATTCAACCCCACAAATTTTAGGGCTCTGGCCCGCGCAAACGCGGGGTCAGGCACTCCACCGGCACCCGTCAACCCGAAGCCAGCCGCCCCTGTAACTTCGTAACAGAGTGTATGGCAGACCTGGCCCGGAGTCAAGGCTTTTTCAGAATTATTGTAAACGTTTTCTTTTATGTCGAGCTCGGGTGGCGGCGGGCGGGGTTAGAAGCGGCAAAGTGCTGAAAGGGAGTCAGACAGTGGTTGTTTTGTTTGATGACGCTACTTAACCTGGAAGCATTGGTGCTTATCGACACATACTTGTATTCACGCCCATTCCGAAAGGAGCTCGCGGTCTTAACTCGAGCAGGGCCATCCGATTCCAACATGGCGAGACGCCTTGCCTTGTGAGGATCGGGTCAGGTGAGAAGAAGCCGTCATCTTGTAAAGCGTTTTCACCAGCGTTAGCCACGCGCGCGGCGTTGCACGACTGTCGAGTTGGGAATCGATCGCGCACCCGGCTCGACACCGTTCAGCGCGGCGAGTTGGGCGCGCCTCGGGTTAACTCCGAACTAGTGCAGTGTCCAGGAAATAGATGGACAGGCGCAATCTGAGTCTACTCCGCCCCAACCGGCGCCTCAATCAGCTTGCGAATCTGGAAGCCGATGGACGATACGCTTCCACTCGACTTCAGGCTTCTGGAAATTGACGAGAAGACAGACGGTCCGGCCGGAGACTCGCAAATAGTCGATACACTGCGCGGTGTGCTCGCTGGACAGCCGTTCCACACATTTCAGCTCGACCGCCAACACGTCTTCAACGAGCAGATCGGCAAAGTACTCTCCGACAGAGTGACTCTTGTAGGTGACTGAAAACGAAGCTTCGGCGGTAGCCCGGAGGCCGCGAAAGACCGAGTTCTGTAAGCCGCGCCCGCTGGTAGACCTTCTCGAGGAATCCGGTGCCCAGCACGCGCTCTGTCAGCGAATCCAACTGATCTTTATCGGCGTTGATTGGCGTTTATCGGCGGCTAGAATCGATGGCGCGTCCTAGCGCAAAAGCTCTCCAGAAGATTCCTTAGCCGCCGATGAACACCGATGAACGCCGATTTTGGCCGGTTGTGCCGGATTCGACTTGTCCAGTCAAATCGTGGACACTACACTAGTATTACTGTGTTATAAATGATTGAGCCCATTGAGACTTCTCCAAGGAGCCGGTATCGTGGAGAGGGATGGGTGTTGTCCAAGCGAAGGTCCAGACAGTCGAGGATATTTATCGGCTAGTGCGGCGGCCGTGATTGGCAAGCGTCCGATTCGAGCCAGGTATCAAGGCTTGCAACGGTGGTTCTGCCCCCACCGGTTGGGCAGGAATCGCGAGGGCCAGATCCGTGTGCTGTGCTATCAGTACGGCGGGGGGAGTAGCACTGGACTGCAACCTGACAGCTCACCGGCTAACTGGCGCTGTATGGCGCTGGAGAAACTGAGCGGAGTGGAATTGCTCGAAGATGCATGGCGCACGGCACCCAACCATTCCCGTCCACAAACCTGCGTTGCGGAAGTAGACGTAGATGCCGAAGATTAGCCGATCCCCGTGGCTCCGCAGAAGGGACAGTGAGGCAACTGCCCGAGCAATTGGCGGGCGATGGCAATCCGCAACGTGGCGATCGAGTGAGGATTATGCCGTTCGGGCCGGACGCGGCGAGCCTCGCGGGCGGAAGTCCGGCGGCGGCCCCGGGGCTGATAGTCCAAGATTGCCGATGTGTGCTGAGGGGGAAAAACGGTTCCGCTCGCTGATCAGGAACCCATAAGCTGCGATGCACAAGGTGGCGTGATGGTGAAACCCGCGCCAACCCCGTCCTTCATAGTGCCCCAATCCCAATTCCTGCTTGAGTTCCTCATAATCGCGTTCAATAATCCAACGGTGTTTGGTGATCTTCACCAGAGCCTTCAACGAAGTCTTCTCCGGTAACGTGGACAGCCAGTATTTCGTAGGCTCTGATTCTTTCTTCGGCCATTCGGTCACCAGCCATTCTTCCGGATATGGTTCGGTGCGCTTGTAATCGCGATGTGCGGGGCGTACGCGGACTGCGGCGAACCGCGAGCGCAATACTTCTTCACTGCCTTGGCGCCAACCGATCTCCTTCCAGGCCGATGACGGCAAGCCGAGAGCCAACTGCTTTACCGAAATGGGCTGATGGTCCGCATTGCGCTGCAGGCGCTTGGGGGGCGCACCCCGACCTGGTTTTCGCGCTGGCGCCGGCAAGGGTCCGTGCCCCGATTCCCAGACTGTGGCGTTCGACTCAATGCCCACTACATATTGCAGTCCGAGTTGGGTGAGGTCCGTGCGGAATTGCGTGCCCTTCCCATAACCCGCATCCGCCAGTACCACTCCCACGGGAACCTCTTGCGCCATCGCTTGCCGAATCTGATCCAGAGCAATCTCCGGTTTGGTTTGAAACGTGACCTCTTCCGGAACGCCCGCTTGCCGGCAGCGTTCGGCATCCTGGCACCACACTTCCGGCAGGTATAATCGCCACGCGATCGGCAAACTCGAATTCCACGTGCTCACCGACAAACTCACCGCCGCCTGGCAGTTATCTTGCTTCCCCAACTCTCCACAGTACTGTCGCGCAACTCCTACCGAATGCTTCCCCTGCTTGGGAAATCCCGTGTCGTCGATAATCCACGCCACTACTGGACCTTGCTTCTCCATGGCTGGGAGCACCTGCTGCCGCACCTGCTCCAGCATCTCCTGGTCGTTCCACGGCGCGTCCGCTACCAAGTGGTGCAGGGACTGATGCGTACGACGAACATCGTGCGGAGCCAACCGTGCAGCCATCGGCTCGACACTCTTGCGCTCTCCGGGCAATAACAATCCTGTGCAGTAGTTCTTCAACGGTGTGCGCCGATCGGCATGCCCCGCGGCGTTAGCCAGGCCCTCGATATATGCCGCGAAGCGCCTCTGCTGTGGGCCTGGCGAAGAGAGGCGTGATCCCACGAAAACAATTCTACAACAAAATGTTCTTTTTTAACACAGTAATACTAGCTCTCCAGCCACTTCAACAGGAAGTTGGTGAGATCGCCGCTGGCGATGGGGCCGAGCAAAGCGTTCAGTCCAGCCACGAGTTCCTTCGGTCCCAACACCAACAAGCGCGGCACGTCCGCACACATAAACAGCGTGAGTGCGTGATCCTGATAGCAGGCGTCACGCTCGGAGGAATAGTAGACGTATTGCGAGAGCATTTGGCCATCGATCAGTGAGCCGGCTGGGTCGTCTTCATCGGGCGTGGGGTTGTTGCGGTGCTGGTCCTCGAACAAGACGGTACTCGAAAAAGGCTTCAGTTTGGGGCGAATGCCGAAGCCCGCCACCAGCATTTGCGGTTTAGCCTCCAGGAGGGCTTCGGCTGCGCCCCACTCGGTGAACGAGTTGTCGAACACCAGTGAGCCATTGCCGCTGAGCAGGAGCTTCCGAATGAACTCGCGCACGCGCGGGCGATCTCCCAAACCGGGTCCGAGCAAGCCCGCCAGATCCATCTTGCCGAGATCTTCAGCGGTCTGGTCGGCGGATTTCAAGTCCCGCTGAATTGCGTTGAGGCGGCTGAGGAAGACGCGGCGCGCCGGAGCCAGAGCGTCCCAGGAGATCGCTACGGCGCCTGGGCCGGCGGCCGGGGAAAAGCGCGGCGCGCATTCGACGATCCAGGTGCCCTCCACCTCTTCCATACCCGCGGGCAGCCGGCGATGCGCCAGAACAGCCACCATGGAGCGCTCCCATTTGAGCGGCAGCTCAGCCAGTGCCAGCCATTTGCCGCGCGGCGCCAGATCGGGCCATAGCTCGCTTTTGATTGGAAGACCCGGGGGCAAGCTGCACACCACCAACCGCGGGATGCGCGCGAACGGATTGAGGCCGGCGGTGGCTTCGTCAACCTGCGTGAACACCTTCGCCACCTCCGCCCGCCATACCCCATAGTGCGGCGAGCGCGCCAGCATCCCAGCGTCCTGCATGCCGATGCCCACGCTCTGCGGCTGCCACTTCGGCAGTTCCATCCGGCTCTCTATTTCAAGCAGCGGAGTGAACAGCTTTTGGAACTCCGGCGCGCTCAGCGCCGCCAGCCAGTCAAGCTGCGCCTTTAACGTTCGCTGGGCCGTGGGAAACAGGTAATCCCACCGGCGAAACTGCTCGTTGAGGGAGGGAACGAAAGTTCGCGGGACTCGGGACAGCAGTTCTTTGTAAACACCGGGGTCCATATTGCTCGACGCTACCTCAGGAGGATAACTCCGGCAGAGGGCGTCCCTCCGATTTCTCGCACTCGATTCCCATCCAGGAGCCGATGGTGGGCGCCATATCGACCTGGCGGATGGTATTCTCGACTACTTGCGGCTTGCGCACTGCCGGGCCTAGCACCATGCTCCAGGCCATCCGGCAGCATTCTGTGTTGGTCCGGTGGTTGAAGAAACCGTTGGTGCTCGATCCATCCGGATCGCGCCCGAATTCGTTCATGATGACCAGCGTGGTGGTGGCCTTCAGCTCCGGCCGCGACTGGATGAACTCCCACAACCGGTGGCACAACAAATCCGAACGGCGTATACCGCCCACGTGCAGCGAGTACGAGCCGGAGTGGGCCACTTCCACATCCGAAAAATTCATCATCAGCATCGACGGCGCCAGCCGGTCGAGCACCTCGCGTCCCACCAGAAACGTCAACTCGTCGCCGCTGGTGGGAGCGTCCGGGCCGTGAATAAAGTTCGAAATGGCGGTGATGAAAGTCTGTTTGACTTCCGGGTCTTGAAAGGACGATGCCGACGGTACGCCCCAGCCGATGCGTTCATAATCGGTATCGATCACCGAGCGCATCTCCTCGAGAATCTGGTCGCGCTCCAGTTGCCGCCGATGCGTCTGCCCCTGGATGATGCGCTCCACGGCTTCCACCAGCAGCTGCTTGGAAAGAATCACGTTCACACCCGGGCTGATGTTGGCGGTAAGTTGCTTGTTGCTGGTGACGACCCAGGTGTCGTTCGGCCGGGTATGTTGCTGCGTTTGCAGGTAGTGAAACAGCGTAGGCCGGGTAGGCTTCTGCGATCCCCAATCGTCCACGTGCTCCCAGGAACCGGTGAGTACGCTGGAGATCGTATTGAAGTGCGAGGTCACGCCTTCGTTGGCGGTGTAGGGGTAGAAAACCGACTGCGGCAACAAGTCGTTCATCAGATGCGGGATGTTGACCGCGCCTTGGGTGGAAAAGCTTTCCTGCCGCCGGATGCCGCCGATGGTCACCAGCACCAGCCGTTTTCCGGATGCCAGGGGCCGCGCCCGCGCCACACCGGAAAGCCGCGCCGCCACGGCGGCCGGTATCAGGCGCAAAACGGTTCGACGCGTCATAGAGAACAACGCCCCCCTTCTGGAAGCCAGTTTACACCCGACATCGGCACGCCGCGTTTAGGAATTTGCGGCGCCGCAAAACGTCCTCTCCGGGGAGTATGATGAATCGGAGAAAGATTCCGCATGTGGTGGCTGGTAAGCGCGCTGTTGTTCGCTCCGCAGGCATCGACCCCCAATCCCTATCGGGAGGCGGGAGCGGCGCTGGCTTCGGGCGACCTGGCGGCCGCGCAAACTCGCCTCGAAGAATTGACCGTCAAGAATCCCGCGAATGGCCGCGCCTGGATGCTGCTCGCCCAAACTTATGCCCGGCGCAAAAACAGCGCGGCGGCGCTCGCGGCGGCCTCAAAGTCCGAAAAGCTGGGCTCACGGGACGCTGAGGTGCTCCGTGGTCTGACCTTCCTGTTCACCGATCTTCAGCCCGATCTGAACCGCGCCGCAGGCCTGGAGGAACGCTACGCGGAGCTTCAACCTTCCGATAAGACCGCTTGGCGGCGTGTGGCCGCTATGTACCTCGCGGCCGGCCAATACGACCGCGCGATCCTGGCTGGCACACGGGGACTGGCGGCCGACGACAGCCAGGAGTTGCACACCGTGCTCGGCCAGGCTTACCAGGGTAAGCAGGATTGGGAGCACGCCGCCGAACAGTTTGCGGCGGCCGTCAAACTCGCGCCCTACGATGAGAATGCGCACTTCCTGCTAATCCAGATGTACCTGGGGCACGAAGACTTCGTCCACGCCACTGAGGCCATCGCCAATGCCCGCAAGGTCTTCGCACGCAATCCGCAGATCGAGCTCGCCGCCGGCGTCTGCGCCTATGGCTTGCGCCGCTTTCCCGAAGCCGTGGACCAATTTCTGAAGACCATCGCGCTCGCCCCCGACGTGCCACAGCCTTACGTGTTTCTCTCCCGCATACTGGACCAGGCCAGCGAGCGTCTCCCCGAGGTGGTGGACCGTTTCCGCCAGTTTCACGACCTCCATCCCGATGACGCCCAGGCCTGTCTTCTTTACGCCAAAGCGCTGCTGGCGGGAATCGCTCCCGGAGAATTTTCACCCGAGGCGGAACAGGCCATGCAACTGCTGGAGCACGCCCGGTCTCTCGACCCCAATCAAGCTGGCATCCACTATCAACTCGGTTGCCTGCTGGAGCGTAAACGCGAGTATGCCGCTGCCGCAGCGGAACTGGAACGGAGCGCGGCGCTCGATCCGCGCCAGCCCGGCGTGCACTTTCAATTGGCCCGCGTCTACGAACGGCTGGGCCGCAAGCAGGACGCCGCCCGCGAGCGGGACGAGCACCAGAAGCAGGCCGAGTCCGTGGATGCTCCCGCCAGCGACGAAACCCGCATTCACAACTTGATCGACGAGGTGGCGCAGTCCGGCCGCGTGCTGGAAGCGGGCCTCTTAAGCGACCGACTCGGCGAGCGGCGGCAGATCGCGCCGGGACGCCCGCCGCTCCTCCAATTTCGCTATCTCGAAGGCGTCAAGCGTCACGGCTTTGGAAGCCTGGACCTGGTGATCGACGATGCCGGCCATTAGACGAAGCGCCGCATTTGCGGCCTTTGCTCTGGCGGCAAGCCTTGCCGCTCAAAGCAACCGGCTGGTGGAAGGTCTCGAAGCCTATAAGAAGGGCGACTATGTCGCCGCCGAGCGCAGCTTCCGCCAAGCCGTCGATCGAGGCGGAGACCCGCGTGCGGCATCGCTGCTGGCTCTGGTGCAGGCGTCCATCGGCCGTTGCGCCGAGGCCGAACCGGTGCTCGCCAAGACGACCGATGCCGGAGACCCTGCTTTGCGAAGGCTCATGGGTCTGGCACTCACCCGCTGCCGCATCGCCGCCGGCCGTCTGGACGACGCTGCTGCCGTCCTCAGCGGTCTCCGCACCACCGACCCCGCTGACGCCGACGTCCTCTACGAAACCGCCCGCCTGCAGATGCGCGCCTGGAACGAGACCATCCGGCAGCTTTATGAAAAGAATCCCTCGTCGTTCCGCGTGAACCAACTCTCCGCCGAGATCCTCGAAACCCAGGGCCAGTACGCCGAAGCCGCCGAGGAGTACCGCAAGGCCATCGCCAAGAACCCGCGCGCATTGAACCTGCACTTCCAGTTGGCTCGCGCTTTGATGAACAGCTCGCATGAGCCCGAGACGCTCGATCGAGCCCTGAAGGAAATCGAAGCCGAACAGGCCCTCAACCCGTCCGACGCCGTCGCGGTCTACCAGGCGGCTCGCATTCTCCAGGTCCGCGAGCGCGGGGCCGAGGCCGCCACGCGCTACCAGGAGGCGCTCAAACTCCGCCCGGACTTTGTGGAAGCGCTCTGCGCCCTCGGCACGTTGCGCAACGAGGAGCGGCGCAGCGCCGAGGCCATTCCTCTGCTCGAGAAGGCCGTGCAACTGGCGCCTTCGAGCGAAGCCGGCCACTACGCGCTGATGATGGCCTATCGCAACACCGCCCGCCTGGACGACGCCAAGCGGGAAAAAGCGCGTCTCGACGAACTGCACAAGGCCCCGGAGGGCGAATTCAGCGACTTCCTGAAGAAGCTCGGCGAAAAACCGCCGCCCGGAAAATGAGAGCGGCCCTCGTTCTGTTCCTCGGCGCCGCCCTTGCTGCGCCCTTCACCGCCGTGTGGTCTCCCGACTTCCGCGACGAAGCCGCCGCTCGCGGCTTAACCGGCGTGGCGCCGAACGGCGGCATGGAATCGAAAACCTTCATCATCGAGACCACCGGCAGCGGCGTGGGCTTCCTCGATTACGATAACGACGGCTTACTCGACGTTTTCGTGGCCAGCGGGGACGGCGCCCCCTCCCGGCTCTACCACAACGAAGGCGGCGGCCGTTTCCGCGACGTCTCCAAAGAGATGGGGATTACGCGCACCGGATGGGCGCAGGGCGTCTGCGCGGGCGATTACGACAACGACGGCTACACCGATCTCTTCGTCACGTACTGGGGCCAGAACGTGCTCTATCGCAACGAAGGCGGCAAGCGCTTTCGCGATGTGACGCGCGAGGCGGGCCTGCTCCAGGATCGCGTGCGCTACAACACCGGCTGTGCCTTCCTCGACTACGATCGCGACGGCCGTCTCGATCTGTTCGTTTCCAATTATCTGCAGTTCGGCTTCGACTCGACGCCCAAGCCTGGTGCGAACGCCTACTGTTGGTACCTGGGCATCGCCGTCAACTGCGGTCCCCGCGGACTGCCTTTCGACCGCAACATTCTCTACCACAGCAATCCCGATGGCACTTTCACCGACGTTTCGGTGAAGAGCGGCATCGCCGCGCCCGACCGCAACTACTGCCTCTCCGCGCTGGTCGCCGACTTCGACGGCGATGGCTGGCCCGACATTTTCGTGCCTTGCGACCAGACTCCCTCGCTGCTCTACATGAACCAGCACGACGGCACTTTCTCGGAGGAAGCCGTGCTGCGCGGCGTGGCCTTCGACGAGAATGGCAGGGCCATGTCCGGCATGGGCGCGGCCGCCGGCGACTACAATCACACCGGCCGGCAAAGCATCTTCCGCACCAACTTCTCCGACGAACGCGAGACCCTATACTCCAACGAAGGCGATGGCCAGTTCCAGGAGCGCACCATCTCTGCCGGGTTGGGCGCCAATACCCGCTACGTGAGTTGGGGATGCCAGTTCTTCGATTTCGATAACGATGGCTGGAGCGACCTGGTTCTGGTCAGCGGCCACGTGTTTCCCGAAATCGATCGAAAGGGCACGGACCTGCACTTCCGCCAGCGCGCCGTTCTCTATCGCAACCTGCATGACGGCCGGTTCGCGGATATTTCGACGCAGGCCGGGCCCGGGATCGCCGCGGCGCACTCGGCGCGCGGTCTCGCCGTGGGCGACATCGACAACGATGGGGCGCTCGAAATTCTCACCAACAATCAGGGCGAAGCGCCCTCCCTGCTGCACCTCGCCTCGCGGCCTCCTGGCAACTGGGTGTTGTTGAAGCTCACCGGCACGGCATCCAACCGCTCGGCCATCGGCGCGCGGGTTCGTGTGACTGCCGGCGGGATGACGCAGACCGCCGAGGTGCGCAGCGGCGGCAGCTATCTTTCGCAGAGCGATCTGCGGCTGCACTTCGGACTGGGCACGGCCACGCGCATCGATCGCGTCGAAATCGATTGGCCCAGCGGCGCCAAGACCGATCGGCGCGCCCTCGAAGTGAATCGCATTCACGTCCTTGAAGAGGCCCCGCGCGCCCAGTGATAGACTTGGCTCGATGGCAGTGTGCGGGCCCCTCTCATGAAGCGGCGCGACTTCCTTGGCGTCTGTGCCGCCCCGCTCTTCGTGTCGCGTGGGCATGCCGCTTCGCCGTTCCCGGTCAAGTTCAGGCAAGAGCCACCGTATGCATCGGTGCTGGCATTTGCCGAACCGGGGCTTGACGAATTTCCGGGAGAGAAGCCGGCGATGGAGTTGGAACGGCGTCTGGCGTCCGCCTTATCCTCCGGCGATCTGCCATTCGCGGCCGCATGCACCGGCGCGTCCCCGGCGCCAACAGCATACCGGAAAATCGCCTTCGATGTTGCCGTGGCGGTTTTCGATGGCTCTGGTGCCCCCGCAGACGGCTGGAAAAAATGGCGCACTTCTCTGGGGACCGTGCGCCGGGGCGTCTTCTATTCTTTGCCTGGCGGCCTGGTCCGATACGACGTCCGTAGCGTCAACGCGGGACGGTTGGAGCATCGCGTCGGCATCTGGAAACTCACCTGGAGCGACGGCGCCGTCACCCACCTGCTACCGGTGGAAGAAACCGTCACCAGCGGCGCGCGGCCGTGGTTCCGCGATGTTACCGGAGCGGCGTTTGCCGGAGTCGATTCATTTCAGGAGCAACTCGCCAAGGGCGTCCCATACTGGCGCGCGCGCCTCGACTCGGCCTGCGGCATCGACGTCTATGGCGAGAATGGAATCGCCGTGGGCGACATAGACAACGACGGCCTCGACGAAATCTACGTTTGCCAGCCCGGCGGCCTGCCGAATCGCTTGTACAAGAACGACGGCAACGGCCATTTCCACGACGTCTCCCGCGATTTTGGACTCGACATTCTCGACAACACCACCAGCGCGCTCTTCGTCGACCTGCGAAACTCCGGCCATCAGGACCTGGTGCTCGTTCGCCCCTCTCAGCCCACGCTCTTTCTCAACGAGGGCAAGGGGAAATTCGCCAGGATGGAGGACGCGTTCCGCTTTCAGACGCGGCCGCAAGGGACATTTACCAGCGTATCCGCCGCGGATTACGATCGCGATGGCCGCCTCGATCTGTATCTGTGCACCTACATCTACTTTCAGAGCGAGGCCCAGTATAAGTATCCGACGCCCTATCACGACGCGCGCAACGGACCGCCGAACTTTCTCTTCCGCAATTGCCTGGACCGCGACCCGCCCTATTTCGCAGACGTCACCGCGGCCACCGGAATGGACGACAACAATAACCGCTTCAGCTTCGCCGGCGCCTGGTGCGACTACAACGGCGATGGCTGGCCCGACCTCTATGTAGCCAACGACTTCGGCAGGAAGAACCTGTATCGCAACACCAACGGGCATTTCCGCGATGTCGCCGAGCAGGCTGGAGTGGACGATGTCGGCCCCGGCATGAGCGCCGCCTGGCTCGATTACGACGGCGACGGCCGGCCCGACCTTCTGGTCTCCAACATGTGGAGCGCCACTGGCCAAAGGATCACCAGCGATCCCGCATTCGGCCCGCCGAAGCAGGACCCTGCCCTCCGCGAAGTCTACAAGCGTCACGTCAAGGGCAATTCGCTATTTCATAACGAAGGCGACGGGACATTCGTCTACACCGGCGATACCGAGGGAATCGAAATGGGCCACTGGTCGTGGTCGTGCGACGGTTGCGATTTCGATAACGACGGCACGCCCGAGATCTATATCGCTTGCGGCATGCTCACCAACAACAGCCGCACCGACCTGATGAGCTACTTCTATCGCCAGGTGGTGTCCAAGTCGCCGGTAAAAGCGACGCGCTCCATGGCATATGAAAACGGCTGGAACGCCATCAACCAGCTCGTCCGCGGCGACTATAGTTGGGCGGGCCCGGAGCCGAATGTGTTTTACGCGCGCCGCGGGAAGCGCTTCTACGACTTTTCCGGAATCAGCGGCATCGATCTGGCGGAAGACAGCCGCGCATTCGCGTTGTTCGATCTGGATGGCGACGGCTGCCTGGATCTGGCGGTAAAAAGCCGCATGGGCCCGCAGTTGCGTGTCTTCCGGAACTCTTGCGGCCAGGCCCGCGAACGCATCGTGGTTCGACTGCGTGGAACCAAGTCGAACCACGATGCTGTAGGCGCCAGGGTGGAAGTGGACGGGCAAGTAAAGTGGATCGTGGCCGGATCCGCGTACCTGTCGCAGCACACCAAGCGCCTGCATTTCGGTTTGGGCGAGAGGAAGCGCGCCGAAAAGGTGCGGATCGCCTGGCCCTCGGGCCTGGTGCAGGAACTTCCGCCGCTCGACGCCGGATACCTTTATGAAGTGACAGAAGGGCTGGCGGAATTCCGCTCTGAGCGTCTCCGGCCACCGGTCGAGTTGCCTGCCGATGTGCCTATCCGTGCGGACAACCGGTCGCGCCTGTTCACCACCTGGCTGCGCGAGCCGGTCCCGCTGCCGGAAAAGCGGCGCGGTCCGGCGCTGCTGGTGCTGCACGCGGGCGAGTTGCTGCCGGCATTCCCGGTCCCGGTGCAAGCGGTAGACCTGCGGAGCACTCCGGCGGAGATCGTTGCGGCCTACGCCATTTTCCGCCGTTACCTGTTCGATTACCGGGCGGACCTTGCAACCCCGTTTTGGATGCTCATCGATACGGCGGGCCGCGTTCGCCGAATCTACGAAGACACGCCGGCAGCATCCGCCGTTCAGGACGATTGGCGCACGGTGGAGGCGTCCGTCCCGGATGCGCGCGCGCTGCCGTTCGACGGCGTCTTTCTCGGCAAGCCCACCCGCGACTATTTTAAGATCGGAGGCGCCATGCTGATGGCGGGCTATGGCGAGCAAGCGCTCCCTTATCTCGAGGAAGCTCGCCTCCGCTCTCCGAACAGCGCCCGGACGCTGCTGGCCATCGGCCGAATCCACTTGCAAGCCAACCGGCTGGCGCCGGCGCGGGAGGCGTTGGAAAGCGCCGCGAAGCTGGACCCCGATCTGGCCGAGGCGTGGAACGACCTCGGGGGTGTCGAGTCCGCGTCCGGCAATCCGCGCGAGGCCCTGCGGCTCTACGAACGGGCGCTGGCGGTGGACCCCGACCTGTCTTACGCACTGGTAAACGCCGGCGCCATGCAGGACGAGCTGAAAAACGCCGCCGAAGCCGAACGGCTCTACCGCCGCGCTCTTGCCGCCGATCCCCAGAGCGGAGATGCCGCCAACAAGCTGGGCCTGTTGCTCGCCAAGGCGGGCCAGACCGATGATGCGCGCGCTCTTTTCGAGAAGGCGATTGCGCTACGCCGCGACGACGCTTCCGCCATCAATAACCTGGCGGTGCTCTATATCAACACCGGCAAGCTCAACGACGCTATCGCTGCCTTTCAATACGGAATCGAAGTCGCGCCGGACGAGGAAATTCTTTATTTGAATCTCTCGCGAACGTGGATTCGCATGGGAAAGCCCGACAAGGCGCGCGACGTGATGCGGGATCTGTTGGTTCGTAAACCGGGGAACCCTGTGGCCCTCCGGGCTCTGAAGGAGCTGGAAATTCAATAAAGGTTCCGCTTGTTCTCCGGATCGCCACCTCGGCAAAAAGCATTGTTAACCCCAATGCTGTTCACTTACCGTCTTGAGGCGGCAGAATCTCTTATCGCCGCCGGGGCGCTGAGATTCAAGAACGAATTCTTGGAACGCATTCGATTCCGAATAGGACATGCTACGACGTTTGACCGATGAGGAGGGATTTCGCGCCAGGAACGCCTGACGGGGTCTGCCGCAGGAGCTTTCTCGGGCGATTTTCCGAATGGCAGGGGCCGGTCAACATAAGTGACCCGTTCCCGTCGCCTCCCAATATTATCGTTTTGGCCGCCGATGTACGCCGATCAACGCCTAATTGGGTCTCGCGAGACTTACTGAGTCACGCGCGCGAGCTCAAGGGTGCCTTTGCCGGACTGGCCGTCGCTGGTCGTAAAGGCAACCTCACCCTTGAGGCGATCGCCGTCCAGCACCAGGGTACACTTATAGACCGTGCCGTCAGCGGTCGATTTAACCTGGAACGAGACCTTGTTGCCGTCGATGGTGCCCTCGAGCCCGGGCCACTGATCGTTGGCGTCGGATCCGCCGGAGCCCGTGAGGGTGTTGCCGCTTTGCTTCAGAATCACGTAGGCGGATCCACCATCGCCATTTTCGGGGGTGACCGAGCCACTCCATTTCCCGCTGACATCGGCGGCGGCGGCAACGAAGGGGAGGGCAACGCAAAGAAACAGGGACAGGAAAATGGTTTTCATGAAAAACCAGACGTAGAATGTCGAAAGAAGTTCCGATCTGTTGACGGGTTTGCGCGATCTGGCGCCAATAAACTTGGCGGGAGGGTGAAATCGGCTCCCGTCCGTCCTTGCGGACCAGCGACGCGCTTTCGAATGTGCAGCTCATTGGGGACTTCGCCCCGCGCCGCAAATGGCAAACCGCTTCGCCGGCCGCGCGGTTGTCGTTTCGCAACTGCGAAGGGCGAAACGAATGCATGAAACGCCTCTGCGCCGAGCGCTCTGCTAGCATAAGCGTCGTATGAAGAGCCCTCGATTTCGCGGCCTGCTCTCGCTATCGGCGCCGGCCGGCATTTTGCTGTGCGTTTGGGGCACTCTTGCACAGCCGCAAAAGCAGATGCCTTTTGCTCCCGACAAGATGGACTCCTTCCTCTACGGAGCGGCATTTTATGAAGAGTATATGCCGGCCGACCGCCTCGATAAAGATGTCCAGCTAATGGAGCAGGCCGGCATCAACGTAGTCCGCGTGGGGGAGTCGACCTGGAGTCTCTGGGAGCCCGAGGACGGCCACTTCGAGTTTGCCTGGATGGATCGGATTGTCGAACGCCTGGCGCGGGCGCATATCCGCGTCATCATGGGCACGCCTACCTACTCGATTCCGCCGTGGATGTTTAAGAAGCACCCGGAAATCCTGGTGACCCGGATAGACGGCCAGAAGGCCACCTACGGGCTGCGGCAAAACATGGACGTTACCAACCCCGACTTTCTGAAATACAGCGAGCGCGTGATTCGCAAGATCGGCGAGCATTATCGCGATAATCCCGCCGTCATCGGCTACCAGATCGACAATGAGACCTCCTCGAACGGCACCGCGGGCGCCAATGTGCAGGCCGGTTTCGTTCGTTACCTGCAAGAGAAATTCTCCACTGTCGACCGTCTCAACAAGGTTTGGGGGCTGGTTTACTGGGGGCAGAGCCTGCACGACTGGTCTGAGGTTCCTCCACGCGACGGCATCCTGAATCCAGGCTGGAAGCTGGAATGGGATCGCTACCAGGACTCTCTGACAACCAACTTTCTGGCGTGGCAGGGCTCGCTCCTCCGGGAATATGCGCGTCCGGATCAGTTCATCATGCAGGATTTCGGTGGCGCCACTCGTTCCAGTGTCAATGAGCACGCGATTTCCAAGAATCTGGATGTCGTAGGCATCAATCCCTACCATCCAACCCAGGACGGATACGACGGTGAGGGCTCCAGTTATGGCGGCGACTTTGCCCGCTCCCTCAAGCGCACCAATTATCTGGTTACCGAAATCAATGCCCAGACCATTGGTTGGGACTCACGCTCGCAATTTCCACCTTACGATGGACAGTTGCGCCAGGATGTCTACCTCATGGCATCCACCGGCGCCAACATGGTCGAGTACTGGCATTGGCACTCGCTCCACTATGGCCAGGAAACCTATTGGAAGGGAGTGCTGTCGCACGATCTGGAACCGGGGCGGGCCTATAACGAAGTAGCGCGAACCGCGCATGAACTGCAGCGGATCGGTTCCCACATCGTCGATCTGAAGACCTCGCAACCGGTGGCCCTGCTCTACAGCAACGACTCGCGCCGCGGAACTGAGTACATGCCGTTCCTGCTGTCGCATCCGGCCGGCGACATGCCCTGGAGTAGCGTGGGCGGTTACGATCTGGAACTGCGCCGGCTATACCGTGCGCTTTACCGTCTGAATGTCGGAGTGGATTTTGTTTTCCCCGAAACCGAGGATCTGAGCGCATATAAAGTGGTAGTGGTCCCGCCGCTTTATATCGCCAGCGACGCTCTTCTCCGTCGCCTGGCCGATTACGTTCGCGGCGGCGGGCATTTGGTGCTCACGCTGAAGAGCGGCTTCTGCGACGAGTACTCCACCGTCCGCGCGGCGATGGCTCCGGGGCCACTGCGCGAAGCCGCCGGCTTTCATTACCAGGAGTTTTCCAACCTGGCAAAACCCCTCGCCCTCAAAGGCGACCCGTTCCAGGCCAACGCCGGGAACCAGGTCAGCGACTGGGCGGAAATGCTCCTGCTCGATACCGCTACGCCGCTGGCGTACTATGACCATCCGTTTTTCGGCAAGTACCCCGCCATCACCGAGAACCACTTTGGCAAGGGCATGGTCACCTACGAGGGAACCGTCTTGAGCGATGAGTTGCAGCGGAAGCTGCTGGAGCGCGTCCTCGATCAGGCGCAAATCAACGGCCCCGAGAGCAAGTTCCCGGCCGCTATCCGCGCAAAAAGCGGCGTCAATCGCAGCGGCCACACGATCCATTATTTCTTCAATTTTTCCGCCGGCTCGCAACACGTGCCTTACCCTTACCTTGCTGGGGTGGAGTTGCTCTCGGGCATCGCGGTGACCAAGGGCGGGGAACTTTCGCTCGATCCCTGGGGAGTGGCCATCGTGGAACAGTAAGATTACCGGGCGGGCTGGTAAGCGCGCGAAATCCCTGCTATATTGCAACTGCTTATGGGGATCACTAATTTCGATCGGCGCGCGTTCCTCGTCGGAGCCGCGGCGGCGATTACTCAGGCGGGAGCCCAGACCAGCTCCCAGACTGCCCACGTCACGACAGCTTCCCCGGTACGTCGAAGCTATGAATTGAACCGCGGCTGGCGCTTCCTCCCGCAAGCTGCAGACAACGCCCTGGAACCGGCCTTCGACGATTCCCGGGCCGACCGTATCACGCTGCCTCACGCCAACGTCCGCCTACCGTGGCACAGTTTCGACGATCGCGCCTACGAGATCGTATCCGTGTACCGCAGGCACTTCCGCGCTCCCGCGGCGTGGCGCGGCTACCGTGTATTCGCGGATTTCGACGGCGCCATGACGGCCTCTACGGTTGCTATCAATGGGCATGCTTTCCAGGAATACAAGGGTGGCTATACGCCGTTCTCGGTGGAACTCACCGATCACTTGCATCCGGATGCCGACAACCTCCTGGCCGTGAAGTTGGACTCCACCGAACGCGCCGACATACCGCCGTTCGGGGGCCGCATCGATTACCTCACGTTCGGCGGAATCTATCGCGATGTCCGCCTGCGCGTCGTGCCGAAGACATTTCTGGCCAACGTGTTTGCCCGGCCTGTTCGCGTGATGGAACCGGAGCGCGGTCTGGAAGTCCGCTGCTGGCTCGACGGACCGGTGGCGGCCGGGGCGAAACTGGCCGTCGAACTGCGCGGCGGCAACCGCGTTCTCGCAACCGGGCAAGCGCCGGTGGAGAACTCCGGCGCCCCATACCATCAGGTCGCCATCGATCGCGCCGGCGACGTCCAACTCTGGGACCTCGCGCAGCCCAAGCTGTACCAGGTTCTGGTAACTCTGTCCAACCCGGACGCCTCGCATGACGAATACACCACCAGCATCGGCTTCCGCGATGCCAGATTCACGCCCGCCGGGTTCATGCTGAACGGTAAGCATGTGAAACTGCGCGGCCTCGATCGCCACCAGACATTTCCGTTCGTGGGAGGGGCCATGCCCGCGCGCGTCCAGCGCCGCGATGCCGACGTCCTCCGGCGCGAGCTCAAAACCAACATTGTCAGGACCTCCCACTATCCGCAGTCGCCGGCGTTTCTCGACCGGTGCGACGAGATCGGACTCCTGGTGCTCGAAGAGATCCCCGGTTGGCAGCACATCGGCGATAAGAGCTGGCAGGATCTCGCGGTCCGCAACGTGGGCGAGATGATCCAGCGCGACTGGAACCACCCGTCCATCGTTCTATGGGGCGTGCGCATCAACGAATCGCAGGACAATCACGATTTCTATACCCGCACCAACCAGTCGGCCCACGCGCTCGACGACACCCGGCAGACCGGCGGCATTCGCTACCTCTACGATTCCGAGTTGCTCGAAGACGTCTTCACCATGAACGACTTCGGCTTCCCTCTGCGGCCGCCCAATCATCCCCTATACCTGAACACGGAATTCAACGGGCACATGTTCTCCACCAAGCGCTTCGACCAGGTGGAGCGCGTGACGGAACACGTCCTTCGGCATGCGCGCGTTCACAATCAACTCGCTTCCGCCGATGGCTATGCCGGGGGCATTGCCTGGTGTGCCTTCGACTACAATACCCACAGTAATTTCGGCTCCGGTGACCGAATCTGTTACCACGGCGTGAGCGATATTTTCCGCATACCGAAGGCGGCAGCCGGTTTCTACAAATCGCAATGCGAGCCGGACGAAGAAGTTGTTTTGGAGCCCGGGTTCTTCTGGTCGTCGGGCGACCGCTCCACCGCCGGCGGACTCGGCGTCGTGCCTATCTGTTCCAACTGCGACCATCTGAAGATCTTCGTGAACGGGCGGCTCCAGAGGGAGGCCGACCCCGATCGCGCCACCTACGGCCAGCTGAAATACCCGCCATTCCTGGTGGAAATCAGCGATGAGCCGGAGTGGGGCGACCTCAAAATCGAAGGTTACATCGGCGGCAAGCTGGTGAAGACGGTGACGATGTCCGGCAGGGGCGTGGACGCAGCTTTGAGCGTGGAGCCGGACGATCGCGAACTGATGGGCGACGGCCGCGATGCCACCCGCGTTGTCTTGCGGCTGACCGATGAGCACGGCAACAGCCGGCCTATGTCGTCCGGAGCGGTGCAGTTGAAAATTGCCGGACCCGGGGAAATCGTCGGGCCTAACCCGTTCGCGTT
>Ga0182016_10002004_pt1 | contig 24300 bp, 22 predicted proteins | sample 712S2MmetaG_FD_120491 | JGI IMG/M metagenome (GOLD analysis project Ga0182016, IMG submission 120491) | Permafrost microbial communities from Stordalen Mire, Sweden - 712S2M metaG | ecosystem: Environmental > Terrestrial > Soil > Wetlands > Permafrost | place: Sweden: Stordalen | collected... | reverse complement strand
GGGCCAGACCTTACAGACATACCGCCAATCGGGAACCTCGCCATCGATTAGCGCCAACGCGTGCATGACCTCCTGAGCCCCCTTCGAAGCGCCGTCGCCCCCGGCGGTCAGGATCATCAACTGATCATCCGATATTCCAAAGGCATCGCGGATTGCCTGGACCTTGAAGTCATCCCGGCTGTGCGGCGCATAGTGGTCCGTGCCGCAGCCCACAGGAAGCACCACAATGTTGTCTCCCTTGATACCGTCCCTGATATAAACCTCCTTCACCCAGTTGGAGGTGACCAGGATCAGCGGTAAAGCGTTTAGCACTTCACGGTGTTCAGCAACATAACCATCCGCGACGAGCCATGGCACAGCCTTCATTCCAAACTGCTGCGGGTGCATGACCAGATGCGGAAGATGGCCCCAGAATCCCACACCAACCACGATATCCGGCTGAAACCAGCGATAGTACCACTCCTTTTCCAAGTCCGATTCCAGGTGGACCGGGTGAACGTCCACGCCTATCTCGGACAGGCCCCTGTACAAAAGCTCACCTTGCAGGGCCAAGCCTGCCGCCGGCGCCGGATATTCACTCAGTACAAGTACTTTCACGATTGTTGCCCCTTGATTGCCGTACGTTTTGCCGCTGCTTCTACAGAGTCGAAGCACCAGAATCCTTCTTCCCGCGGAGTTGCCCGTGCTTCCCAACTTTTTGGTCCATAGCCGTAGACATCGGTAATCAGCCGGTGCTTCTCAAACCAAATATTTTCCGCCAACACATCCCGCCGATCTGCGTCATTACGAACCCTCGGCAAATACGTTCGACCGCCATCTTCGTAAGCAAACAACCACAGTCGGTCTGTGCAGATGCGGCCAGATTGCCAAAGCTCGACAACTGCTTGGCAGCATTCTTCATGGCGGCGATGACGTGTGTATTCGCCACGAGGGCCGTGGGTGAGAATCAGGCTGTAACGGTTTCCAGCCAATAATCGAGCTACTGTCTCCTGAATCCGTTCGATTGGTAGTGGCACTTGGCCGGGCTCATCGTCCAGATCCGCCATCACACCCACCGCCCCCAATCGCTCCAACACCATGCGGAACTTGGGGGCGCGATCCGGATCGGATGCTCTGCAAAGAGTCACAATGCGCCAATCAAATTCCGGATGGGCCAGAATGTAGCCGCCGCACCAGAGCGTCTCGTCATCAGGGTGGGCGACGACAACTGCGGCCCGCAGGGGCGCCCCGGATATCACTTCATTGAGCTGGGCGGGGGGCATTGTTCTCCAGGAAAACTGTTAGAGACGCTCATTTGTGAACCAATTCAGCATCGCGATCGTCAAATCCCTTCATGACTTTACTTGCGCAAATACTTCCATCTAAAACCCTTTCATAGCGGCTACGCACATATCTGCTCACTAAGGATCAGGACGGAAAACTTCCCTCGTCCATGTCCCTTCTGGACGATTAAATTTCGTCAGCGATTCATATTTTCGTCGTCCGCAGTCTCAATGCATTGGCAATCACCGAGACCGAGCTGAAACTCATTGCCGCTGCGGCTATCATCGGGTTCAGAAGCAAGCCAAAGGCTGGAAAGAGGACTCCCGCGGCCAGCGGTATACCGACGATGTTGTAGACGAAAGCGAAGAACAGATTCTCGCGGATGTTGTGCATTGTCGACTTGCTAAGATGACGCGCGCGGAGAATGCCACGCAGATCGCCCTTCAACAACGTTATGCGGCCAGCCTCAATGGCAACATCGGTACCGGTGCCCATGGCGATGCCGACATCGGCCTGCGCAAGTGCAGGCGCATCATTCACTCCATCGCCGGCCATCGCAACGATAGCACCCTTTCGCTGATACTCTTTGACCACCTCCGCCTTCGTTTGAGGCAATACACCGGCTCTGAACTCGATGCCCAGCTTATCGGCAACTGCCTTGGCGGTTGTTGCGTTGTCTCCGGTGACCATGATGACGTTCAAGCCTGCCGACCGAAGCTCGCGAATCGCATCGGGCGTGGATTCCTTGATGGGATCGGCAACTCCCACTACTCCAGCGGCCTTACCATCCAAGGCGACCAGCATTACCGTCTGGCCCTGTTTGCGGAGTTCTTCGGCCTGATTGAGGAGCTGGATAGGATCAATGGAAAGCTTGCTGAAAAGTTCCGCGTTGCCAACCGCTATCTCCTTGCCAGACGCGGTGCCCGTTACACCCTTGCCGGTGACGGAATTAAATCCAGCCACATCGACGAGGGCAATTTTCTTTGCCTCGGCGCCCTTTACGATGGCTGCCGCCAGAGGATGCTCGCTGGAACGTTCAAGGCTGGCGACGAGTTGCAGCATGTCGGATTCATCAATCCCAGGCTGGGGGATGACGGAACTTAAAGTTGGCTTCCCTTCCGTGAGGGTTCCCGTTTTGTCGATGATGAGCGTATCAACTTTGCAGAATATTTCGAGTGCCTCTGCATTACGAATGAGAATTCCGGCGCGAGCGCCACGGCCCGTGCCCACCATGATCGCCATGGGAGTTGCGAGGCCAAGAGCACACGGGCAAGCGACAATCAGCACAGCGACGGCATTTACAAGCGCGTGTGCGAAGCGCGGCTCGGGACCGACGGAGAGCCACACAACGAAGGTGACAATGGCCGACACAATCACGGCCGGCACAAAATATGAAGAAACACGATCCGCGAGCCGTTGAATCGGTGCCCGCGACCGCTGCGCCTCGCTGACCATCTTCACAATCTGCGACAACAGCGTGTCGGCGCCGACGCGCTCTGCGCGCATCACGAATGCGCCCGTGCCATTGACCGTCCCCGCCGTAACCTTCTCGTCCGCCGCTTTCTCAACCGGAATGGGCTCTCCGCTGATCATCGATTCATCAATGGAACTGTGGCCTTCCACCACGACCCCATCCACGGGAACTTTCTCGCCAGGGCGTACACGAAGGCGGTCGCCGACTTCGACCTGGTCGAGCGGCACGTCAGCTTCGCCGCCCTTGTGGTCAAGCCGCCTGGCGTTCTTTGGAGCCAGGCCGAGCAGCGCTCGGATCGCACTACTGGTTTGGCTGCGCGCACGCAGTTCCATCACCTGGCCCAAAAGAACGAGCGCGACAATCACCGCAGCCGGCTCGAAGTACACATCGATTTGTCCCCCGCTCCCACGAAGCGAAGCCGGAAAGACTTGCGGAACAATGGTCGCGAAAACGCTGTAGATATAGGCCGAGCCAGTACCAAGTCCGATCAGCGTGAACATATTCAGACTGCGATGCACCACCGATTGCCAGCCGCGGACGAAGAAGGGTAACCCACACCACAGAAGCACAGGCGACGCCAGCCCGAACTCAATCCAGGCCCATATTCTTGCCGAGAACAGGTGTTGCATCGGCATGGAAGGCATAAACGCTGAAACCATCAGCGCCAGCATCGGTGCGGCGAGCGCAATGCTGATCCAAAGCCGCCTCGTCATATCAGCGAGTTCTGGATTGTCGTCTTCGGCTGTCACTACCCGAGGTTCCAGCGCCATGCCGCATATCGGGCATGAGCCAGGTGCATTGCGCACAATCTGCGGATGCATTGGACAAGTGTATTCAGTATGCTTCGCGGGTGCGGGTGCGTTCGATCTTTCCAATGCCATTCCGCATTTCGGGCAATCGCCCGGACCCGCTTGTTTGATCTCCGGATGCATCGGACATGTGTATTCGCCTTGCTGCGTGGTCTTCACCTGCGCTCGCGACTGAGATACGTCCGGAGTGCGCGGTGTGTATTTTTCTGGCGCCGTCCCGAACTTTGTGGCGCAGCCCTCACTGCAGAAGTGGAAAGTGGTGCCCTGATATACAACGCTCGCCGCCGCCTTCGATGGATCGACCTCCATTCCGCAAGCGGGATCGTGCTCTTGCTCCAGTGACATTGGGCGATTATGGTAGGGTTCGCTCATCTGACTACACCTCGATCGTGAAGCCTTGCTTTTGGGCGACAGACTTGATCAATCGCGAAAACGTGCCATAGTGCTGCGCCATATTTGCCGACCATGACAGCCCGTCGGTGCGCCCAATCTTTTGCCAATACTCCTCAAGCGTCCGGTCGTAGGCGTCAATCGCCGGCTTTAAGGCTTCCGGATGATACTTTTCCGCATGTCGGAAGCTCTCGATCGGCATGCGGGGCTTTTGAGGAGCCTCCTCGGCAACATAGCCGAGAACTACTCCGTCTACAGGGAAAGTGTTCACCGGCAACTCAAGCAGATGGATCATTGCCTGTGGATCGCGGCGAATTCCGCCTATGGGGACTACGCCGAGACCTAATGCGCGTGCCGCAGTCATAAGCGTCGCCATTGCGATTCCGACATCACTAACCGCAGCCAGTATCCCTTCAAGGCTGCGTTGGAATACCTGCTCGGCACCGGCCTTCTCGACGCCCAATCCAGTCTTATAGAAATCTACAATTACGGCGATGAACACCGGGGCTTCTGCGATCCATGGCTGGCCACCGGCAATTTCGGCTATGCGCGCCCGTTTGGCCGGATTGCGAACGACCACGAGCGATACCTCCTGGCTGTTGGTGGATGTCGGAGCACGATGTGCGCACTCGATGATGGCTTCAAGAATCTCTGCGGGGATTGGGTCGGTCTTATAGCTGCGGCTGCTGTGATGCGCCTGCAACAGGCGAACGGTTTCATTCATCGAGGCTCCTCGTTTGCGTTGACCAACTATTATCAAGAATCCCGGCAGACCAACTTGACGATGAATGCGTTGATTCCTCCGCTACACACTCAGAGCAGGGTAGTCGGTATAGCCATGCGGCCCCGGTGTGAGGAAAGTGCTTGGGTCTGAAACGTTGAGCAAGGCATCTCTCGCAAATCGTACTGGGAGATCGGGGTTGGCGATAAAGAGCCGGCCGAAGGCTACCGCATCCGCCTCACCATCCTCAATGACCTGATTCGCTTGTGCCAGTGTGTATTTCTCATTCGCAATGTAAACACCGCCAAATTGCTTCTTGAGTTGCGGACCCAATCGGTCGGGTCCGAAGTACTCGCGCGCAAACAGAAAGCATAGCCCGCGTCTGCCTAGCTCAAGCGCGACATAGCCAAACGTTGCCGGCGGGTTTGAATCATGCATATCCTGAGAATCGCCGCGCGGCGCCAGATGCATGCCCACGCGCTTGGCCTCCCAAACCGCGACCACCGCATCGGCGACCTCGAGCATGAGTCTGGCGCGGTTTTCAATCGATCCGCCATATGCGTCGGAACGATGATTGGACCCGTCCTGCAGGAACTGATCGAGCAGGTAGCCATTGGCCCCGTGTATCTCCACACCGTCAAAGCCAGCAAGTTTTGCGTTCTCCGCTCCTTTGCGGAAGGCCTCGACGATACCCGGAATTTCAGACGTCTCAAGTGCGCGTGGCGTCACATAATCGGTAACTGGACGCACCATGCTCACATGCCCTTAGGACGGATTGCACTTGGCGCAACCGGCAGTTTGCCTTCAAGAAATCGCGGATCTGAGATGCGCCCCACGTGCCAGAGTTGCGCAAAAATCCGCCCGCCTGCCCCATGCACTGCCTTCGTCACCAACTTCCAGGCTTCGATTTGTTGCGGCGACCAAATCCCCGGCACATTGGCGTAGCCGACGCCCTGCGGTAAAACCGGGATGCCCTCGGAGATAATCAGGCCGGCACCGGCACGCTGTGTATAGTATTCGGCCATCAGTTGTGTTGGAATGTGCTCTGGTGTGCCCCGCAAGCGAGTAAGCGGAGCCATAATAACCCGATTCGGCAGTTGGATGTCGCCGATTTGGATGGGGTCTAACAGAGAAGCCATGGAATGAGTCCTTGTGAAAAAGTGCGATACTTTGATTGAACTCTCCCCAGCCAGCATCCTCTGGTCGGTATTGCACACAGTGTGCGCCATCGCTCGAACACTTCAAGACTTTCATCATCCTTCGGGTCCAACAGCACCGATGGACCTACGGGTGAGAAGTATCAGGCCGATAGCGGCATTATCCGTCAGTTGCCGCGTCTTCAGAATTCATGAAAGCTTGTGCTTCCTGCCGATGGTGTCGAGAGCGCTTTCCGTACCATCTCTCGGCCGAGCCTCGTTGAAGAGTCGCGCGGACGAACACGACTACCATCCAAATTCAAATGGTATTCTGGCGTCTCTTATAATCCCTGTAGTGGCGGGCGGCGGTCTGCTTCAGGGTCTGCGTTGTTCCCTGTCGCGTACACAAGATGGTGTACAATCGGCTTTCCACGGGCATGGCTTTGTACTCGCTGCTCCGCTGCACGATCCGCCTGGCTCGAGCGCTCATGCTGGCGAAGGTGTTCCGACCAGGAGTCCACGAGGAATACCTCCAGGTTGCGGTTGCATTCTCCATATCTCGAAAATTCCCCCACCGGTACGCGCCATCGCGACGCCGCATGCGGGAGTACCTATCGATGGCCTTGAGAAATTCTGGTACCTGTTCTGTGTCAATATAGTATTCAACCGTGACCATGATTGGGCCGTCGTCCGCCGCAGAGTCCCGCTCCAGTATGGTGGGCATCCGCCAATGAGTCCAGGGTGTCAGATCAGCGGTTGAGTCCGGAAGGTTCAGGAAAAGACCGGTCAGAGCGCTGGTCATCGTTCCCACACCGGCAAGCACCAAGGCGAAACGGATGCTGGTTCTGGCTGCCAGAGCCCCCCAGGCGGCGCTTCCGGCAGCCACGGCGCCTTGAAACACTAACATCGAAACGGCGAGCACGCGAGCGCGCACCCAGTCTGGTGTGTGGTTCAGAATAAGCACGTTGAAGAGCGAGATGAAGACGATCCATGCATCCCCTCCGACCAGCATGACTGCTCCCAGCAGCGGCGGTGCATGAACACCGCCCGTGGCTATCGTCATGGGGCCAAATATCAGTGTGCCGCCCGAAACCACAATTTCCGCCGACCACCGAGCGCGAACACGCTGCATCGCCACGGCACCGAGTAACGCTCCAAATCCGAAACACCCCAGCAAGATTCCGTAACCCATTGGACTGCGGCTTACTTCGCGAGCCAATGAGGGCAGCAACGCCAGAAATCCACTGGCGAAGAACATGAGTATTCCGGATCGAAAGATAAGAGTGCGGACGGTGGTTGAATACCGGACGTATCGAATAGCCGCGACTGTTGCCGCGGCTATTGTCTCCGGTGGGTCGTGCGTTTGTGATGAGGCCGCTTCCATCGGACAATGACAAAGTTGACCTCAAGAAACGATGCCGCATTCGCGAGAAAGGCGGCTCCGACGCTCGTTACAGCGATGACTACACCAGCCAGGGCCGGCCCAACGGCCTTGGCCAAATTGAATTCAATGCCGCTGAGCTCAGCAGCGGCTGGGAGATCGTCTTTTGAAACGAGTTCCGGCAAGACCGCTCCCCAGGCCGGGCATTCCATGGCGTCTCCCGAAGAAAGAGCGAACGTCAGGGCCAGGAGCAATATTGGAGAAAGCGCTCCCCGTATGGTCACACCCGCAAGCACAATCGCAACGCCATCCATCCACACTTCACTGATTAGAATCAATTTGCGGCGGTCAACAATGCCGCCAAGTGCGCCGGCTGGGAAGGCGAGAATAAAAAAGGGTAGGGCACTTGCAGTCTGTATGAGGGCAACATAGAGGGGTCCGGCATTCAGCGATACCATCAGCCACGCTGCGCCGACGCTTCGCATGAAAGTGCCCACATCGGAAACCCCATCCGCGATCAAGAGATTGCGAAAGGTGCGCACACGCAAAGGACGCCAAAGGCTCGGTGTCTCCCTCGGATTTTGACTGTCTACGCTGATCGGGTTTACCGCTCTCAACCAGAACCTGTCGGAGCCAATCTTAGAAATACCAGAACAGGATAAATCGACGACCAACATGGGAGACTCCCGACAAACTACCGCAGGGTGTAAATAACTCAGGGCAAGACGGCAGGCTCTTCCTCTTGACCGCGCCTGTGGTCGAGCGCATCGACGGCGCACGTTCTTTTCGGATCGATTTGAAGCATGCTCGGTTCTCGGTCACCAGCCACGCCTCAATGCTAGCGGTTGCTGGATTCGGTCATAGTGGCCATCGGCGTTTTGCTATGCATATTTCGGTCCACGCTTCGTCCGGAGATCCCGCTCGGCCGCATTTGCATCGGACCGATCAGCGATCATCCTGCGATTTTATGTAAGCGACTGCTCTTGATTGCGTGCTCGTGGATTCAGAGCAAGATGTAGATACACCCTTTATATCTGGAGGAATCTCAAACCAGAGGTTGCCTAACGATGCGACTCGCACAATACTATCTGTCGTCACTACTGCACCTGCCGGTCGCTCAACATCAAGCTGAGACAGGAATCTATCAATTCGCTCAGAGCTGCCTTGAATTTCTATTTCGACAGCCGCATCCACATTCCGTACAAATCCTGTGAGCCGCAGGGATTGGGCAACGCGATACACGGTTGGACGAAGCCCGAAGCCCTGAACTGCCCCTTCAAGGATTATGCGAAGACGTCGGTGTTGCGTGTTTGCATCGTGGCTCATGTAAGGCAGCCGCGGTGGACGCAGGGGTTGTGCTCTTCGATCTCGATGAATTCAATCTGAAGTTCTTTGCCAGAGACGATTTTCAGTGGAAAACCGCATTGGGGACAGATGAGAGACATCGCCCTAGTTGGCTGAGTCCCGGCGTCGCACACGACGCAATGCAAGACCATTGGAACAACTTCGATCTCTAGACGAGCGTGTTCAGCCAGTGTTCCCAGCCGAGCAACTTCGAAGGCAAACTCCAGGGCCTCCCGAGCGATGGCCGTGAACTCGCCAAGGCGGAGTTTGATGACTGTAATGGAGGGTGAGTCTGCTTCGCGAGCCTTTTCTTCCGCTACTTCGAGGATGCTCTCAATGATGGATATCTCATGCATTGACGTGGGCCTCGGGAACGCCGAGGCTTTCCAGCGGGTTAAGTGGAAGCCACCATAAATTAGGTCGCGGCGCTGCATTTCGATGATTGCAGCGGACGCCGCAGTGCGTGAGAACTTGCGCTATGGAAGCTGCCGCTTCTGCTGCAAGGTTCAACATGGCGGCGCTCGGGCCATCTCCGAATACGCATGACTCAGGCGCGGCGCCAACCACGATCAGTTCAGTAGGACCGCAGTCGGCAAGACGCAGATGGGTGAGAGTGTCCCACAGGCCTGGATCGTGTCCGGTGATGCGAAGACAGGATCGGCTTGAGGCGAAATCGTCTTCGCAAAACACCGATACAGCTCGGGTTGGAAAGTCTGAATGAACCGCATCGACGATGACCACAAGCTCACGGCCATAGAGGTATGGCGCCAGGTCAAGGCCCGGCGTGCCCAGGTCGAGCACTTCAACCTCTGGACCGCACTCATACTGACAGCGAAATGTCTCCACCGCAAGGGGGCCAAAGCCATCGTCGCCGAGAAAGACATTCCCCAGCCCGATGACAGATACAGCGCGATGTTCCGAGGGCTCCACGTTTTTCATTGGACTTTTACCTGTGCAATCTCTCTTCCGGTCGCATCGAGAGTGTGACAGGAACATGCCATGCAAGGGTCAAAGGAATGCACGGTGCGAAGGACCTCTAGCGGCTTTTCAGCGTCTACAACGGGACTTCCAATAAGAGAAGTCTCGTAAGGTCCTGGGACCCCGTTCTGATCGCGCGGACTCGCATTCCAGGTGGTGGGCACAACGGCCTGGTAATTTGTGAAAGCGCCCTTATCGATCACAACCCAATGCGAGAGCGCGCCGCGCGGTGCTTCGTGCATACCCATCCCCATGATTTCGCCTGACGGAAACTGTGGCGCGTTGCAGGTGGTGTCGTCTCCATTGAGAATGTTGGTGGTGAGCAATTGCAGATGCTCAAGCGCAAGCTCTGAAAGCATCGCGGATCGAATGGCCCTGGCGAGATAGCGACCCATGGTCGACTGCATCTCGTTGGGCAGTACCTTCAACCCATGGACGGCGGATATCCTGTCGAATGCCGCGTTGGTCCACTTGCGCGTGAGGGCGTGGCCGGATGCATAGCCAACGAGTACATTGGCGAGTGGTCCGACTTGCATCGGACTTCCGTTATAGCGCGGTGCTTTGACCCATGTGTATTTTGCATCTTCCTTGAAGTCGGTGTAGTCCGGCGTAGTCTCGCCCTTGTAAGGCTCAATGGGACCGCTTCCCTGGTACCACGCGTGCGTCGAGTCTTCGGTGATGGCCTTGCGAAACGGCTCATCCTTCCAATTTGTCATGGACCGCACGGAGGCAAGATCGCCATTCATGATGACGCCGCCGGGAAGATCGAATTTGGTTCCTCTTGCATCGAGTGGAAGATCTGGTACGGCCAGATAGTTGGCGACACCGCGGCCATAATGGAAATACTCTGGATAGGAAGCCGCCAGCAAACCGGTATCGACGAAGAAGACTTGTTGAACGAACGGAATCAGGTCTTCGAGGATCCCCTGCAACATTCCCAGGCGGTCCATGTTCATGGTCGCAAGGCTGTTCAGGTTGATCGCATTCATGACTCCGCCAACTGCGAGATTCTGAATGTGGGGCGTCTTGCCACCTAGGATCGCCACGACCTGGCAAGATTTCCTTTGAAACTCCAGCGCCTGCAGATAGTGCGCGAAGAGAATAAGATTCATCTCCGGACTCAGGCGCATCGCGGGGTGGCCCCAGTAGCCGTGAGAAAAAATCCCGAGCTGCCCTCCGGCCATGATCCCTTTCACCTTATCTTGCACGGCCTCAAGTGCGCGCCGGGAATTTCCCTGCCATGAACTGGAGCCCTCTGCAATGGAAGCTGCGCGTGCCGGATCAGCCTTTGGAATGGACATTACATCGACCCAGTCCAGTGCCGACAAATGATAGAAATGCACGATGTGATCGTGCAGCGCATGGCCGATCAGAATCAGGTTGCGAATGTATTGCGCGTTCGGCGGTATATCGAGTGCGAGCGCGTCTTCCACAGCGCGCACCGAAGCAATTCCGTGCACCGTGGTGCAGACACCGCAGAATCGCTGCGCAAAGACCCATCCCTCACGAGCATCGCGGCCGCGCAAGATTGCCTCGAGGCCCCGCCACATCGTGCAGCTCGCCCAGGCTTTGTTGACCTTGCTCCCGTCGACCTCGACATCAATGCGTAGATGCCCTTCGATGCGCGTCACGGGGTCTATCGAAATACGTGCCATCAGATCCCTCTTTCTAGGGTGACGCCCGTCGCGTCCGGCATCACAGGCGAGGATTCAGCTGCCTTACGCGGCCAGCCAAACGGGCGAAACGTGTGATTCCAGGCGCTCGCCTCTCCGGGCAGAACGGCAAAATAGTTGATTACAAGAACAAAGGCCACGGACCCAAGTGCGATGTACCCCGCAGCCATTACCAGCTCCGGCGCCGACGGGAAGTAGGCCGTGCTGCGCGCAGGCATATAAGCGATTGAAGTAGGGATGAAGCGGTAAAGCATTCCGCCAAGGCAGGCCAGCGCCGACATGTTCAGTAATGCCCGAGGCGTCTCGCGAATCCGTTGGAAACGTAGAGCAAGCGCGGGGATAAGGATCAGTCCGCTTTCAACCAGAAACAGCAGACTCATCCTGTCGAAAGCGAATGCGGTGCGAAGCTGTTCTCGCCAGATCAGGTCACTCAGTCGAACAGCAAGGAAGACGAAGCAAACACCTGACAGCAGATTGGCTAGCTCCGCCAGAATTCCCGCATCGAGATCGCGGGAGTACCGAAGGCAGACGATCATCAGGAGAAGGATCGTGAAAGCAAACCCGCACAAGGCAGCGGCAACCAAGTAGAGCAGCGGCAGCACTGGCGACTGCCACAGCGGATTCATTTTGGTCCCAGCCAGCAAAAGCAATCCCCCGAGAGAGGATTGGTGCATGAGCGGAATTACGTAGGCTCCAACGATCACGAAAGGGTAGGCCTTACGGACCATGGGCGCGACGCGGCACAGGATGACGCGGGCTCTTTCATTTCCTGTGTAGTAAACCCGTTCCAGGATCAGAGGGAGAATTTCGAACGATAGAAAGACCGCGCAATAAAGCGGCATGCAAATGGAGATTTCGAGCATTGCCGATTCCGAGTTCCATCGCCAAGGCATCAGTGCGCTATAGAAGTTCCACGGGCGACCAACGTCGAAGCCGAGGGCTATTAACCCGGTCGCATAAAACAGAAATCCTGAGACAAGCGCGGTGCGCATGACAACATGGAGCTTCTGGCGATTGAAGACCCATGCCGCCATGCCCAATGCCAGTGGCCCTGATCCGAGGGCAGTCAGCGTCATGACATTGAAAGTCTTCCAGATGCCCCAGGCATAGACATCGTTCATTCCTGAAAAAGGGCCTAGCGGAGAGAAGAATCGAATAGCAGCCAATGCAAGGCCAAGAGCCGCGATTCCGATGAGCAGAAGAAGGAATGGGGTCAGCACCGGTCCCTGCGTCACAGGCACGCCGCACTGCCAGTGATTGATGAGGGTCGTTCCTCTTTTGTCGGCGGTGGGTTCGGTGGTTGTCATAATTGATCGGGATACCCCGTCTTCTCTTCGTGCTCAAGTCTCTCTGACTCGTGACGGTCCCAATTGCGTCTGATGAAGAAACCGAAAATGCCGGCAACGACCACAGGGCCGACAAGCCATTTGTAGATGACGGATGTCACCTTGGTTGCGTAGTGACCTATCGAGGTTGAGCCGAGCTTGGGAAGACCTATCTTCTGGAGGGAAACGCTAGATAGATAGAGCACCTGCGTCCCTCCGGCTTCATACTCCCCGTACACACGTTTTTCAAAGTACTTGTCCGGAGCAGTTGAGATCCGCTCCTTTGCCTGAGCAAGCAGATCCGACCTCTTCCCAAAGATTACAGTTCCGGTAGGACAGGCGGCGGTACAGGCCGGCTGCAGGTCCTCCTTGAGGCGTTGGTCGTAACAGAACTCGCACTTGACGATTTTAGGGTTCCAATTCTGCCACTGAAATTGAGGAACCTCAAAGGGGCACGCCACTTCGCAGTAACGGCAACCTATGCACAGAGAACTATTCCAGGTCACAGCGCCCAGGTCCTGTTTGACTAACGCCCCGAATAGACACCCGGTGACGCAGGCAGGGTCCAGGCAATGCATACATTGCTTCTTGACGAAAGCAAACTCATCGGTCTGCGGGTCTTGATAAGGCTCGACTATGTTCTTCGTCTTCGCGTTCAGACCCAACGGCATGTCCCAGATCCCGCCAGATAGCAAAGTGTCCGTGGGCAAGCTATTAGCTTCATTGCAAGCCGGCATACATGCTTTGCAGCCAGTGCAGATGGTGTTGTCGTAGAGCATCGCGATGGCATCGGGCGGCGCCACGGGATGCGCCGGGTGTTCTTCGGTCGTGCTCTCCGCGGATCTAGCCGCGGTTCTTTCCGCTTGTGCCGGCCCCGGCAGCATCGCACTCGCGGCTGTTCCTCCAAGTCCGATCATGACTTTGAAGGCCTGGCGACGGCGCAGCGCAACGCTCATAGAGAAGCTCCCGATCTCGTGCCAGATCCTGTGACGGGCCCCGAACCCGGTGGGGCAGAGCCGGGCGGGCTCTCATCATCCTGCACCTTAGAGAACTTGCGCGAGGCATCGTACCCGGCACCCACCAAAGCGCCGACTCCAATGCCGACAAGCCCCGTTGCCAGCGGACTGATAGTTCCGCGAGTAGTATCGATCGGCGCATAAGAAGTCGGCGGCGCAGCGATGGTGTGAATTTTCACCACCTCAAACATCGGTACCCGGAAGGCGACGCTCTTTTCGGTAAAACCGATGCAGGGCGCGCCGATGCCGATGGGCCATACATCTGGAATCTCATTGAAGTGCCGCGTCGAGCAGCCTGCATGCGTATCCGGCCCTTTGCAGCCCATCTCGTACAAGCACCGGACTTCACGATGTCCCGCGTCGCCGTACTGCTTTACAAAATTGCCCGCATCGAAGTGCGCCCGCCGCGGGCAGTGCTCGTGGATATCGCGATCGAAAGCGAACTTTGGACGGCGCTGTTCATCCATCTCCGGTAGAGTCCCATCGGCGGCGTATTGCAGCCGCACTCCAAGCAACGTGTAAGGATTAGGCGGGCAGCCGGGGATATTTACGATCGACTTCTTCGGAAGAAGGTCGGCCACACCCACAGCTCCAGTGGGGTCAGGGTCTGCGGATGGAATGCCGCCCCACGACGCGCAGGAACCGATCGCGACGATCGCGGCAGCCTTACCACTGATGTCGTCCAGCATATCCAAGGCCGGCCGGCCCGCCAACTTCATGTAAATCCCTTGGTCCTTTGTGGGGATCGTTCCCCCCACAACGAGAATGAACTTGCCGGAATACTTCTGCACAGCTTCATCTAATGCTTGTCGGGCCTGCATGCCCGAGCCCGCCATCAGGGTCTCGTGATACTCCAGCGAGATGACGTTCAGAATCAGATCGCCAAAATCTGGGTGCGAAGTCTGAAGAAGCGTTTCGGTGCAACCGGTACAGTCGTGAAAGTGAAGCCAGATCACCGGCGGACGCGTGACTTTTCCGAGGCCGGCGGCAACTTCTTCCGGCGTCGTCTTGGCCGTAATCGCAAGACCGTAAGGCGCTGCGATCATCAGGCTGGAGCAGAACACAAGGAATGATCGGCGGCTGATACCGCAGCGAAGTAGGCGTTCGTCGATCGTCTCAAGAGCTGTCGCCGATGCGACGAGGGAGCTAAGCATCTCGCGCCTAAGCCTTCTTTATAGGGGTCGGGATTCGTCCTGGTCCTGCGATTGCAACTCAAACGCAGCAGCATTGATAGCTTGCGATGATGTAAGGACGTTTGGCGAACGTAGTCAGGCTAGCTGAACCGAGAATGTCCAAACTGATCACTTTTGCTCATATCCTTGATCCTTTCGCGGGTTTCGAAGACTCTTAGCGCTCCTCTCCGGCGTTCATATGCAAGAGTGAGCAGTAATAGACAGAAAGTGGACCCGATACTTCTACCTGAGACAGTCAAAGGAAACACGAGAAGTTGGGAAAATCCGATGCGATTGGTGTCTGCAAAAGCCCTTGGTTATTTCCGCGATCCCTCAGCAGATGGGGTGTTGGTTGAGAAACTTTCCTCTGAAGCTCAGTATGAGTTTGCCGCACTTAAAGTAGTATTTGACCGTCCGAGCAGCACGATTCCATTTGCCGAGCAGGAAATGCCCACCATCATCCTGTTCTTGATGGAAGGACAGGTGATGCTCTCAATGAATTCGAGCGCTGGAAGGCGATTGATCCTCGGTATCGCCGACCCCGGAGATACTCTAGGACTCGCGGCTTCCCTTTCCGGAAGCAGGTATGACATCACTGCGGAAACTCTCCAACCCTGCAAGATAGCATCGATTGACCGGAAAGACTTTCTAGGCTTTTTGCTGCGTCACCCTGCTGCCTACAAGAATGTGACGCGCGAGTTGTGTTTGGACCGAACAAGAGCGTATGAGCAAGTGCGAATCCTGCTCCTTCACGCACGGGGAGATCGGTGAGTTCATCGGTGCTTCGCGGGAGACAGGTCCATCGGTTGGGCGACCTGATCGCGCGACTCAAGGTCCAATTCAAACTGACCAGTCTCGTGGTCACGCATGATACCCGGCTTGCAGAAAAACTCGCTGATCACATTCTCTTCCTGGACCAGGGCAAGGCACTCTTCTTTGGCACAGCCGCGGAAATGGAGCTTTCATCCGAGCCTCACATCCAGGCGTTCCTTAGCGATGATCGGCTGGATTCTCAGGCTACGGCCACTTAGAAGATGCAAGGGCACGCTCTGCTAAGCCTATAGTGAATGCGCTGATGCATAGTGGCTTAATCGACACAATTGCGGGGGGAAAGAAGTGACGAAGGAACTGATAAGGGCTATTCTGCTGCATGGACTACCCATCATTGGATCCACCATCGTGGTTGGTTCGTCATAGAGCACAGCCTCGGGCTTCTCCGCAATCGCCCTCGCAATTGCGACCGACCGCCTCATCCTAATAGAGATCTCAGCGGGAAGACGATCGCGTTCAGCCCTGATTCCGACCATGTCCAACATGAAATCGACGTTTTCGTCGATTTGCGCATCGTTGACCCCGCCAAGCTCTCGCAGCGGAAACGCTACATTCTCTCCCACGGTGAGTGAATCAAAAAGTGCGCCGCTTTGGAATACCATCGTCACCCTTTTGTGAATGTGGGCGAGCTGCTGGTCAGAAAAGTCTGTGATGTCCTCGTGCGCGACAATGACTCTTCCCGAGTCGGGCTTCAGAAATCCCATAAGGATTCGCAAGCATACTGACTTGCCGACTGCGCTGCGCCCCATGAGGCAGACCGTCTCTCCGGGCATGACCGCGAAGGTCACATCGTCGAGCCCCAGTTTCGATCCAAAGGAAATCGAGGCCTTCTGGAGTGCCAGGTACGGCCGGACGCTCTCGCCGCTCCCCAACATGGTCGACTGCATGCACAGGTCATTTGCCAGCTTATCCTTCGAGCTTTCGAGAGTATTCTTCATTGCATCCCTTCCACACCCATTTGGACACCATAAGTTGAGAGCGAATGGTCGTGTGGGAACAGTTTTTGCTTTCCTAGGCGACGAATCGTGACCGCGAATGAGAATGAAAACTTAAGACGATAGTGCCAGGTTTTTTGTCTTCGTCAGATTGACGATCGGCCAGTCGCGCGGAAAGAGATGGCGGTGCCGCAGTTTCTGAAGACTCTCGACGTCTTTCGACTGCAGAAGTTCAGAGGTTCCTACGCGATAAGAACTATCTTCCCGATACCGCCCTTCTCCGCCAGTTGCTGCGCCTCCCGGATCTGCGAAAGCTTGAGCCTTTTGCTGATCGGGATGGAAAACAATCCCCGTGCCGCGTCCCGGCCAAGCTCTTCCAATCTCGCTGAATCGGGTTGTGCCCAGATCGGCACAACGCGCAGATCGCGCCCCTGCGTGGAAGGCGGCGCGCCGAGCACGGTTGCCAGCACCCCGTTCTTCTTGATGCGAGGAAGGATCCGGTCAATAGTCTCGTGCCCCACCATATCGGCGACGGCATCGAGTTCTGGTAAGCCGGCAATTTCCTTCAAGTCGTCCAGTGCAATCACGCGATCCGCACCCAGGCTTTCCGCTTCCACCCTCTGACTGGAACGAACGCCTGCAATCACATAAGCGCCGTGTTGTTTAGCGACGTGGAGAGCAGTTCGGCCGACACCTCCGATTGCACCAGTAACGAGAATGATTTCGCCTGCTCTTGGTCGAATGCCGCTTTCAATCACCTGAGCGCCCGTTAACAATACAAGGGGCAATGCCGCCGCATCGATACCGTCAAGATTCTCGGGAGTGCGCGCCAGATCCACAGGCTTGCACACCACATACTCGGCATAGGAGCGATTCACCAGGCCGAACACGCGTTCACCCACTTTCAATCCATTGACCCCTTCTCCGAGGGCAACCATCTCACCCGAGAGGTCGCGGCCAAGAATCGCTGGAAATTCGAGCGGCATCATCTCCTTCAGGTCTCCGCGCCGCAGTTTCCAGTCGATTGGATTGATGCTCACCGCTATCGTTTTCACCAGCACTTCGCCGGTTCCCGGCACAGGCATCGGTGTATCTTCATACGAGAGTCGGCTGACGTCTCCGTAGCCGTGAAGTAGAACTGCCTTCATCATTCGTTGTGTCATTCGCTTCCTTTTCTGCATGCTTGGATTTTCAGTTTGTCAACATCCAACGACAGGTTTCTCATGTGAAGCGCTGGATTCCTGGACGAATGGATGGAGAGGCTGTAATGCCCGTTTCAACAGCCTTCCCGGATTAACTGGCTGATCGTTTTGCTAACCAATCCTCGGACCTAGACGCCAATTTCGTGCAAGGCCAGAAAAGCCTCCAGCAATACGCGGGGATTGAATTGTCCCTTGTATACAGGCGGCACCTTTCGGTCCAGCCCAAGCAATGAATAGACTGCCGTTTGCGCAGAGCGAATGGAGTACTCCACTGTGAACACCACGTCGTCTGGAATTTCACAATACTGCCCGACGAAGGCCAGGTTCTTCGATCCCGCCGGGATAACCTGTGGACGATCTCCCTTGCTTCGAGGGAGAAACTGGCTGGTGATGAAGGGCATCATGCACGGGATGCAAGTACACGCATCGAGAATCCCGGCAGTATGCACTTGGAGGCGCAAATGGCCCAGGATCTCCGTCATGATTTCTCTCCCCGTGCATGCCGCCATGGGCTTCTTCACGAAATTGCCCGGTACATCGACAAACAGTCCATAACCCCAGAAGACCTCGACTCCTTCTGGCTGGCCAATAAAATGTGGCTGATGGGGCGATACGATCGATGCCAGCCAACTGGACTCGGGGAATGTGATGAGGCCGCCTTCACCGGGGACGTTGCCCGTTAGATCCCGGATCAGTCTGAAGAATGTGGGGTCGTGCAGCGTGGTCGTAAAGGACATCCACTTCGATTGATCAATGTGATCGGAAAAGTTCGAAGGATGCCCGAATTGCGTCTGGCCAGCAGCGATTTTCTCCCAAAGAGCCCATGAACCACCGTCTGTTTTCCCGAGTAGTGCGGCGGCCGAGTCCATTGAACCCAGACTCGATCCTTCGGTCATAGACCCGAGAGTCACGATGACTTTGTCGTCTTCGCTAACACAAATGCTTCTGGGAACGCCGTTTTCTAGGACCACGATCTTATCGACAGCAAAACCGGCCCTGTCTTGAAGGAGCACAAGGTCCGTGACTGTTGTGTTGAGCATGAACTTCACACCGCGCTCTTCGAGCCATTTGTAAAGCGGACGCACCGTCGAATCGAACTGGTTGTATACCGTGCGCATAATGCCGGTGAGCGTATTGAAACCGGAAACCATATGGGTGAAGCGCAACAAATAGCGTTTGAACTCGACTGCGCTGTGCCAGGGCTGAAAGGCGAAGGTGGTACACCACATGTGCCAGAAGTCCGTCTCAAAGAACCCCGGGGCGAACTGGTCGGAGATCGTGGTCCGTCCAAGCAGCTCCTCCGGCTCCATGGCCAGACGCTCGAGGTTGAAGATATCTTTCTCGCTCAGGCCAAAACTGGGACTGTCGACCCTTCGACCATCCCGAAACAGTCGCGACTTGGAGGCGGTCTTCATCGTCTCGTTCCAGTCAAATATCTCCTGCGTCACCGACTTCGACCCATCGAGAGTCGGAATCGATGAAAAAAGGTCGTAGGTGCACAGGTATTTGCTTTCGATCATGCGACCGCCGCGCATCACATAACCCTCTGCCGCATTTCCGGCTGCGTCAAGGCTGCCGCCAATCCGGGAAGACTCTTCCAGGATGGTGATCGTGTGCCCTTGGACATCTCCGTCGCGAATAAGAAAAACTGCGGCAGCAAGAGAAGCGATTCCGCCGCCCACAAGAAATATTGCTGCTTGATCAGGTCGTTTCACAGGGATCATTTCAAACTTTCTTTTTGCCCATTCACTCTTGCCCGCGATTGTGCTAAAGAGCCATAAAACGTGAGTGCTAAGAGCGCCCAAGCCGATTGTCAATCTGCAAGGCTGGAATGACTGTATCTAATTGATCAGATGGTCGGCCGTCCCAGGCCGAAGAATCACTGCTGGGCGCGCGGAGCGCCAGATCCTTTATGAGCAATTCCGGATCGGAATAGGACGAATTCAGCATGTACCCAGACTTCAACGCACAAAGCCCTGAACCCGTTGCAGCAGGAAACGAGAATAACGACCGTCACATGATTCCGAATCCGAATCTCGCCGCAGGCGGGTTCAACATCTGGTGGCAGAAGAACGCAGCACAGAATATGGCAGTGTTGACGGAAGCGTGTGATGTTATGCGTGAACACCGTCTGGTTAGCTCAGGTGTCCAAAAGTGCACAGCCTTTGCTCTCAAAACAAAGGAAACTTGAATTCAGTCGATCTGCCCAATCAGCGAGAGCCATCATGCCCGACACCGATCGTTTTCCTTCTATCCGGACAAAGATTCTTCTACCCATAGACTTTAGCCCATCATCACAGGCTGCGCTGGATATGGCCGCGGATCTTGCCCAGCACTTCCAAGCAGAACTCCATCTTGTGAACGTGATCCCGGAGTTCCCGACCACTACAATTCCAGACTTCATTCCAGAGGCCGTCTTTCTTGAAAATGCAAGAAAACGCGCAGAGGTCCATTTGGTCAAGTGCAAGGCTGCACTTCAAACAAGAGGAGTGAGGTCAACATTCAGCGTTGAAGTTGGAAATGATGTAGTTTGCAACATTATGGAGGTGGTCGATCGCGAACATATTGACATGATCGTGATCTCCACTCACGGCATCTCAGGCTGGCACCCCCTCGTATTCGGCTCGATTGCCGAGAAGGTCGTCAAGCTCGCACAGTGTCCTCTCCTCCTACTTCACTCAGCCAAGCCGGAATCAGACGTAAAGTCGACCTCAGACCGCTCAATGGAATGGTGGTAGCGAGATTAAATACGCAGGTGACCAAGGGTGAACTCGGCTAGCCTTGTCGCCCCGGCATCAATCAGTCCGACCGTACAGCCGGCTCCGGATGGTGTCCAAGCTGGCCTTACGAACGAAGAAGCGCGCACTCGGCTCGAAAAAGACGGCCCCAATGCGATGCCGGATTCGTCTGCTCATCCACTCCGCAATGCATTGGCTAAATTCTGGGCGCCTGTACCGTGGCTGCTTGAAGCGTCCGTTGTACTTGAGATCGTCCTACACAAGTATTACGAAGCTGCTGTCATCGCAGCTCTGCTCCTTTTCAACGCAGCACTTGCCTACTTCCAGGAGAATCGCGCTCAGGCCACCCTCGCTGCTCTCAAATCCCGTCTGGCGCTCAACGCCTCGGTTCAACGAGACGGCGCATGGAAGACTATACCCGCGGCGGAATTGGTATGTGGCGACCTGGTGAAACTGTCGCTTGGCAGCGTCGTGGCCGCGGATGTGCACCTGACCGGCGGGTCGGTTGAGCTCGACCAGTCGATGCTTACAGGCGAATCCCTCCCCATTGACGCAGGCGCCGGAACAGACACGTTCGCCGGTGCTCTGGTGCGGCGCGGCGAAGCGACGGCCATCGTCACGGCTACCGGCACCCGCACCAAATTCGGGCGCACGGCAGAACTCGTCCGCTCCGCACACGTAGTGAGTACGCAACAGACGGCCGTCCTCAGGATTATCCGCAACCTGGCGGTCTTCAATTGCCTCATCATCGTTGCGATGGGGGTCTACGCCTGGCACCATGCGATGCCATCGAGCGAGATGATTCCGTTGTTGCTGACCGCGGTCCTGGCCATTATCCCCGTCGCGTTACCGGCAACTTTTACTCTCGCGGCTGCAATTGGAGCTCGCGCTCTCGCCAAGCAGGGCGTGTTGCCGACAAGGCTTTCCGCCGTGGACGAAGCCGCATCGATCGATGTGTTGTGCTCAGACAAGACCGGAACTCTGACCCGCAACGAGCTAACCGTCACAAGTGCTCGCCCGCTGCCTGGATTCGACGAAACACACGTTCTCGGAATGGCGGCGCTGGCGAGTTCTGACGGGGGCCAGGATCCCGTTGACAAAGCCATTCGACTTGCCTCTTCGCAGAAGACAACCTCAGGCTTGCCCAAGCTGACCGCCTTTGTTCCGTTCGATCCGGTTAAGAAAACCTCAGAAGCAACCGCGACAGATGCACAAGGTAATTCCGAACGAATCATAAAGGGCGCTTTCACTGCAGTTGTCGCTCTTACTGCGCCCTCTGCCGCCGCAGCGTCTATAGCCGACGAACTCGAGAAGCAAGGCTTTCGAGTTTTGGCAGTCGCTGCGGGACCGGCGACATCCAACAGGATCATTGGATTGATTGCCCTCAGCGATCCGCCGCGGACGGACTCAACCTCTCTTATCTCAGAACTGAATGATCTCGGCGTCCGAACAATCATGGTGACAGGCGATGCTCCCGCCACGGCAGAAATTGTCGCTCGCGAGGTTGGTTTGCACGGTGCAGTCTGTCCGCCCGGCAAGCTCCCGGAAGGCATTAAGCCGGAAGACTTCTCGGTTTTTGCGGGTGTTCTGCCGGAAGGCAAATTTGACCTCGTTCAAGCGTTTCAGAAGAGCGGGCATACAGTTGGGATGCGCGGCGATGGCGCCAATGACGCGCCAGCGCTGCGCCAGGCACAGATAGGCATTGCGGTCTCGACCGCGACTGACGTAGCCAAATCGGCCGCCGGCGTTGTTCTGACCAAGGCTGGGCTTGGGGGCATTGTAGCTGCTGTGAAAGAAGGCAGAGTTACTTTTCAACGCATTCTCACCTACACGCTCAACTCGGTTCAGAAGAAGGTATTTCAAGCGCTCCTATTGGCCGTGGGTTTGATCATGACGGGACACGCAGTGCTGACTCCGATGCTGATGGTCATTGTGATGATCACCGGCGACTTCCTTGCCATGTCTCTGACCACTGACCGCGTACGTCCATCAAAGATGCCAAACTCCTGGCAGATCGGCCGAATCACAAGCGCGGGAGTAATCTTCGGACTTTGCTTCCTCGCGTTCTCCACGACAATCCTGGCAGTGGGAAAATATCAGTTGCATCTCGGCATCGAGGCACTGCAAACGCTCACCGTAGTCAGTATCGTGTTTGGGGGGCAGGCCACCACATACGTCATTCGCGGACGCCAGCATCTCTGGGGGCTACAGCCCAGTGTTTGGCTCGTCCTATCTTCAGTTGCCGATGTGCTTATCATTTCGACTCTCGCTGCCTTCGGAATCGCAATGGCGCCGTTGCCCCTTGCAATCATAGCCGCCGAGTTTGGCGCCGCACTTGCCTTCGGTGCGATTCTGGACGTGGTAAAGATTCCAGTCCTGGCCCGTCTTCGTATTTCCTGAACAACCAAAGTACATCAAGCATCTACTGGCATTTGCAAGAGTTGAAGGGATAAACATGAAGATCGCCTTTCGCCATACCAAGAGCTCTTTTACATCGGAGCTTCTGCGAAGCCTTCGTACAGCGCTGGAGGACCATGAAGTGGTTGAGTGGCTCGACGGCAAGGACGCTCCCGCTTTTGATTTCGATGTGCTTCTCGCCATGAGTAAGGTCGGGCGCGAGCTACTTCTCGTCCAGCCAAAGCTCAAGCTCATTCAGACGGCCAGCGACGGGTATGAGGCGGTCGACATTGATGCTGCCAGCGAACTCGGCATTTGGGTCTCATACGCGCCGGCCGACCTCACCGGGAATGCCATTTCAGTAGCTGAGTTCGCGGTCTTGCTACTGCTCGGCGCTGCGCGACATCTTGGGGAGGCCTTGAGGTCCGTTCAAGGAGGCCCAGTCCGGCCGCCCACACTCAATCTCTCAATGAGCGGAAAGACGGTGTGCATCGTTGGCCTGGGGACCATCGGACAAAAGCTCGTAGAGCGTTTGCGTCCATTCGGTGTGAAGTTGGTAGCAACGGATGAACACCCGGAGAATGCTCCTGCCGATGTCACTGCCTATCCTGCCGATCAACTGAATACCGCAGTCGCGCAAGCCGATTTTGTAGTCATCTGTGTTCGAGCCAGCAAGGAAAATGAGAACCTGGTCAACGCGGCTGCACTTGCTGCCATGAAGCGCGGCGTCATCCTTGTCAACGTCGCTCGCGGCATGCTCGTTGACGAGAGGGCGCTTGTTCATGCAGTTACAAATGGGAAAATCTCAGCCGCTGGGCTCGACGTTTTGAGGAATGAACCGCCTGATCGTAAGGACCCTTTGCTACAACTTCCTCAGGTGCTGGTCACTCCCCACATTGCAGGGCTAACCGATCTCATGCTGAACGGAACGGTCAACTACATTTGTCAAGTCATCGAGGAATTCGCCGCAGGCAAGAAACCCAAGTCGATCCTGAACTCTCCCGCGAAGCCTCGATACCTGCTGGGAGATTGAAAGGCCCTTTTCGGCCCTGAGACGCGGACCAGCAGCCAGTCGAATTCAGGTTCAACAACTGAACTCAGACCTGATGCGCTCGCGGTGGACTTCCCTTCGCCGGCAAGGAGGTGAAGTGCGGATTTGGACTCGCGTGATGACTGGCACCAAATAGTGAAGCTGTCCATTTGACGATCCATCGGATTGGACGCACCCAGGGACTCGGCGTGCCGCAACTCTCGCAACCAAATATTGGACGCACTTCTGCCAGGATGGCATAGGCCAGGTTGAGGATCACCTGGAATGGTCGAACCCCGAAGACACTGATTGTGAACGTCCAGGTGAACCATCGGGTGCTCGGCAGATTTCGCAGAACCTCAGCAACGGCTTCCCCTCCGAGTTTCATTGAGCCATCCGGCATCAGTAGATGAATTGTCGCGTAGGCATCCCAGATATTCAGGCCTTGATTGAGTGACAGCAACTCATCGGGATCCTGGCCAATC
>Ga0182016_10002001_pt1 | contig 24334 bp, 26 predicted proteins | sample 712S2MmetaG_FD_120491 | JGI IMG/M metagenome (GOLD analysis project Ga0182016, IMG submission 120491) | Permafrost microbial communities from Stordalen Mire, Sweden - 712S2M metaG | ecosystem: Environmental > Terrestrial > Soil > Wetlands > Permafrost | place: Sweden: Stordalen | collected... | reverse complement strand
TATAAGGGCGCTGGCTACTATCTCAACGAGCTGACGGTTCCGGTTCGCGCCCTCATGAAGGAGGGCTACGAAATCACCTTTGCTACACCGAGAGGCAACACGCCGCAAGTGGATGTGAATTCAGAGGTCGCCGATTTCTTCGGCGGGGACAAAGCCAATCTTCAGGACTATATGTTATTCCGCGACGGCCTGACTGGGCTCCGAGATCCAATGCGCATCAAGGATGTCATCGCATCGGGCCTGGATCGATATGACGCTGTTTTCGTCCCCGGAGGTCACGGCCCGATGATCGATCTGCTCGATGATCCTGACGCTGGCACCGTGATGAGACACTTTCATGAGACGTCCAAACCTACGGCCGTGCTCTGCCATGGCCCGATTTCACTTCTCTCGGCTCTTCCAAATTCCTGGGAGGTGGTCGCTGCGCTCGCGGCGGGCGATGTCGCTGGAGCGCAGGCGAAAGCTAAGGGTTGGATCTATGCGGGATATAAGATGACCATCTTTTCGACCGCGGAAGAGCAGCAGCGAGAACCCCAGGAGATTGGTGGCAAAGTGCTGTTCTACCCGGACTTCGCCTTGCAAACGGCGGGCGGTGACGTGAGTGTGCTCGCTCCATGGTCGAGCTACGTGCTGCAAGATCGCGAGCTGATCTCCGGTCAGAACCCGTTCTCTGATGAAGCGCTTCTAAAACTTCTTCTGCCGGCACTTGATCGGAGGAGGGAGTTGGCTTCGGCGGCGTAAGAATTCGGAGGGAAACCGGGGACAGATGGAACGTTTTCCAGTTTTCGACAGTGGAAGGCTTCGTCTGTCCTGACTTTCTCTTTGGTCTTAGTTTTTAGTTCTTAGTTTTTACGCTTTCTGGGTACCCCCCCTCCCCCTCGGTATATTGGAATCAAGACTTTAGCGCGTGAAGACTGGTAAAGTATTCGATCATAAGGGGTTAAGTATCAAAGTCTTGATTCCATTGGACTTAGAGTAGAACCTCTCGCAGCTACTACTCTTCAATCGTGGCAAGAGGCTGGGCTTAGGTCAAGGGGAAAAGCTGGAAGATCTCGCCGAATGCGTGTCGCGTCAGTGCTCAAGCTTCCCAAGGGTTGACGACACCCACTCCCGTACGCTCAAAGTCGGCTACATTCATGGTCGCAACGGTCAGACCGTGCACCAGGGCTGTGGCTGCCGGGTGCCCGAGACAATGCGGGTGCCCCACACATCGCGCACTTTGCGATGTGTGGGTTTTGTCACCATCCAACTGTGTGCTGATCACCGTGATACTCCAACCCTTGGGATTATTCTAACGGCGTGACCAAGCGCCTGCGCCGTTATTATGGCACGCACGATCTGCATTCCATCACGGGCAGTTGCTATCGCCGGCATCCCGAGTTAGGTTCCGCCTGGCGACGCGATCCCTTCGTGAAAATTCTGGAAGAGGCTCGCCGCAAGTACCGCTTCGTTGTCCACGGATATGGGGTGATGCCCGAGCACATTCATCTCCTGATCACCGGGAGACGGGACCGGTGCGAGTAAACTTTCAGGAGTGGCACTGGAAATCAAGCGCCGTCCGGTCGAGAGCCTTGGCGCGGTCGAGAACCCACTCATTCGCAAAGAACGCGAATGAGTGGGGCACCCGCATTGTCTTGGGCACCCGGCAGTAGCACAAGTTGAGGGTGGGTCTGACGATTCCGGAGGTCGTGAACGTTATTCCAACAATTTCCAACAACCAACCAACCCTCGTCTTAACTCGACGCCGAAACTCGCCCGTGAGTCAAATAATTGAGGATACGAGGTCAGATGCGTTACAAAAGGTTTGAGATTCCGGTGGAGATGTTCTACCATCATCCGATTCGCGCATAAAGGTGGGCGACATCGTGCCTATGCAGCTAGATGGAGCCGGCGCGCTGGTAATTACGGTCTTGCTCTTTACATCGATATTGCCAGCCCAGAGCAAGTCAACGGGGGGGACCCCGGCCTCCAGTCAAGGAGTTCCGAACTCTGCGGTTCCATTGTTCGATGTAAAGCTAAGGCCCGATCCCGAGTTGTCTGTCCCCTACGACGACAGAATCCCTTCAACTTCCGAAGGTTGCGATTCTAACGGAGCGCCTTACATCCGTGTGTTCAAACTTATGCCTCACGAGATTTCGATTTTGAGGTTCGGGCCGAAAGAGATTGTCACGTTTTCGGCGAGCAAAATCACTGATGTGGCCAGTCCCACAACGGTCGACGACTTTGTTTCCGGTTCCCGCCTGTACATGCTGGTGGAAGGTGACGCTCACAAAGAAGAAGTTGTTAAGCAGTTAGAAGATGGTAGCCAGAAAGTACATTGGGAAACCAAGGAAGAACCCCGATCCTACATCGCTCGATTCGATGAGGATGGCTCTTACAGAGGCTCTGTCAAACTTGACCTCCCCTTCCGTCCAAAGAGATTGTCTGGATTTGACTCGGGAGGTTTCGTAGCTGCCGGGTTTGACGAGGGCAAAATCTGGCGTGTCGCGCTGCTAGATTCGAGCGGAAGCCTTCTGAAGTATGTGGAGTTCCCGAAAGAGAACGAGAAATCTCCAGAAAAATCGTTCGAGCGATCCTTTGGCACCTCTGCAGGCGACTCTAACGTTGGCTCGTCCTTGTTCGCGGCCTTGGCCGGTTTTTTCCCCTATCACGGAAGTGTTCTCTATGTGCGCGGGCACTCGGGTGCGCCAATCTACGAGATCAGCGAGTCGGGCGAGGTGCGAGTCATAAAGATCAAGGCTCCCGGCGGTCATGCGGTGGAGGGTTTTATTCCCTCGGATCGAAACTGGCTCGTGACTTTTGGGAAGACAGGAGAGTTGCCCAACAGAGAACAGAGCGATCTCTACGATGTGGATATGGCAACAGGCGAACTGCTACGGGAATACCGAGTGGAGCAGTATTCAAGATTTTCCGACGCGGAGCAGGAAGTCGCGTGCGTTTATCAGGACGAATTCCGGGCGGTCCGCCATGAGAAGGGAAAACTGGTTATGCTGCGAGGGACCCCGCTGCCGTCAATCGAAACAGCACCCGATCCTCGCTCGGAGCAATGAGATCCCTAAAAGTACCCACGATTCGAGAGGCTTTGTCCCGAAATAAACCCGAAATAAACCGGGGAAATAAACCGGGAAATAAACCGGGGACAAAATAAACCGGGGACAGACGGGACTGACCCATTGCTGGCCGAGAAAAATGGGACGTTCCGCCCCGGTTCATTCCCGAGCTCCTCGGGTTCCATCTGATTTTGTCTAATTTTGAACCAACAGCACGGCGACCGCAGATGGTTCCGTCACTGTTTCAAGTAGCGAAGCGCAACACATCCCGCTTTAAGACTCTTTGACTCAACCAGTTTCAATTGCAATTTCTCGGGAAGGCTGACGCCCTCCATTAGTCGTCGGCCTTCTCCAACAATGGTTGGCATAATCACAAAACGATATTCGTCAATCAAACCTAGTTGTATGAGCTGCGCAGGAATATCGACACCGCCGACCAAAATATCTTTGCCTGGTTGTTGCTTCAATTTAAGGATTTCGTCGCGAAGGTTCGTATGAACAATTCTCGTATTTTCATCTTCAGCGCTGGACAGCTCCAAAGTTCGGGAAAAAACAACCTTCTTCTTCGACACAAAGGTTTGAGCAAATTCGATATCCGCTTTTGTCTCGGACTGGCTCTTTGCGACGTCAGGCCAATAAGGAACCATTAATTGATAGGTTTTACGTCCGTAGACGAGCAGGTCAACATCTCGCAAGAGCTGCGTGTAATGTTCGAGTACTTCGCCATCGTCGGGGGGTTTGAATTTGGTATGGTCGCAGCAGCCATCCACGGTAAGGTTGATTGCGTAGCTTAGATTTCTCATCTGGTTGTCCTGACTCGGCGACTGTCCTGTCCCGGTGATTGTCCTGATCCGCGCGTATTCTAGCAGCGCTTGTGTGCCCGAAAACCCTGCCTGTCCGCTTTCATCACATCCCCTCTGTGTTCACCATCACTGACACCATTCCCATACCCTGCGAGAATCGTTCCCAGATCGTGTAAGCGAAGCGTGTGCCCGCCTCCAGAGGAGGTTAGCAATGCGCGGACATACGGTAGGTTTTTCGGCGGCCCAGGAAAAGACTACCCTCTCCGCGCCTCGGTCTTGTCAAGATTGACTTTTTGATCGGGACGAAACGGGGTCCGAGCGACCCAAAACGGGTCGAAAACCCATAAGTCCTTATTCCGGAATACTTTGATATAAGTCCTTTCGATGCAAAGACCGAGTCAAAATGTTCCCGCTAACCCGATGATTCCAGAAGACCGGGGGGGGAGGGGGGTACAGTACCAACCAGTAAACATCGTGCGATTTTGATCGTTGCCGTAACCCGTCAACGAAAATTTATTTTCGTCCATCGTCGATGAGCTCGCTCAGCGGTCTCATCCAGGAACACTGGGGACGAAAACTGGGACGCGGCGTTCACCGATACTTTCGTCCAATTGTTTTCCCTTTCATCGTCAGGCTTAATCCCTAGCAGCAATGAAGACGAGAGAACCGGAATCAGCGGATGAGCACTGTTGATCCGAATAGGAGCCGTGAATGAGCAACGTTCAAATCGATCAGAAAAGCTACGAGATGCCCCCGAAGGAAGGGATCAGCGTCGCGTGTTTTCTCACCGTCGCCGACCTCGAGCGATCGGCTCGCTGGTACGAGAAGGTCTTCGGCGCCCGCATTCTGAGCATGGGAGACGGCAACGCGCCTCCGTACCTGCAGCTGGCGAATATCTGGATGATCCTGAACGTTGGCGGCGGGCCGACTCCGGATAAGCCGACGGTAACGCTCAGCGTCCCGGACCCGAATCACATCAACAGCTTTATGAATTTTCGCGTGGCGGATATTCAAGCATGCTACGAATTGTGGAAGAGTCGAGGAGCCGAGTTCCTCACGCCGCCGATTCCTAAATACGGCGAGATACGCTGCTACATCCGCGATCCTGACGGCTACATCATTGAGGTCGGACAGAGCACCACCCTCACCTACGGTTAATGCGCGCACGGGTTCAAGGCCCGTATGGTTAATGTGCCGGGACGAGATGCCGATTGAATCGTCGGATTGAATCGCCTGATTGAATTACAGAGGATATCGTGCGCGGGAGGCACCGATTCCCAGCACGAAGTCATCAGCAAAGCAGCCGCGGCAGTAATCAGAAATTTACCCCAGCACTTTGCCGGCGAGCCAATAGTCGATACTGAACCTTCCCGGACCGGAGCAGACGAACCAGATAAAAAAGAGCACGTACAAGACTTCCGGAAGGTAGAGGAAATCGTCGAGCCAGTTAATTGGCGAAAGTCCTTTGGGCAACGTAGAAACCGCTTCAGTCAGGGTGGCAACAATCATATCGATCAATAAAGCCGCGCTGGCCGCGCTCGAAAGAAAACCCACCGCCACCAACGATCCGCCAACGAACTCTACCCCGGACACGAAATAAGCGGTCTGCCGGGGAAACGGAACCTTGGCCTTAACGAGCGTTTCGTAAACCGGCTTCGTGCCGCCGGCGACAAACAATTTGTTTCCCCCGGAGATGGCGAAGAACAGGCCGATCGCGACCCGTACCAGCAGAATGGCATACTGTTCCCAAGCACTGCTACCCAGCAGCGTAAACTGGACCAATCGTTTCCAATCCATCTCTCGTTCCTCCAGTGAAAATTCTCGTGCCTCGAGATTACGTGGACATCCGTTCGACCCATTGAGCGCGGAACGCGGGAGCCGGGAATGGATCCGCAAAGTACTGCGTTTCCGGCGCAACCTTGTCGCCCTCAAATTCCATGATGCTCACGGTGTAGGACGGCTTGCCGTCATATGTCAGGACGAGTTCGGTGACCCAGAGATCGCCGCTACCCATCATTCTTCGGATACTGAACCGCTTTTTGTTCGGCTGACTGGCGCGTTGGCGCTGTATGTTGCTTCGACCGCACGTCCGCTCGCCTGACTGCGGATAGTACAGCAACGCATGCTCGTGATAGATGAGGTGTTCGGTTTCAAAATCGTTGGCATCGGACGCGGCCCAATGTTGGTCCAGTGCAGCACGGATCTCCTGGTCTCGCGGCGCAGAACACGGCTCGGTCTTTTGTTGATCGTTCATCTTGAGCCCTCAGTCGAATCATGAGGTAAATGCTTTATCGAAAATCGGAGTGCAAAGGCAACGGGCCCTCACTCGTAATACGCCGGCAACTTCTTTTGAGCATTGCTTTGGGGCTGATCGTGGTTAATCCAGAGCTGCGCGTGTTCCTTATTAGGCAATTGCGCCACAGCATCATCGATGCCCATATCCCACAGGAACCATCCCTGCGTGTGGTGGATAAGGTAGCAGTGTCCGGGAAAGCCGACGGGGATTCCGACGTTGGCTCCGGGTGTCCATCGCGACTCGTCGGAGCCGCTGCCGTCGCCACAGTCGATGACGTAGAGGCGGTCTACGCCCGACTTGAGTTGCGAACTCGAAGCGGCCGAAATTTGTACGCCAGGGATGGCGGTCGCCAGCACCCAGACCGCAACCAAGAACGTCCACCTAACGTTTTTTGCTTTCATCCGAATCCTCCACAAGAATTGGCGTCCGCCCGGGCGACGCGAATCTGTGGGAGCTTCGCAGGCTGGACCATCTGTGTGACTTTGGCAGGTGCGTTTGTAGTTGCCACAGGATTTCGCTCGTACTTGAGCTGCTGCCATTCAGCCAGATCAAAATGGGCCGCGCAATTGGACGATGGTATCGCCCATAGTCTGGTATCGACTGGCCGAGCCTTCACCGCTGAGGCTTACGGCTTTTCGCTTTCCCGCTAAAGTTCGAAAATCAAAACAACGAAACTGCCCCGCGCATTTGAGAGCAACTTATCGTCGATACTTTCGTCTAATTGTTATACTCGCTCGCTTCAGGCCTAATGACCACGATTCGAGATGGACATTAAAGGATTGGAAGACTTTCTTTTAAAGGAGAGCACACGATGTCTGAACCTACGCCGAAATCCGGGGCAGCGGCACAACAACGGAAGGTAGAAACGCGTACCGCCGTGAAACGAACCAGGGGCTTTACGATCGCTGCGACAGCCGTGGCAGTGTTGACCGCCCTCGGCGCCGTGGTCCTTTACGCGCAAAGCCATGACAACGACAAGTACTTGCTGAAATCGCCGAGTGGAATCGCGTTCTCAGACTTCAGGGGATACGAGGACTGGTCCGTGGTTTCTTCCGCCAGAACCGATGAAGTTCTCAAGGTGATCGTCGCCAACCCGACGATGATCGCGGCGTACAAGGCCGGGACTCCCCTCAACGGCCAGCCTTTCCCGGAAGGTTCCAGGATCGTGAAGCTGCAGTGGAAACCGAAGAAGAGCACCGAAGCCCAGTTCGCCGTAGATGTCCCAGACGTCTTTAGCCAGGCCTTCGTAATGGAAAAGGACAGCAAGAGATTTCCAGTTTCGAAGACCGGCGGGTGGGGATACGCCGTATTCAACTACGATGCCGCATCGGACAAGTTCACGGCCGACCCCAAAAGCCTCTCAGACTGCGGAAACGCGTGCCATACGGTCGTGAAAGCAAAGGACTACATCTTCCACCCGTACCAGAAGCGTTGAAACCACGCTCGCGCCGATAAGGGCCCGCGTAAAGGACGATGGCTAATGTGATCGGGCCACGACATTCGATGTCAGAAACGGTTCCAGCTTTTCTATGCCGGAGACGCAAAGGCCGGCGCCGAGGCTGGTACCCATGTCATTCGGAGAATGTATCATCCATGACCAAGACCGGCGGTGCGGTCTTTTACGATCTCCGCCGATCCGACTGCGGGGTTGCGAAAATATTCCACCATTCGCCTGCTTCAATATGCCGTTGACGATGGTTTGCGTCACCTTCAATATTCCCCCGAAACATCTTTTCCAGGCTTGCTTTCGCGACGATCTAACCATGCCACCCAAAGCAATAAACCCAGACGGTCGATTGCAAACACCAGGGCGACGAGAACGAGAAAAGCGATGAAAGAATCCAGCAAATGAAGCGGTGTTGGCATAATGAAATCTCTCCGAATGGCGACTGGCCAGACTCACCAAATCGCCCGTTCTAATACCTCGTTTTTCCTCCTGATCAAGGCTTGTTCGGGAGTATTTCTACCTAGCCATGCAAACGTCCCGCGCACGATAAATACATTGAGCAATATCGAGATCAAAGATGCGGCGATCACCGTGCTGAAGACGTTCTCCGCCACCATCCCGGCAGACCGCGCGGCCTGCATCACCACGAACGAGAGCTCGCCAATCTGCGTCAGACCTGCAGCCACAAGAATTGCGGTCTTGAGCGGATAACGAAAGAGGCAGACGACCACGCTCCAGACCAGAAATTTGCCCCCGACAATGAGCAGCAGCATGGCTCCGAGGAGGGGCAGGCTGTGCAAGAGGACGGCGGGATCAATCAGGGTGCCAAGCGAAACGAAGAAGAGCGCCACGAAAGCATCCCGCAGGGGAACCAGTTGGGTGTGAGCGTCATGAAGCTCTGGCAGGCTGCTGATGGAAACTCCGGCGAGAAACGCTCCAAGCGCGACGGAGAATCCGACTGCTTGTGCGAGGGCAGCCGTCCCGAGGCAAATGGCGATCGCGACCAGCAGCAGAAGTTCCGAGTTACAGGTTTTCTTGACTCGCCGGAGAAAAGGGGGGATGACTCTTATTGCGAAATAGACCAGTGGAATCAGTAAGAGCAAAGCCTTGCCCAGAACCCAGACTGCCATCAGAAAACCGCCTCTTTGCGCGCTGCCGAACACGGGGATCGCTACCGTCATACAGATCACGGCGAGGTCTTCCATGAGAGTGATTGCGATCATTACGCGTCCGTAGGTCGTGGTTACTGTTCCGGTATCGCTCAACAGGCGCGCCAATACCATCGTGCTCGCCACTGAAACTGCCGCCCCTATCGCGAACCCCTCGGTGGAAGTCCATCCAAGAAACCTACCGGCGCCGATCGCGATGCCCATAATGATCAGAATTCCGATGGGGCCTCCGACAAAAGCAACCCATTTCACCCGCAACAGGTCCGGGATGGAAAACTCAACTCCAATCGAGAACATGAGCAGCACAACACCAACCTCGGCCAGCAATTCGAAGGTGTGCAGATCGGAAAGATGCGGACCCGGGGTGAACGGGCTGATCGCGATTCCTCCCAGAACAAAACCGATGATCAGGGGGAGCCGAAGCCGCCACGCGACCAGGCCGCCAAGCACGGCAGCCACGAATACGTATGTGAGATCACGAAAAAGTATGGGATTGGGGTCCATGCAATGTCCTCGTCCTGTAGTCTTCTTGCGAGGTTGAAGAGAAAGGCCCGTCCCGCCACATCTTGCGAAACGGACCTTGACGAGGCATTACCCGCGACCGATGCTCCGCCGCGCGATGCCCAGCGCGAACGACACACCGGTGACCATGGTTCCCAAGAGCCCGATGAGCGGCAGGGAACTTCCCGTTTCTGGCAGCAGGTCTGCCGACTGTTCTGCACTGGCGAGGGTGACTAGCGGATCGGCTGGTGTGAGAAAGAGAACGACACCCGCTGTGCTAGGCATAGTAATCTGCGGCGACTGGCCAAAAGCCTGCTTGTTGTTTTCAACGACGGTGTGTTCCTCGTCAGTGACGACCGTCGCCCTGATCTTCATTCCTTTCCTTAGATCAAAAACCGTCTTTTCCCTGCCGTCGATGCTGAACTTGGCATCGTTCGGAACGTTGAAGACCTGGTTCGTGTGGTCGGGCAAAGTCAGAATCAGCGACTTTGGAGCGTTTGCATGCCAGACTTTTCCCTCGATCGTCCGAACTGAGTTGACATAGCGCGGTGTGGTCGAAGTTGTGATGGTTTGAGTCAGCTTCGTCCCGGGTACAAGCTCGTGAACACTCACCTGCTTGCCATCGATGGTGAATCGGTCACTGTCAGGAACAATCAGGTGCTCTACTCGTCCGTTCTCGAGTTTGAGTACGAGATCGTTGCCTTCCACGTAGACGATTTCTGCATTTTTCACCTGAGTTTCGAAGGCAGGTTGCCCATGGGTGATGGTCGTGACGGTTGAGTCCTGCGCAGCAGCCGTTCCGAGGACGGCCAACGCCAAAACGAGCGCGCCAGCTCCCTTGTGCATGTAGGTTGCTTTCTTGAAGAGGTTCATCTGTTTTCTCCTGGTTGAATTATTTAAGGTTGCCGGCACGCCGAGACCCAAAATCTCAGATTTGCCGTTTTTCTCTGGTGAGAGAGAAGCCGTTACGATGTAGCGTTGCGGTGCGCTCCCGAAGAAATAAAACGGGTAGCAAGTGACGAGCGTGAGTGAGGGAACGGACGTTGGCCGGAGCACTTCGACTTGGCGTGGAGAAACAATCTGGATTTGATCCACGATGTAAGTGTCCGTTTCCTTTATCGTCGTCAGTTCGATGGCGTCACCGACGCGTACATCTTTAAGTCCACGAAAAAATCCGTCCCGATGGCCGGCGATGCCGATGTTTCCGGGTTCGCCGGGGCGGGATGTGCCAGCAATCCGTCCGACCGCGTGGTTCAGAGTCAAATCGTCGGTGCCGTCAAAGAGCGGGGCCTCAAGAGCAATCTTGGGAATTCGCAGCACCGCCAGCGGAGTTCCAGGATGTTTGCCAATGTTCTGTTTGTAGGCCTTGATCCGCTGTTCGCCCCAAAATCTGAAGTCGACACTGGGCATGTCGAGTTGCCCAGAAGAACCGCCGTCGAGATTCGAGGTTTGGTTGTGCAAGTCACTTTCCTTGCCTAGCGGGGCGAGCGCCTTATCGGCAGCAAAGTGCTGGAGTGCGGTGCGAGACGCGAGCCAGCTTTCCATGCGGGCTGCACCGTAAAAGCCGACCAGAGCCAACCCTGAAACGAGCAGAATTCGTTCGATCCAGATGAGAGCTTTTCGCTTGCGACCTGGGCTCGCCGCGGCGAGTTCCGGGGCTCCATCCTTGCCGCCGATCGACTTTTGAAATCTCCACATGGGTGCATGCTCCTGAAAACAATTTCCCGGCTTACGCCGCCGCTAGTTGAAGTGCTTTGGTTGGACCCGAGCGGCGGCCGACTTTCGCCCTTAGAGATTTCCTCAAGGCGGCCCGCGCGTGAAAAATCCGCGACTTGGTGGCAGGGACCGAGATGCCCATGCTCTCCGCTATTTCCTTCGCGGATCGCTCTTCCAGGGTTTGGAGTTCGAGGGCCCGACGAATTGAGGGCCGCAATGTCCCGATCGCTGATCGGACAATCGCCTGGATCTCGCGATCGGCGTATTCCGCCTCGGGGCCAGGCGACCGATCGACGGGGATTAGCGCGAGAGCCTCCGTGCCAAGGGCTCCCGCGGTATCGATGGAAACCTGTGAGGCGCCGGCCCGCTTGCGAAGGATCATGAGCGCCGAATTGATTGCGATCCGTGTAAGCCAGGTACCGATACTGGAACGCCCGTCAAAGGCGTGCAAGTGAACATGCGCTCGCAGGAATGAGTCCTGCAGCGCATCCTCAGCGTCTTCACGGTTGTTCGTAATGCGCTGCGTGATGCGAAGAATTTGCTTGGCATGGGTCCGCCAAATCTCTTCGAGCGCTGCCGAGTGCCGGCGCGGAATTGACCGCGCGGAAAGGTTCGCGCCAATTTCACTAACACAGCTCTTGCCGGTCGGAGGATCTTGCTTGTCCGCTGCGAACTTCTGTTTGCAATTCATGGAAACCTCGCACGTCGTCGTGATCTTCAATCGCTCACGTCAGACGCGATGAGAAGATGCAATCGCCGAGCCAACTCCATTTGCTGAATCTGCGCGACTTACGCCAACGAAACATGCTGAACGCCCCAGAAATGCTGAAGGATCGGAATTGTTGGAGTGTCCGCCGAGGAGTTGAGCGGCAGGTAGAAATGAGGATCGGACGCAGGCAAAGCTGAAGGAGCAGATCAGCAAAGAAAGAATCGAAGAAATGACGGGTCTCTTCGGAGCTAAAGTATTGCCACTTCGAAGAAACCCGTCGACGGAAGGATTACTGAGCAGCTACCCAGACACTGTGCGCCGAGTCGAGTTCGATACCCGCAACTTCGGTGGTCAGCTTTACATGCTGCAGTCCGGGTTTCTTGCCAGGCATCGCGTTGAATTCGAGGCGATAACGGTTGTCGAGACTGTTTTGCAAACGGTCCAGGTATGGCCGAAAGCTAACCGGTTCGCCAGTACCGAGGTAAAACGATTCGCCTCCCGTTTCGTCCGCGAGCTTCGCCAGAGAGTTCTGGCCGTTCGTGACTTGCCAGTAATTGGTTCCACGCCATCCAACGCCGCGCGTATAGATGCTGTGGATGATCGTTCCCGTACGCTGAGCAACCGTGCTGGCTGCACTAACGTCAGGGCTGATCGGACCCAGGCCCCTATGGTGCGGCCAACCATGAAGTCGATCGATGCCATCTGTGATCATGATGATCTCGCGCCGATTCGAGCTTTCGGGCCACCCCTTCATCAGATCGATCACGGACAGGTACGGGCTGCCATACACTCCTGGCGAGCCTAGAGGAATTCGCAGAGCGTTTGCTGCTAGCCGGTGATCGGTTGTGAGATCCTGCGCAACTCGGACGGTGCCATTACGCATGTAGCCCACGCCCACTGATGTCGTCTTCGGCAAAGAATCGATAAACTCGCGCAAATCGACGAACTGGGAACTCACGCTCGTGCGGGCGCCATCGTCGATCAGGATGAACAGATCGAGCGGGTCGCGATCGCCACCGATTGGCGTCCACCCGGTGACGTGCAGGCGATCCTTGCCTTGCCTAACCATAATGTCCTCGCGATTCACTTCGGGCATGCGTTTGTTCTTGCCGATGGTGCGAACCGTGACGGTCATCTGCACCGGGCTAGTTGGGGTTGAACTGCCATCCTGAGCCTGCATGGGAAGCAGGCTAACGACAACGAACAAGAACAGGGACATTCTTTGCATCAAGTTCTTTCGCATCACTTCCTCCTCACGAAACTTGCATTCGGCTATCCGCCGATTTCGCTTGAGGTGCAATCATGCGTCCACGGCTCGCCATTGAAACGGGAGGAGTTAGTACGAGGAAAGATGCTGAACTCTAGGGCAATGCCGACGTGTCAGAAACGTTGGGTCAGAAACTTGGATTGTTGGCAATGAACTGGGCGGCGCTGGCGTTTTGCCGACGACTCGTGCGCGCTCCACCATTTCCATGCGGACGAATCTGAATTGGGTTCCTATCGTGACTCGCCAACGACCACCAAGCAATCAACCGCAGCCGGTTGATAAACATCAGGACTACAAGAGACACGAGGGTTTAACCCGCAACCAACTCCGTTAGTCAACATCGAGATCGCCCACATTGACTTGCGGCATGGAAAGCGTGCCGTTGCGCCGCGACTTAAAGCGCAGTTTGTTGATTTGCAGGCTTGCAATCTTCGAGTCCAGAGTCTGACGGGGAATTCCCAGCTTCGCGGCAGCGCCGGAGGGCCCTGAGATGCGCCCTCCGCTTTCTGAGAGCGCGGCTTCGATCATCTCCCGCTCCCGCTCGGCAATCGAACTGACCAGTGGAGCCGTCGTCCGCGGCCGCCGAAGCTCACGTTTCACCCACCCTTCGTCGATCGAGAAGACATCCCCCTCCGCCAAAATGACGGATCTTTCGATCACATTCTGTAATTCACGAATATTGCCTGGCCAATCGTAGGCTTGCAGGATTTCGGTCGTATTCATATTGATGGTGCGAAATGCCTTGCCCACTCGCTTGGCGAAGCGTTCGATCAGATGCTCGACCAGCAGCGGGATATCCTCCAGGCGCTCTCTTAAAGCAGGTACATAGATTGGAAACACATTCAGCCGGTAAAACATGTCGGAACGGAACGTGCGATCGGCAACGGCCGCTTCCAGATCGCGGTTCGTGGCCGCAATGATGCGAACATCCACTGAGATCGGCTGGCTGCTGCCAACGCGTTCGAATTCCCGTTCCTGAATCACGCGGAGGAGCGTGATCTGGGTTTCCATGGGCAACTCACCGATCTCATCGAGAAAAATCGTGCCCCCGTTGGCCGCCTCAAAACGGCCTGCCCGCCGCTGCAAGGCTCCGGTGAAGGCACCTCTTTCGTGACCGAATAACTCGGACGCGATCAAGGAAGGTGGAATGGCCGCGCAGTTCACGCGGATAAACGGGCGTGACGCGCGGTTGGAGGAGCGATGAATGGCACGCGCGATCAGTTCTTTCCCGGTGCCCGTTTCGCCCAGAATCAGGACAGTAGCGTCCGTCGGCGCGACGAGCTTTACCTGTTGCAATAAGGTTTGCAGCAGCGGACTTTCCCCCACGATCTCGTTCGCGCCGTCGGCACGAGATTGTGCCAGTCGTGCGAGATTGAAACTCGCCGTGGTTTCGTCATTCGTCCTAAGCATGTACGCAGAAGCCATAGCTATCTCCATTCACCGTTTCTTGTTAGCGCTGCTTTGTTCCAGCGCCCTACGAATTTCTTTGAGTAATGCGTCGCTCCGAACCGGCTTGTACAGAAAAGCGGCAGCTCCGGCTCGCATCAGTGAGTCTCGAAGCGTGGCATCACCGTGGGCGGTTACAAAAACAATGGGGAGGCGGCTGTTCGTCTTGCTCAACTGCTTCTGTAACTCGATCCCGCTCATGCCCGGCAAGCGCACGTCGAGTACTAGGCAGGCTGTGTCATCGCAATCGTCACAGGCGAGAAATTCCTCAGCAGAGGCGAAGGTTCTTGGAGAAAAGCCGGCCGCCTTCATCACGCTTGCCAGCGCTTCGCGCAGAGGGGCGTCATCGTCGACGATGGCGATGATCCCGGTCTTGGTTAGAATCTCATCCACTTCCGTTCACCCAGTCTGTGGCACGATGGATTGGCCACGAGGATGAGACTACCAACCGGGCAACTTGAAAACTATCCTGCTTTGTCCTGAATAATCTCCTGCTTTAGGAGGAGGTTGATCCTCATTTTCGAATGGAGGATTTGCGCTTTTCAGCCATGCGAACCAGGTGGGCAAGAGAGTCTGCGTGGGTCTTTTCCATTACGTGGGCACGGTGAGTCTTTACGGTAAGTTCGCTCATGCCAAGTTGGTCGGCAATCTGCTTATTGAGGAGCCCCTCCACAACCAGGTCAAGTACTTCTTTTTCGCGAGGCGTGAGGGACTCGAAGCGCGAACGGATTTCGTTTGCTTCCAGGCGTTCTTGACGAAGCGCTCGATCGCTGGCCAGTGCCTTCTGAACTGCATCGAGCAGATCCTGACCGCGGACCGGCTTGGTCAGGAACTCGTGCGCGCCCTCCTTCATTGCCCGCACTGACATCGGGATGTCGCCATGGCCGGTAATGAAAATGATCGGAATTGGAATTCCGTCATCCCTCAACTTCAATTGCAGATCGAGACCGCTAAGGCCCGGCATTCTTACATCCAGAACCAAGCAGGCTGGGGTGTCTGGACGCTTCGCCCCTAAGAAGTCCTGGGCCGAAGCGAATGTCTCCACACGAAGACCTACCGATCTGATCAAGCTCTGGAGTCCGTCGCGGATCATGCGATCGTCATCGATGACAAAGACGGTTGGCTCTTGCTCCTTCATGCACTCGTCCTGTCCTCACGCGCCAGGGTGAACTGAAATGTTGCTCCGCCCGAGCCGTTGGACTCTGCCCACAATCGCCCGCCATGAGCTTCAATAATCGAGCGGCTGATCGAGAGTCCCATGCCCATTCCTTTGGATCGAGTCGTGAAGAAGGGTTCGAACAACCGGCCCTTCACGTCCTCAGTAAGGCCGATGCCGGAGTCCTGGACCACGACCCGAATGTGCCCGTTGTCTGGAGATTCCGACCGAAGCGTGAGGGTTCTTGGTCGATCCGTCACTGTCGTCATGGCGTCAATTGCATTCATTACCAGGTTCAGAATCACCTGCTGCAGTTGAATGCTATCGCCGAGTACGACGGGTGATTCTGGGGAGAGTTCGAGTTCGATCGCCACGTTGTTCCTCGCCGCTTGCCCCTCCGCGAGAATGGCAGTCTCTTTCATCACCCGGTTAATCAGAACCCTCGACTTTTCGGGGGTCGCCTTAGTAATCAGCGAACGAATGCGAGCGATCACGTCCGACGCCCGAGTGGCGCCCTCGGTAGCTCGCTCGGCGGCGGCGCGCGCCTCCCAAAGATCTGGATGCGGGCGAGAAAGCCATGCGACGCAGGCATCCGCATTGGCCACCACCGCAGCCAGAGGTTGGTTCACTTCATGCGCGATTGACGCAGTAAGTTCCCCGATGGTCGTAATCCGGGCTGCGCGAGCCAACTCTGCCTGCGTAGCCTGGAGCGTCTCCTCCGTACGCTTTTGCTCGTTCATTCGTTCCAAGAGCGCTTCGTTTGCGTTCTTCAACTCAGCGGTTCGCTCGGCGACTCTCAGCTCAAGCTCATCTCTAGCCTGCCGGAGCGCATCTTCAGTGCGCCTACGCCAGGAAATCAGTTGAGCGGCACCCACTTCACAAGCGACGAACGTTAAAAAGTAGGGCAGATCGGTGGGAGATACGGCAAAACTATGGATGGGCGGCGTGAAGTAGTACATCACGGCCAGTGTGCTGCAAACAACTGAAAGCCACCCCGGCCCGGTTCGACCAAACCAGGTGCTAAGAATCACTGCAACGGAGAAGAAAAACCAGAAGGGATTCCCAAAGGACTTTTGCAATGCCAGGGAAATCAAGAGCGCAAGCGCCACCAAGACAGTCGCGAGAGCGTAGCGCGCAACCGCATTAAGGCGAGATGGCGCGTCGACGTTTCTCCCCATGAGTTCGTCAGCTTCCCCACTCAAGTTTCGCTCTATACTACACTTACGGATATTGGGGCAACACCTGGCATGCATCACAAAAGTCAGATTTGCCCGATTCGACGCCCAGCGCTGCCGCTCCACCGGGCGTCGCCAGCCCGGCATTTGTGTCTGTTAAATTGCTGCTGAAGATTGGCCCGCGCATCGACGGGGCTACTGAGAGCACTCATCGGCGCTTTCAACTCCGGTTGCAATGTGTGCAAACAGCAAGGGCTGGGGGTTGAAAAGAACCATTTTACGATTCTGAGCTTGGGCTCGTTCGAGAGAATATTCTTTCCGCTCATCGTTCTGGAAGCTCACTCGGCCGTGCGATGACCACATCAAACGAAGCAGTTCGTGGACTTGTGATTGGACCACAATTTCGAGTGCGTCTCACGGCGTCAAATACTTCAAGTTGGCAGTCGTTCGTCGTGGTTTTACGGTCAGGCTGATAGGACTAACATCTGTCAAGAACAAGACTGTGTTAGCGCAAGCATTAGAGCTATTTCGTACTCGCGACGATATAGACGTAGCGGAGCACACCGCTCCCCGTGTTTGTGACGTTGTGCTCCGTCTCGGGCGGACAGTACAGGGCATGGTTGGCTTGAACGTCCAGCTTGGAGCCATCCTTGAAAGTCATCACGCCCTGCCCTTCAAGTACAACGAGCAATTCCTCGTGTTGTCCTGTGCTGTGCTTTCCAACGGATTGCTGAGGCGCCAAAACCTCCAGTCCAGACTTCATGGTGACGCTCTCAGGGGGACCGGCCAGCACCTGTAGGTAATCCTTGCCATGGCTGTCGAGCTCGACGACTTTGGCGTGAGGTTTTTCTTGAGACTTCGCCGGAGTTAAGAGAAACGAGCAAGAAACCAATATTGCAATCGCCGTAGATAAAATCTGATTGGGTTTCGCCTCCAAGTTCATCTTACGATCTCCATTTCTGTAATTTCGCTGTCTGTTGTTGTAGATACTGTGCGCTAAATACGGTCACCGCAACGGCCTTGAAAGGACCGCGTTTACACAAAAGGCGGAAGCGCAGGCCATGCCGGTCATGTAGGCAAATTGGATCATGGATCTTCCAATTGAAACCGAGTGGCCGGATGAGCGGCTCAATTCCATGTCCGAGGTAGGCGATCGCGTTGTGTTCCAGTTCCGGAGAATGGCCATGGTTCAGTGGGAGATGCGTCAGGACCCAAACCAGTAAAGAAACTTGCTCCGAGAAGTATACCGACGGCCGGGCGTCCGGAATAAATGCAGCAATGAGCAACGTGCAGATGGGCAACCGGGCCGAACAGGTCATAAAGCAATGGATGCCTTCCGGCCAAACGCAAAGGCGCAGTAGGACGTTGCTTGCGTTCGTAACATTGTCTTTCGAGGTTCGGACTGCTCATGGGCAAGTATTGCTACGACAAGGGCGGAAGAAGGGTCATAGAGGAATTCCCGCACTGGCAGGGCCTTTGGGCATTGGCGATGCTCAGTGCGCTCGCGATAGGCACCCTGCTGCTCTATGTCCTCGGTTACTTGCATCTCGACGGCGACTGAACTCGGTCCTTGGCGAATGAGAATTAACTGGAGGGAAACCCGCGAACGTGGCGGCTGGACACAACGCCTGTCTATATCATCCTTTTAGGCAGACCCGAATGAATTCTATGCCAGATGCTGCTCTGATACGGAAGCTCGGAAGGGGAAGTGTTAGACTGCACGCACTTGACGGGGATTCTCGTACGACGATGATCACGATCTCTAAGGAAGATTATCTGAAGGCCATCGCGGAGGCAGAGGTTGAGGGGCAGAGCGTGATACCTGCGACGCTCGCTCATTGGCTCTCCGTGACCAGGCCTGCGGTAACGTTTGCTCTGAAGCGCCTCAAGAAAGATGGGCTTGTCTCCATTAAGAAGGAAGGGCACATTTGCCTAACCTCGCAAGGACGGGAAATCGCCGAACGGACGATAGTTCGCCACCATTTGATCGAGCGAATGTTGTCGGAAATGTTTGGGATGGCCTGGTACGAGATCCACGACGAGGCGGAACGGCTGGAACATGCCGTTTCCCCTGCCTTTGAGAAAAAGTTAGTCGAGAAATTGGGGCACAAAGACACTTGTCCTCACGGAAACGGGTTGGCCCTGAGCAGCCCGGCAGAACGCCGCAAACGGGGGATGCGCCTGCTCAGCGAAGCAGAGGCAGGTGTCCGATATGTGGTAAACAGCGTCTACGAGCGCGACCGGAAGCTTTTGGAATTCTTCGAGAAAGAGGGACTCCGTCCCGGCGTTCGCATTGGGGTCGAGGCCCGAAACTACGACGGCACTGTTTCCTTATCGGTGGACAAGAACCAGATTCGTCTTGGCACATCGGCTGCGGAGCGAATCTGGGTCTCTAAATTATAATATCTACCTATCTATTTACTATAGTAAACATTTTTTGGTGTATCCTGATTTCCAAGGGGAGACGAGCGACGACTTTCGTCGCTCTGCGGATTTGGGGATAGACCATGGGATTGCGTTACGAATGCGCTTCGTGTCACACGGTCCGGCTGACACTGCTATCCATAGTTGTGGTTTCGGTTATGCAGACAGCTGCATGGGCACAGGGCGAAACCACGAGCGCCATCATTGGCCAAGTCCGGGATACAACCAACGCCGTCGTGCCGGGTGCCACGGTGACGATCGCCAACCCCGAGACTGGACTGAGACGTCGGGCCACAACCGATGATGCAGGCCGGTTCAACTTCCCCCAACTAAAGCCGGGTACTTACCAAGTTAGGGTGGTAGCGCCAGGCTTCGAGCCACGGCAAAACAATAATGTCGTTTCGGGCTTAGGCCAAAAGCAAACCGTGGATTTCACCCTTGGTGTGGCCCGATCCCGTGAAACGGTGGAGGTCAGCAGCGAGGCTCCTATCCTCAATCCGGAAAACGCCAACACATCGACCACTTTGAATGCCCCCGCCCTGGAGGATCTGCCGAATCCAGGCGGCGATCTCACTTACCCGTTGCAGTTCGCTCCGGGCGCTCTGATCAACACTGCAGGCAGCGGCAATGATTTTGTTGGCGGTACAAACGGCTACGGCAATGTGGAATTCAACGGCCTGCCTGCTCTCTCGAACGGCTATATCGTTGACGGACTGGAAACGAATGACCCGCTTACCAACCTCAACAGCGGCCTCTCCACCAACCTCGTGTTGGGGCTGAATTCGATTTCCGAGGTCACCGTCAACACTCTTTCCTATTCCGTAGATCAGGGGCGCTATGGAGCCTCGCAGGTCAACTACGTCACCAAGTCCGGCACCAACCAGTTTCACGGCAATCTCTACGAGCTATGGAATGGAGCGGTTCTGAATGCCGCAGACTACTTTACGAATGCGACCACCGGCAACCGGAAACCGGGAGCCACTGTGAACCACTTTGGAGGCAGCTTAGGCGGCCCGATTCTGCACGACAAGCTGTTCTTCTTCTTTGACAGCGAATGGGTTCGGATTGCGTTGCCCATTGTGACTGCTACTACGGTACCCACTTCCGCCTTTCAGCAATACGTCTTGCAACAGCTTCCGCTAGGCGGCACGGATTCGGTTACCGGATCAATCTATCCGGCGGCTCCAGAATCGGTCCCGTTCTATCAAAAAATGTTCTCGCTCTACGGAAACACAAGTGGATCGCCGCTTGCAGTGCTGGGTTGCCCGTTCGACGTTGGCGGAAGCGCCCCCGCAAATGCCAATGACGGTAACGGTTGCGCCAACCGGCAAAGTGTTTCGCATTCCAGCGATGACCGCGAACAAGTACAGACTGCACGGATCGACTACAACGTCAATGAGAAAAACACGGCATGGTTTCGCTTTCAAGCCGATACCGGACTGCAAGCGGCCTACACCGACCCGATCAATCTGCTGTTCAACTCGATATCCCCTCAGCCTCTGTATTCGTTCGCGGCAGGATATACGCATGTTTTTTCTCAACATTTGGTGAACTATTTCAATCCCGGATTCTCGTGGTACGAAAGCCTGTTTGGGCCAGCCGACCTTCAGAGGACGCTTTCCGCATTCCCCATCGTGCTGCAAGGCGGCGGGGCCAACGCCCCTTTTACGACGATGGGAGGACTGGACAATACATGGGTTCAGGGAAGGCGTGCTTCCCGTTTCTTCATCAACGACAACCTTGCGTGGAGTCATGGTGCGCACGAGTTTCGGTTCGGAACGAACACACGAATCTTCCGGCTCAATGACTACGACTTCGGCGAGGGCTCGGTTCCAACCGTTACCTACACTACGCTGCCGCAATATATTTACGGAGTCGCGTCGACCGCGACCAAGACTTTCCCCACATCCGCCAACGAGCCCTTCAACTTCCTCAACCTAGACCTCTACGCGCAAGATACGTGGAAGGTGACGCGCACTCTGACCTGGACCTTCGGCTTGCGCGATACCTTCAATTCCAATCCACTGAACCCGCACCAGCAAATCGCCCGGCTGCGCGGATCGTTCGCATCGATCCCGCACGACGTGAATCAGCCGTTGAATGCAGCGATTCAGACCGGCCTCGGCAATGTTTTCGCCTCCACGCCGCTGGCAATTCTGCAACCGCGCATCGCGATCGCCTGGCAGCTTGAACCAAAGACTGTGCTGCGCTCAGGCTTCGGCATCTTCAGCGACATTCTGCCGGGCAGCGTCGCGGACTTAGTCGGCGTCAATCCTCCGTATGTCCAGACATTCCAGGGAGGTCTTCTCGGCACAGTCGGCGGCATGGCCATTCCGCCCGGTGTTCCCAACAGCGCCGTGGATGCCACCGTCGCGGCCAATCAAAGGTTTGCTGCCGGATTTCCGACCGGCCAGCTCTCCTGCGCCTCACCGCTGGCAAACGTCGCGACCTGTCTTCCGCCCGTTGCGATGACCGCCGTCCCGGATGGAAAACTCCACGCACCCTACTTCATGGAATGGAGCCTGGGATTCGAACATCAATTCGGAACCACTGCCAGCGCGCAGGCGCAGTACGTTGGCACGCGCGCCGTGAACCAGCCCTACCTGACGCAAGAGAACGGATACCAGACCGTGTGTCAGGGATGTTTTGGGCCGTTCCCCTATTTGCAGCCGACGGATGCGAGATTCGCCGCACTGACCCAACTGTCAACCGGCGAGAACAGTCATTACAACGGCCTTCAACTAACAGCCATGAAGCGCGCCAGTCACGGCCTGCAAGGTCAGATCAACTACACCTGGAGTCGTTGCCTCGACACTGTTTCGAATGGCGGATTCCTGCAATTCTCAGCGGGAGGAATTCTTTCGCCACTGCCGGGAGAACTGGCCCGCGACCATGGGCCCTGCGATTACGACATTCGTCATAACCTTAACGCGCAGTATGTGTATCAGCTGCCCATGAAGATGCGCAACCACGCACTGGGATCCGCGCTAAACGGCTGGCAGGCCTCAGGCACGGTGTTTTGGCACAGCGGGATTCCGTTCTCTGTTCTAAGCACACCGTATTCAGCGAACGGAAATGGAATTGTGCAAGGCAGTGGTCCGCAGTTTGCGAGCGTCATTCGCGGCGTGCCGCTCTATCAGCCTCATGCGATCCCGGGGGTCACCCAACCGGGGACCCGTCAGTGGCTCAACCCCGATGCATTCGTGTCGGCTGTCGATCCCAGTACCGGGGAGTGCAATGGCGGAGACAGCGCTCAGAATTGCCAATTTGGAAGCCTCGGCCGCAACGCTTTGCGCGGCCCCGATTTCGTTTGGAACGACTTCTATCTGACGAAGTGGTTCCCTTTGACCGAACACTTGAAGATGCGTTTCGATGCCCAGTTCTTCAACCTCTTCAACCATCCAAACTTCGGGCTGCCGAGCATGGTAATGGCAGGTATTCCGGGCAAACCGTCGACGCAGACTGGATTTGGCGCACTCACGTATACAACCTCTCCGCCGACCGGTCTACTCGGGGTGGGGTTGGGCGGTGATAGCAGCCCACGCATGATCGCGTTCCAAGTGCGCCTAGAGTTTTGAATGTAGGAATGTCTTCTCTTTAATCCAAGAGCGACGTGCGGTTCCTTCCGGCGTACATGCGCTTCCACAAGATTCGATATTCAGCAATTCCCAAAGCATCGCCTTGTCGAAAAGACGATACATCAGGGATCGAATATGTCCCTTGTACTTAGGCGAGAGGAAGAGCTTGGGAAGCCGTTCCTGCACCAAAGCGGGCCCAACGTTTTCGAGATGGTTGTCGCCCCACTTGGGTCGGATGTGCTTGCAAATCATACTTCGGTAGGAGGCTAGAGTACTGTGAGTGATTTGTTCGGCATCCTCTGCCTGTTTCTGGTCGATCAGGAAACGGTCGAGGATGCCACAGAAGAGAACCTGTTCTCGGCGCAACATGCCATCATTGATCATCAGCCGCACGCCTTCTTCTGCCTTCAAGGCGTGGGCCTCCGTCTTGTACTTTTCAACGGTTCCGACGGTGAAACCCTTCTGGTCCTGTGACCGTCTGAAGTCGGTTCCCACCAACGATAGAGCCATAGGTCCGGACCTCGCGAGTAAATGGAGGTAGCGGAGGCTTGGTTGTCATTTCTTCTCCCTTTCTAACGAGGTGGTTTAACGAACGGCTGAAGCTGTAGTTTGCCGCAAGACAACCTGCGACGCGTCGTTTATATCGGTCACAACGAGGAATCTCCGGGACTGGTCGACAGAGCCGGCATGGTCGCTGCCAGCAAGTGTTTTTAAGGGACCAATGGCTTGAACGATTCCCGCTCCATCGGGATTGGTTTTCAAGACGGCGAGAGCTTCCAATCTTCCGAAGGGCGCATGGTTTGTCTCCGCGAGGTAGACCTGATATTGCGATTTGGGAGCGAGACCTTCCGCTGCGATTTGTACGAGATCCAGAAGGCCGAGCGAGTTCACTGCCACCGACGCTTGTGCATTGGGTAGTGCGGTTCCACCTGCTTCTAAGTGCAGGCGCGCTGTCGTTCCGGCCGCTCCAAGGGGGACAAGGTTGTCCGTGCCAGCGCCATTTGGAACGGCGCCCGGAACGTACACCAAGGCCTGCGTTGTCTGCCCGATCGGTATTTCGGCGATGACCTTGTTCGCGAGCGTGTCAATCGCCATGGCGTGTTCTCCGTTTTCGAGCGCGACGTAGACTCTGGAACCATCGCCCGACGGCCAAATACCGTGGGGAAGATTTCCTACTGGGATCGTGGCGACCAGTTCAGGCGTGGCACCTCTCCGAAACACCTTGACTTGGTTCGCTCCGCCGATGGTGACATAGGCGAATTTGCCGTTTCGGTTATTCACGAAGTTCACGTGGTTCGTGATCGGCCCGGTTTCCAACACAGCCTTTTGGTCAAACGGCGGCTTGGCGCTGAACACCTGCACTTTGCCGACGTCTTTTAATGTGATCCAGACCTCGTCATTCTCAGGGCTCACGGAAATGTTCGGGCAAAATGGACTTACCTGCGGAAGGCGCTTGATCACCTGATGCGAAGCCACATCGATTACGGCAAGCTCTGGAGTGAAGCTCGAACAGACGAAAGCGTATTCGCCATCCGGGCCGAACATAGTCATGCCTGGACCGTTGGCCAGTTCGATACGGCGGATTTCTTTCAACTGT
>Ga0182016_10001999_pt1 | contig 24343 bp, 24 predicted proteins | sample 712S2MmetaG_FD_120491 | JGI IMG/M metagenome (GOLD analysis project Ga0182016, IMG submission 120491) | Permafrost microbial communities from Stordalen Mire, Sweden - 712S2M metaG | ecosystem: Environmental > Terrestrial > Soil > Wetlands > Permafrost | place: Sweden: Stordalen | collected... | reverse complement strand
GAGGCAGGCTGCAAGACCGTAATCGGCTCCCGCCTCAAGCAGTCCGGCATGTTCTGGACCGTCCGCGGAGCCAACGCCATCATTGCCCTACGATGCTGCCACCTCAACGGTCGGTTTGAGGACTACTGGGAGTCGCGGCGGGTGGCCTAACCTCCACTTCTACGTCGCGCACCCCGTGGGGACGGGATTCAGCGATGGGCCGGAACCGTCGCCACCGGTCGCTCCAGCATCGAGACCAGCCGCTGCGGGATGGCCGGAAGCCCCACGACGTGTTCGGCCGCACCGAGCTTGAGCGCGGCGCCGGGCATGCCGAAGACTACCGAGGTGGCTTCGTCCTGGATCAGGGTCTGTGCCCCGGACTGTCGCATTTTCAGGAGACCCTTGGCCCCGTCCTCGCCCATCCCGGTGAGCAATACGCCCACGGCTCTCCGGCCGGCGATTTCAGCCACCGATAAGAACAGCACATCCACCGACGGTCTCTGATAGCAGATCCGCGGACCGCCCCGCACCTGGACCCACAGCCCCCGGGTGTCGGGCTGGAGCATCATGTGATAATCGCCGGGCGCCACCAGCACGCGTCCCGGAACCAGGCGGTCTCCGTCTTCGGCTTCCTTCACGTCGAGGGAGCTGATCTGGTTCAGCCGCTGGGCAAATGCCCTGGAAAAGACCGGCGGGATATGTTGGACGACCAGAATCGGGGGCATTCCGGCGGGCAGTTGGCGCACGATGGAAGCCACCGCCTCGGTGCCGCCGGTGGAAGCGCCGATGGCAATCAATACATCCTGGCGAATGGCGGTTGGGCGAGCGGCCGGCGGCGCCAGCGGCAGTTGGGCGGCCGCGGCCGCGCTCGGGCGGATGGCCTGGTTCGACTGCGCCACGGCGCGGATCTTCTCGAGCAGAACCGGCCGCAACTCTCCGACCGAATAGGGGCCGCCGGGCTTGGCCAGCACTTCGACCGCTCCACCGAGTTCCATGGCGGCGATGGCGGCCGAGCAGGAGGTCGGCGCCAGAGAGCTGATCAGCACCACCGGCATGGGGTGAAAATGCATCAGCTTTTTCAGAAAGGTGAGCCCATCCATGCGGGGCATTTCGATATCGAGCGTAAGTACGTCCGGATGCAGGGAGAGAATCCGGTCGCGCGCCACGTAGGGATCCGGCGCCGTGCCCACCACTTCCAGATCGGCTTCGCTGGCCAGCATTTCGCTCAGGACTTTGCGGACGATGGCGGAATCGTCGACGATCAGGACGCGAATTCTGCGGCCGGGGGACATATGGGCGCCTCCGTGATCATCGCGACCTTGATCGCGGCGGGGCCGAGCGGCACCGAAAAAATGGCGGCGTCGGCGGGCGTCTGGTCGGGATCGACGATTTCGGGTGCGTTCAGGCGAAAAGTCACCGCGCTTTCCACCCGGCTCAATACCGAGCCGCAAATCATATTGGCCAACTCGCACATCACTTCCCCGACCTGAGAGTCGGACAACTCCTCCTGTTCGACTCCGAGGAAGTCTCCGGCTATGGAGCGGGCCACAAAGCGATTGAGACGCACGATCAGGGAGCCGGAAGGCTCGCCTTCGAACGCGACCCGCACAGCCATTTCGTCCCGAACCGGGAGCGGCACCGAGTCGGAGGTTTCATCCAGGATGCTGATGAAGAACATCTTTTCGAGCACGTCCACCAGAGATTCGTGCACGACCCGATGAAGGAAATCTTCAGGCATAGGGCACTCCGAGATGACGCTCCAGCACTTCCCTCAGGTTTTCTGGCAGGAACGGCTTGGCGATGTAACCGCAGGCCCCCAATTGCCGGAGGCGCTCGACGCGGTGGCTCGTGGCGTCGGTGGAAATCACCACGGTGGGAATGGAGCGGAGTAACTCTTCGGACTGGAGACGCTCCAGAAACTGTTCGCCGTCCATTTCCGGCATATTGATATCGGTCAGAATCACGTCGACCCATTGGTTGGCCAGCAAGGCGAGAGCTTCCCGCCCGTTGCCCGCCTCGAAAAAGTCCGCTACGTCGACGCCGGACAGGCAAATCACGCGCCGGACAAAAGCACGCATGGCCGGAGAATCGTCGACGATCAGGACACGGTAGGCCATGGCATTTCTCCTTTCCTTGCCGGCGCGCCACACACTTGGCGCTCCTCGCCGGACTCCTGCAACACAACCCGGCCGGTGGCAATCTCGAGTTTCACCGTACGGGATCGTTCCCCGCCCACTACTTCGCCGCTCAGCAGGATACCCACCTTCCACAAGATCTTTCGCATCGCCAGACAGTTTCGCTTGCCGATTTCGAATATATTCCGGTCGTCCATCATCTGGGCGCCGCCGAAGGCGTGCACCACCAGGCGGCGCTTGGAGGCTCCGCGCGCAGCCAGCATCTCGATCAACCGCGGGATACCGGTGTCGGCGAACATGAACGGATTGCGCCGCCCTTTCTCCGGATCGATGGTGGAGTCGGGGAGCATGAAATGCAGCAGCCCGCCCATCGCCGCCTTGGGATCGTAGGCGGTCAGCCCGATACAGGAACCGAGCGCGAACGTGGCCAGCACCTGTTCCGGCGCGTCGGCCACCCGGCAATCGGCGACTCCTACGACGATCTGGTCCATCGCTCTTTCCCTGCCGGTTTGCGATAAATCGCAGGCTGCAAATACTCCAACTTATGATCGATCCTGGTGAGGCTCTCCGCATGGCCGACAAACAAATATCCGCCCGGCTCCAGGAACTCGGTCAGACGCCGCACCACCAACTCCTGCACGGGGCCGTCGAAATAGATCATGACGTTGCGGCAGAAGATCACCGGAAACAAATGGGGCCAGTCGTAGGATTCGGTAAGATTCAAGCGGCGAAACGAGGCCTGCCGGCGCAATTCCGGCGCGACTCGATAGCTCGTGGCGGGGCGTCCTTCGGGCGCCAGGTACCGAGCCAGCCAGGGCGCCGGCAGGGCCGCGCAGCGCTCGGCGGAATATCGCGCTTCGGCGGCGGATTTGAGGGCGCGGTTGGAAATGTCGGTCCCGACCAACTGCAGCCGCGCCGCCGGCATCGCCTCGTTCAGAATCATGGCCAGGGTCCATAACTCCTCCCCGGTCGAACAGGCGGCGCTCCAGATGTTCACCGTGGGGCGGCCTTTCAGCCTGGGCACGACGTGCTCCCGCAGAAAAGTAAAGTGTTCGGCCTCGCGCAGGAAGCTGGTGTGGTTGGTGGTGAGGGCGTCGATCATGGCGGCCAGCGCCACGCCGGTGCGGTCTTCCGTCACGTGCCGATAATACTGGTCGAAGGATCGCAGACCGCCGCGCTGCACCAGGCGCCGGAGACGCGCCGAGACCAGCTCTTCCTTTCCGCTCCGCAGGTCGAGCCCGAAGGTTCGCTTGGCCAGCTCGCAGATTCGCTGAAATTCCTCGGGCCGCAAGGGCGCCACCGGATTCGGCTCTTTCCACTCACTGACCGCCATCGGTGCGCTCCTTGAATAGCCGGTCCAGATCCAGGATCAAGCCGACGCGGCCGTCGCCCAGGATCGCGCCACCGGCGATTCCGGCCACATTCTTGAAGGTCTCGCCGAGGCTCTTGATCACTACCTCCTGCTTGCCGATCAGCTCGTCCACCAACAGGCAGAACCGGCCTCCCTCCACCTCCCCGACGATCAGTACCGACTCGCGGGGATCGGTGGTCGCCGGTGTCACGTGGAAACGTTTGTAGAGGCGCAAAACCGGCAGCAGGGCTCCCCGCACCAACGCCATCTCGGCGCGTTGCTTCACCGTCCAGACGGTGTCCTCCTTGGGCCGGAGCATTTCCCGCACGGCGAACAGCGGCACGATGTAGCGTTCGGCGCCGACCTTCACCACCAGCCCGTCGATGATCGCCAGGGTGAGCGGCAGCTTCAAGGTAAAGGTGGAACCCTGGCCGGGAGTCGAACGGATCTCGATGCGGCCGCGCAGCTTGTCGATGTGCCGGCGCACAACGTCCATGCCTACGCCGCGCCCGCTTACGTTGGTGACCATGGCGGCGGTGCTGAAGCCAGGCTCAAAGACCAGGTTGAACACTTCGCTGTCGCTCATGCCTTCGGCCGAGGCGATCAGTTTGCGTTCGACCGCCTTGGCGGCAATCCGCTCCCGATCGAGCCCGCGGCCGTCGTCGGCGATCTCAATGTGCACCTGCCCGGCGCGGTGCTGGGCGGTCAAGGTCACCCGGCCGGTTTCCTTTTTACCGGCCGCGCGCCGTTCCCGAGGGGTCTCCAGGCCGTGGTCCAGAGCGTTGCGGACCATGTGCATCAACGGGTCGGCCAGTTCCTCGACAATGGTGCGGTCGAGCTCGATTTCATCGCCGGCGGTGACCATCTCGACGTGCTTTCCGAATTGCCGCGACAGATCTCGCACCAGGCGCGCCATGCGCCGAAACAGGGGACCGACGGGCACCAGCCGCATGGCCATGGCGGTTTTCTGCAGTTCCTGGGTGATGCGGGTCAATTGGGCCATGTTGCGCTGCAAGCGCGCGCTGCGCAGGGTAGGCAGTTCCGGGTCTTGGCGCACGAGCGATTCGGCGATGACCATTTCGCCGGCCATTTCCACCAGCAAATCCAGCTTGGCGGTATCCACCTTGACGGCAGCGGCGCTGCCGCGGCGCGCTTCGGCCGGCTCGGCGCCGGCAGTGGGCTCACTTGTCTCCGGGTGTTCGGCCGGCGGCGGCGCCGGCTCCGACTCCGCCTCGCGCTTTGGTTCGGGATCGCTGGTCTGGGATTCCGGCGGCGCCGAGCAGAGCCCCCGAATGCGTTCGAGCAAGGCCTCCTCGCCGCCGATGGGCGGACCGCTAGGCGCGGGCGCTTCCAAGTGACGGAGCCAGCGGCGCAGGTAGTCGTCGCTCAACAGAATGGCGTCGATGGCCGGGGGGGTGAGAGTGAGTTCGCCGTTGCGGGCACGGTCGAGAACCGTCTCGGTTTCATGGGCCACCTTTTGTACGTTCCAGAGCTCCAGGAAGCCAGCCAGGCCTTTGATGGTATGAAATCCGCGGAACACCGCATTGAGGGCTTCGGCGTCGCAGGGATCCCGCTCGAGCATGAGCACCTGAGTCTCGATATTGGCCAGATGCTCGCCACTTTCCAGGATGAAATCCGATAGCAACTCCGGATCCTGCGCAATGGAGAGCGGGCTTTCGGCGGTCTTCGGCGCTCCGGCCTCGCGGATCGCTCGTTCGAGTTGCGCCAACCCGGCCTGCAGTTGTTCGGAAACGCCGTCCGACTCGGGAGTCTCGGTGGCGGTGAGCAGGGCGATCAGAGACCCGGCGGACTCGGCCGCCTCGATCGCTCCCTGGGCTCGCGCCGCCTCGACCACCCCCGTGAGCCGGGGAACCCAGTCGCCCGCCAGCGCGCGGACCGGTGTCTCCGGCTGGCGCATCACCAGTTGCACCGCCAGTTCGTCGATCAAGTGTCCGAGTTCTTGCAGCTTAAGCATGGTAGTGGCCGCCGTCCGGCGCAGTAAAGTCGCAGCTCATAAGCAGAAATTAGCGCAGAATCGAATTCAGACCGTTAAGGTCCTGCGTCGACAGCACTTTATCGATGTCCAGGAGGATTTTCACCTTACCCTTGACCTTGGCCATTCCCAGCAAGTAACGGTTGCCGATGTCTTCGCCAAAATCGGGTGTATCTTCGATCTCCTGGTCGGAGAGGTTGAGCACTTCCGACACCCCGTCCACCACAATTCCCATCATGAGAGGTCCGGATTCGCCCTGGACCTGGGTCACAATGATGCAGGTTCTTTGTGAGTATTCAGCCTGCGGGAGTCCGAACTTCAGACGAAGATCGATCACCGGTACCACGCGGCCGCGCAGGTCGATTACGCCTTTGACATGAGCAGGGGTTTGCGGCACCGCGGTGATCTCCTGCAGGCCCATGATTTCGCGCACCTTGAGCACTCGAATGCCGAACTCTTCGTTGCTCAGGGCAAAGGTGAGGTATTTGCCGGAGCGCACGTCCACGGGCACGCCGGCAGCTATCGGATTCTGGGTAAGAACGCTTGCAGACATTTTCGTCTCCTGAACTTAACTTTTCACGGCCGGCTACTCGGGCGACGCGCGCCTCACACGTCCAACGCGTAGGGCTGGCCAAGCAACGTCGCCGCCGAGTGAACGCCTTTCTCTCCGGCCTTGGCGCCGTCCGGCGTAAGGCTGAGCTTGACCGTCAGCAGGCCATCGCCCCAGGCAAAGCGCACGACCACCCATTCGGCGTGCCCCGCGTTTCGAGCCTTGAAGTTGTGGCCGTAAACAACCGTCGGCACACTCAGTCCCAAGATGCCAAGGTGCGGCTCCAGATCGGTCTTGACGTTGCCAATGATCATGTTGGTGATCTCGGCCACCGCGTCCAGAACTTCTTCGTTGACCGAGGACGCTTCGGTCATGAGCATCTGCGCACAGATTTTACAGGCCAAGACCGGCGAGCAGGTGATGCTGCCGGTACCCGCCCAGCTACCCGCCAGACCGACAAAGGACACCACGCCATCGCGCACATCCTGGGTGTCCCCTTCGGTGCTGACGCTGGCGAGGAGCAATTCTTCGCCGAGCATGGTGGAAAACACCTGCAGCGTCGACTGCTGAATGCAATTGATGATCAGATCCTTTACGTTCATAAGGGCAACGCCGGCTCGAGAAGGCCCGCGAGTTTCTCCTTAATTTGATCGGCCGTGAACGGTTTCCGAACGTAGCCGGCCGCTCCCAGCCGCACCGCTTCGGCAACCTTGGTTTCGCCGCCTTCGGTGGTTATCATGACCACCGGAATGGCTACCCAATCGGCGTTCTCCTTCACTCTGCCCAAAAACTGTAAACCGTCCATTTTCGGCATATTGATGTCGGTAAGGACGAGGTGTACTTTATGGGTCTTTAACACAGCGAGGGCTTCTTCGCCGTCCCCCGCCTCCATGATGGTTCCGATGGCCATGCCGGTTTGCCGGAGTACCCGTTGCAGGATCTTGCGAATAGCCGCGGAATCATCCACCACCAAGATTTCGGCTTCCATTCCACTCCTTCCAAGAGGACATATCGGTGGAGGAGGCGGGTTGCATTAGGGTGAAGGGGAAGAAAACGAAAAAAAGAAGCCGGAATTTGGCGGCGTGGGCCTCTGGCGGCGGTCTTGGGGATGCCCTAAAGTATTTCCACGATCGGCCGATCTTCGAGGCGGGGAAAGAGAAAAGAGAATGGAAGTCCGAAGATAGAGGTCGGAAGAGAGCGGCGGGCGTCTTGTTCCGCCATGTGTCGTCTGTCTTCTGTCTTGAGGCCGCGCTAAGGCGCCGGCCCGAAAATGCGAGGAGGTACGCGCGGTGAGCCGCCAGTTGTCGCAGCAGGAAATCGATGCGGTATTCCAGAAGCAGGAGCGCAGGCGCGAAACTCCGGCGGTGCGTTTCGACTTCCGGCGGCCGGACCGCATTCCGAAGTCGCAGGTTCGGGCCATCCATTTATTACACGACACGTTTGCCCGCAACCTGGTTTCCAGCCTGTCGGTGTATCTGCGGTCTTACCTGACGGTCAATCTGGTGAGCGTGGAGCAACTCTCCTATGCGGAGTTTCTGGACGGGCTTCCCTCGCCTACGTGCATGGTATCGCTCGGGCTGCGGCCCTACGATGGCAACGGGGTTCTGGAGCTGAATCCGAGCCTGGTATTTCCGGTGATCGAAATGCTATTGGGGGGCAGCGGAAGGTGTTCGCCCCCGCTGCAGCGCGACATCACCGAAATTGAGCAGAAGCTGCTCGACGGGTTGATCCGCATCATATTGAACGACCTGCAAGAGGCTTGGAAAGGCGTCACGGCGGTGGACTTCACCAGCGAATCGATGGAGACCGAGCCGCAGTTGCTGCACATTCTGGCGCCCAACGAGGCGGTGGTGGCGATCGGCGTGGAAGTTCGCATCGGGGACGCGGTGGGGATGATGAACATCGCGCTTCCCTCGATCGTGATCAAGATGATGCGGCAGAAGTTCGACCAGCAGTGGTCGATGCGCAAGACGCGCGCCAGCGACAGCGAACAGGCGCGCGTGCTCAAGCTGCTGCGGGAAGCGATGATTTCGCTCGAGGCGCGCCTGGATGGACCGGCCATCACGGTGCGCGACCTGCTGGGGCTGGAAGAGGGCCAGGTACTGACGTTCGATTTTCCGGTGGGACGGCCCATCGCATTGCTGGCCAACGAGTTGAACAAGTTTTCGGCGCAGGCGGTGACCACCGGGCGCAAGCGCGCCTGCCTGATCGAAACCGTGCATGCGGCGCCGACTCAGGAGATCGCGAGCGGCGAGAAGGCCGGGCCGGGAGGAGTCGCGGCGGCGGCCGGGTAGGACTGGCGCAGGAAATCCAGAAAGGCGCGGCCGCGGCGGCGCCCATTGTTGGAGTCCAGTTCCATGCGTTCGAGAAACACCAGGATGGCGAGGATGTCTTTGTCGCGCGTACGGGCGATGCCCAGGCCGGCGGTTTCCCGCTTGCGGAAGTCCTCGATACCGCTTTCGAGCGCCCGGAACAGGCTGGCGGCCAGCGGGTTTTGCGGCACGGTTTGGTAATAGAGACCGCTGGCCAGGGTACGAAACGTACGGATCAGGGCTTGGAGGGCCTCGCGGATATCGAAATCGACGGCTCCGGAGGTAGCCAGCGCGGCGCCGATCAGACGGTGGATGAGGAAGGCCAGCAAGACCTCGTTGTTGTCCAATATCTCATTGGTAAGGACGATATCGGGATCGCCGGCCGCGGCGGGGTCGATGGCGACCGGCCGGTCGTGCTTGCGCGCGTCGCGAAGATATTCGCAATCGAGCGGGCAGGCCACCGTCACCTCGCGCTCGGTGCCGCAGCACTTGCTGCAGATTTCGCCGCGCACGCCGGGGCAGATCCGACGCGGCCGCCGCAGTTCGCAAATCGCGCATGCCATTCCTTTAGTATAAAGTTTTGAGGACCGAGTACGGATGACGGTGACCAGCCTGTTTTTCAAAGTGGAAGTGGAGCACGACGGCGAGGAAACGCCGGAGAGGATCGCGGGCGAGATCTGCCGCCAGATCGAGCGGGTTTACGGCGTACGGCTGGCGGAGTTGTCCAGCTTTCAGCACGCCGAGGATTAGTTTTGCCCGGCGGGAAAAGGACGAGGAGGATCCGGCTTGCGCCAGGCCCCCGGATTCGGTTATAACTTGGCGACGGTAGGAAGCGGAGCTCATTTTGCCGACCTTTACTCTAAACAAATCCATCGAGGCTACGAAGCTGCACGCGCGGACCCGAACGTCGCTGGGAGAATCGGAGACGATCCCGTTCGGCGCCCTTATCGACCACGTGGGACGCGATCGCGACACGGAGCAATTCCGGTACATGACCGGGCTGTACGGCTGCCGGCGGGATTTGCTCGAATCGGCGTTGGACCCGGGCGCTCTGGTACGCCAGGCGGAGCCCGCGGCCGAAGCGCCGGACGCGGCCAAGCCGGCGGCGCCTCCGGACATTCTCTTCACCGCGCTCAGCGCCAGGCCGCACACGGTTGCGCGCGCCAAAGTGCCGGGCGGTTGGCTGGTGCTGATCGACGGCTCGGCGGCCACGTATTACCCCGACCCGGAACATGCCTGGGACGGCACCACGCTGCCGTAGGGACCGGCAAAGAACCACCCCCGCGGCCCCGATAAGCACGCTAAAATCAGTGTGCAGAAAGGGTTGGGGATGGGCAGTCACCTCGACGAGAAGAACCTGCTTGCCGATATGGCGGGCAAGGCGAACGGGATCGCGGCAGGATAGAGAAACCCGGGACGCCAATTCGTGCGTCCATATTTTATCCGAGGCTATGGCTCAGCCGATTTGAAAATTACGATTCGAGCGCGGGGAGCGTTGGCGGTGCTGTGGTGGACCAGCCATCTGCTGGCTGCGGCCGGCTCGGCGCGGGCGCAGGAGGCGGCCGGCACGGGAGTGGCGGTGGAAGTGGAAGTGTACGATCCCTCCCACCAGCCGGTTCCGGAGGTCCAGTTGACCTGGAAACTGGGCGGCGCGGTGGTGACCGGCGGCGAAACGGGCGCCCAGGGCAGCGCCACTTTCCAGTTGGCGAAGGCCGGCCAGTACACTCTTTCCGCGGTGAAGGAGGGGTTTCAGCCGCTGACGAAGAGCGACCTGGAAGTCGCTCCGGGATCGGCCACGGTGGAGCTGACCCTGGTGGAGCGTCTCAGCCAGCATGAGACGGTAGAGGTGGAGGCATCGGTGCCGCCGGTGGAGCAGGGCGCTTCCACCCCAACCAAGCTTCCGCCGGAGGTGGCGCGGGAGCTTCCCAGCCGGCCCGCCAACGTGGCCGAAGCGTTGCCGCTGGTGCCGGGGGTGGTGAGGAAGCCGGACGGCGCGCTGCAGATTTCCGGCTCCGCCGAACACCGCAGTTCGCTGATCGTCAATTCGGCCGATGTCAGCGATCCGGCCACGGGGCAGTTCGGTCTGACGGTGCCTATCGACAGCGTGGAAACGCTGAACGTTTACCAGACGCCGTACATGGCCGAGTACGGGCGCTTCACGGCGGGCCTGGTTTCGGTGGAGACGCGGCGCGGCGGGGAGAAATGGAAGTGGGAGCTGAACGATCCTTTTCCGGACTTTTACGTCCGCTCCTGGCACCTGCGCGGGCTGCGCGACGCCACGCCGCGGCTGAACGTGGAGGGCCCGATCGTGCCCGGGAAGCTGTATTTTTCCGAGGGGCTGGAGTACGAAGTTCGGAAGATCGAAATCTACACGCTCCCCTTCCCGTTCGATCAGAAACGCAATTGGGGGGTGAACTCCTTCGCGCAACTGGATTGGGTGGCGTCGAGCCGTCACCTGCTGACGGTGACCGCGCACGTGGCGCCGCAGCACATGGAATACGCCAACCTGGACTATTTCAACCCCATGCCGACCACGCCGGACGCAGCCACGGCCAACTACACGGTGACGATTTCGGACCGGCTGACGCTGTGGGGCGGGTTGCTCGAAAACACGATTTCGGGAACGCGTTTCGACGCCAACGTATGGGGGCAGGGGCCGGCCGGGCTCACCATCAGCCCGTTGGGCAACGGCGGAAACTATTTCGCGCAGCAGTATCGGGTGGCTTCGCGCGTCAGTTGGCTGCCGTCGCTGACCTTTCACCCCTCCAGGCATTGGGGCACGCACAACTACAAGATCGGCTCCTACATTGCCGATAGCGCCGACCGGGGGCAAATGGACGAGAACTCGATTCAGGTGCTGAATACGGCTTACCAGCTCACCGAGTCGATCGACTTCAGCCCCAGCCACGGCTACACCATGACCGACACCGAGTACGCATTTTACGGCGAGGATCACTGGGTGCTGTCTTCGCGGCTGGCGCTCGACCTGGGAGCGCGCACCGAATCGCAGGAAGTATCGGAAAGTTTTCGGTTCGCGCCGCGCGCCGGCTTCGCCTATACGCCGATCAAACGCACAGGCACGGTATTGCGCGGCGGCTTCGGGTTTTTCTACGATCACGTGCCGCTGAACGTGTACGCTTTCGAGCACTACCCGCGCCAGACCCAGACCTTCTACGACGGAGAAGGCAATATCGTCGCGGGACCGTACTCTTATGCCAACGCGCTGAGCGAAGTGAACGTGCACGTTCCGTTCGTGCACCACGAGTTGACGCCGGGGGATTTTTCCCCTCGCAGCGACAACACCAGCCTGGAACTGGACCAACCGCTGGGGGAACATCTGCAAGTGCGCCTGTCGTTTATTCAGAGCGAAGGCGCCGGCCTGGTGGTGATGGTGCGGCAGGCGCCCGATCCGGTAACCGGTATCGGCGCCTTCGATGTGACCGGCGCGGGATCGTCCCGCTATCGGCAGTGGGAGGCCACGGCGCGCTGGCGTCTGACCGATAAACGCCAGCTTTTCTTCTCTTACGTCAGAAGCGGGTCGAGCGGCGACGTCAACGACTTCAATAACTACCTGGGCAGTTTCCCGGTGCCCATCATTCGCGACAATCAGTCGAGTACCTTGCCGGGCGACCTGCCCAACCGCTTCCTCACCTGGGGACTGTGGCAACTGCCGCACGGCTGGCGCATCGCCCCGGTGGTGGAATTCCGCAGCGGCTTTCCCTACTCCAGCTTCGACGCCGCGCAAGCGTACGTGGGCCGCGCAGACGGCTACCGCTACCCGAACTTCTTTTCCCTCGATTCGCGGATTGCCAAAGATATCGCGGTCACTCCGAAATACAAAGTCCGCTTATCGCTTTCGAGCTTCAACCTCACCAATCATTTCAATCCCGAAGCGGTCCACTATAACATCGCCGATCCGGAATACGGCCTGTTTTTCGGCGAGCGCCACCGGAGATTCACGGTGGACTTCGACGTGTTGTTTTGAGGCCGGCCACCGACATCCGGCCTCGTTTCCACCGGTGCGAGTGGAAAGTCGGTCGTCGGGTGTAGTGGAAAATCGGATTCGCGGGTCTTAGTAAGAAGAGAATTCGATTCGGCGCCAGTGCCGGTCCGTGCCGCGACCGCAAGGGAGTGGTTGCCGGATGCGTGACCGTAATTGCTAAACCGGGTACTAAGCCGGAGTGACCATCGCGGTGAACCGGAATTGAGGAGGCGCATGTTGGCAGGGACGACGCGCTACCCGGTTTGGAAGCTGTCGATACCCCGAGTATGCGTTTTGCTGGTTCCACTGTTCGCACCGGCGGTTCACGCGCAGCATCTGCAATTCGCGGACACCTTCGGCGCTTCATGCGTTTCCGTCGCGTGCGGCATGGGGCTGGCGTCCCCGGACACAGCCATTGCCGTCGCCGTGGACGGGTCCGGCAATAGCTACGTGGCCGGCACGTCTTACGGGGAGTTCCCGCTGGTGAACGCCATCGAGCCGCCGCCCTACGCAGGGTTTACTGGCGGGAGCCAGGGCGTCCCGTTCGTGGCTAAGATCGATCCCACCGGCACGAAGCTGCTTTATGCCACGCCCATCGGCGCGGAGCAGTACCTGGATTCGTCCTCCAGCCTGCTCCCCATTGGTCTCGGGATCGATTCGGCCGGGAACGCTTATGTTACCGGAGCTTCAGTCGCCGCCGGATTCCCGGGAGTAGGCGGAGCGGCTGCGACCGGCTCCGGCGGCGCGTTCCTGATCGAGCTGGACCCGAATGGCAAGCTGCTGCTATCGATGCGGTTCGGCGGTTCGGGTTCGAGTTTGGGTTTCGACGCCGGCACCTCTATCGCGGTAGCCCAATCCGGAGTCGTTTATATAACAGGGACTACCTACTCGGCCGATTTTCCGGTTACCAGCGGAGCGTTCCAATCCTCGCTATCGGGCGGCGAGGATGTGTTTCTGACCATGATCGACGGCACCACCGGTAACATCCTTTACTCGACGTTTCTCGGGCCCGGAACTGGTCCGCAATTGGCACTGGGTCGGCAAGGAGACGTGTTCGTGGCCGCCAGCACAACCTACGCGGCATGGCCCACCACCAGCGGGGTGGTGCAGCCGAATTGCGCCGGCACGGCGTGCTCGGAAGTCGTCGTGCTGCGCTTTCGCCCCTCCGCCTCCGAACTCGTGTATGCGACCTACCTGGGCGGCAGCGGCGTCGATACGCTGGGTGGGATCGCCAGCGATTCGGCCGGATCTCTCTATCTTACCGGGACCACTACCTCCCGCGATTTCCCGATCACCGGCTCGGTAACCGCGGAACCGCCATGCACGGGCGTCAATCCGGCAAGCTGCGGATCGAAGGCGTTTGTGACGCATCTGAATCCGCTGGGTACGGCGTTGGCCTATTCCATCATTTTGGGCGGCGACGCGGTAGACCAGGGCCATTCCATCGCCATCGACTCCGCGGGGGACGCTTACGTCTCGGGCGAGACCACATCGACGAACTTTCCCACCCTACATGCGATACAGGCGGCGCTGGTGCAGGAAGCCTGCTATCTCGACCCTATTGAGGCGATATCGGAGATCTGCGGTGGCGCCGGTTTTCTGACCGCCTTGAACCCGGCGGGCAACGGCATCCTCTGGAGCACCTTCCTGGGCCAGTATCCGGTTCTTCCCCTGTTCCCCAATCCCGCATTCCACGGAGCCTACGGGGTAGCGCTCGATTCGGCCGGCGCGGTTTACGTGGTGGGCGACGACCTGGCGCTGGACGGTACGTCGTTGAACCCGCCGGTGGACGCCGACGCCGCGCTTCTGAAGATTGCGCCGGGCGGGCAGCCGCTTTCGCTGTCCGCAAACTCTCTGGTGAACGCCGCGTCCTACGCGGTGGGCTTGCCTTTTCCGGGCGGCCTGGCAACATTGTTCGTGGACGGACTGACGGGCGTGACTGGAACGATGGCGGCAACGGGCTCGCCGCTTCCCACCAACCTGGCGGGAGTGAGCGTGAAGGTGACCGGCGTGTTGGCGCCGATTCTGGCCGTGGCGAGCCTGCCGGGAGGCGGACAGCAGATCAATTTTCAGGTGCCGTTCAACCAGGCCAGCCTGTACGATCCGGTGGTGAAGATCGACGCGGGCGGAATCGCGACCTTCACAACCGCACTGCCGGTTGCACCGGGCATCTTCACCCTGGCGGACGGCTCCGCCGCAGTGCAGCACGCGGCGGATTTCAGCCTGGTCACAGCCTCCAACCCGGTTACACCGGGGGAGATCCTGGTAATTTACGCCACCGGCCTGGGGCCCTACGCGGGGGCGCAGACTGGTACTCCCGCCAGCGGTCCGGCGGCGCTGAATGACGGATTCATGCCGCAGGTGTTTTTCGCCGGTCAGGCCTGCACGGTGCTCTATGCCGGCGCTGCTCCGGGGTACGTGGGGCTGGACCAGATCGACTGCCAAACCAGCAGCCAGGTTGCGGCGGGTCCGCAGCCGCTGCAGATTGTCTCGCCGAACGAATTCGTTGCCGCACAACTCTCTTCGATCACCAACAGCAACATCGTCACCCTGCCGGTGAAATGAGGCGGGGAATGAGAGACGGGGAACCCGCCGGCGGCGGAAAGTTTCAAATAGTACTGTGAGTCCGAAGTACGTCTCAATCTTGTTCGCGGGGCTGCGCGGCTTTCCAATGGAGTCGTGACGGTTCTCTTTTACTTACCACTGCTGGTGGCGTTTTCGGGCGATGGGCGCGCGGCGGCCGACAAGCCCTCCTCCTTCAGTTTCCCGGCGGCTTGCGCGGTGGTGACCCGCGCCGACGTGGAACAAGCTCTGGGCCGGCCGGTGGGGCGCGGCAAGCAGGATACCAGCGGCGAGTCTTCGAGTTGCGACTATGCGGCGGGCTCGGGAATCGTCACTATCACGGTGCAGCGGGTGAGCGGGCGTCTGGATGTGCGCGCGGAAGTGGCCAGCCTGCTACGCGCCATTCCGGAGGGGCGGCTGAGAGAAGCCCACCTAAAGGAGACGGGGGCGGGGGCGGCGGCCGACACCACCGCCTTTTACATGGACATCGATGGTGCCGGGACACAATTGCACGTGATTCGCGGGGGCCACGACTACGTGCTCGTCTCGGTGCTGGGATTCGGCGAACCCGACCGGGTTTCGCAGGCCGCGGAGAAGATGGCCCGAAAAGCACTGGAGCGGTTCTGAGGGCTGCGAGTTCAAGCGGTCGCAGGACCTGGGAGACCGCTGAAAGTTAGTGTTATTGCCCGACCTTCATGACCAGGTAGGCGAACTGTTTGCCGGCGGCGAGTTTCATCTGGTGGGGAGTGCCCGCCGGAATAATCACGAAGTCGCCGGGGGCAAGCTCCGTCTCGGTGCCGCCCGTAATTGCGCTGCCGCGCACCTCGTGGGGTTGCGTGGTCTTGGCATCCACGATGGTTCCGCCCGTGATCAGGGTGGCTTCCCCGGTTTGCGCCACGATCACATCGGCCTGTGTCTCGTGCAATTCGGCGCCGCCCGATGCCTCGCGCAACGCGAATGACACCGCGCTGGCTCCCACCTGGGCCAGCTTCATCATGGTCATCTGGCTCTTGGGGTCGACCTTGGGGCCCAGGGTCTGGGGCAATTGGTGCAGCTCAGCCGCTTTCCATACGTGCGCCACCGGCGCATCCGCCGCCACTGCGGCCAGGACGGCGCAGCCCAGCACGATCGCTATTCGTTGCATGGCGGTATGGTATCACGGCGCCCTCCGGCCTACTTCGCGCTGAGCATATTGGCGAACAGGCGATAGGCGCCCGGTACGCCGGCCGGCAACTGGCGAAACCAGGAGTACGCGGTGAAAATATAGATGCCCTTACCGTACCTGCTCCACAGCTCCCCACCGTCGAGCGGCGGCTCGCCCGGGTCGTGGCTCGAAATCACCGTTTCGTAGCGCTTGTCCCAGTCGGTGGCAAACGACAGTCCGCGTTCCTGTACCCAACCTTGGAAGTCGCGCGCATCGATGCGGTTGGGCGTCCGCAGCAAGGGGCTATCCGGGTGCGGGAACGTCACCGGCGCCTCCTCCACCGTGATCCGGTACGCATTTCCGGGCGGAACTGTGAACGGATAAGGACCGGTCTGCAACCTGGCATCGCCGGTATTGTATTGAACGATGTACGTCCCGCCCCGCTTCACATATTCCATCAGGCGGGCCTGGTTGGCGCGCACGTCGGCCCGCACGTTGTAGGCTCGCACCCCGGCCACGATGGCTTCAAAACGGCCCAGGTCGCCTTGCGCCAGTTCGTCCGGAGACAGCAGCGTGACTTCCAACCCCATCTGCCGCAGCGCGTCCGGCATTTCATCGCCCGCGCCCATGATGTATCCGACTTTGTGTACGGAAACCCGGATGTCGGCACGCACCAGCTTGATTCGAGCCGGCGGAAACAAAGTCTCGACCGGGATGTGAGGGTAGGAGATCGTCTCGATTCCAGTGGGAATGTCGCGCCCGTTGACGTTGGCCACGGCGCGTAATTCTGCCGTGCTTTCGCCCGCCGGGGGCGTGACCTGAAATACCGCTTCGCGCTCTTCTCCGGCGGCATCGAGCTGGATGGGCGCCTCCCGCGGGTTGACTTTCCAACCCGGCGGCGCATCCACGCGCACCGTGCCGCCGGCTTTGGCGATGTTGGCCCTCAGGGCGACATGAATGGCGCGAGGCGCAGGTTCCGGGAAAACGGCCACGGTCTCGGCCGGGTTCACCGCTACCGCCGGCACGATGGCCAGCGGCCGCGTGCGTTCGCCTTCGGAGCGCTCCGCGTAGCGGTAATCCACCGGCCGCGCCACTTCGATGCCCACCCCCGCCACCTCCAGCCGCCATCGCACGATGGCCGCCGCCGGCGTATCGGCCAGCCCGATCAGGCGCTGATCTTTTACCTGATAGACGTCGTGCTCCGGAGCCTCCCGCAGCCAGTAGGGCTGAGAGTATTCCTGCGCCGGCGGCACGGTGGCGTGGAACGGAGTCCGAACCTCCTGGTTGTAACCGAGCGTGGCTGGCTTCACTTCAAGCGCCTGGTTCCAGATGCCTTCGATCGCGGCCGACAGCACCCGAACCGGAATCTTCGAGCGGTTCAGCACGGTGGCCGTGAGCGTGAATGGCGCGCCCGGAACCACCTGCGGCCCGCCCGCCTGCGCTTCCACAAACAGGCCGGCGCATTGGGCGATGGTCTCGTCCAGTTCGGCCAGCTTTGGTTTGGCGAGAGGGTCGCTAAGAGCCGCCACCAGCGGGCGCGCCTTGGCCAGCAGCGGAATGGTCTTCACCGGGTCGGTCACGTCGAAACCGCGAATGGCTTCCGCCAGGATCTCGCCCACGGGCCCTCCGCCCGCGATCCGGTTCCAGGAAGTATCGATGCCGTCGAAGAGCTGCCTGGGGGCCGGATCGCCCGCCACCAGTTCGAAATCCGTACGTGCCGCGCCGGGCCGCCGCATCGCGCCGGTTCCCTGGCTGTGGTGCATGGAACGACTGAGCACAGCCAGCTCCTCGTAGGAGTAGCCCAGCACCGGGTTGAACTCGCCCGAGTCCACCCAGCCCGCCTTGGGCCCCTCGCCGGGCGGCATTCCGAAAAAGGCCGGAAACTCGGCGAACACCACCCGTTTGGCCTGCCACGGCCGCACCCATTGAAGCTGCTCCGGGAAACGGCGCGCATCGCCCGCGGCACCGAACGCCTCCTTGCCGAGGATAGCGGAGGCCTGGTGGTGCCCATGCCCATCGCGCGGCGTTCCGCTGAACCCCAGCACGATCACATCCGGGCGATACCGCCGGATTACCCACACCACGTCGGAGAGGATCCGTTCCCGCCCCCATTTCTCGAACGTCTCGGTGGCCGTACGCGAGAAACCGAAATCGATGGCGCGGGTGAAGAACTGCTCGGCGCCATCGATCCGCCGCGCCGCCAGCAGTTCCTGCGTGCGGATCACCCCCAACTGCGCCCCTTGCTCGGCGCCGATCAGGTTCTGCCCGCCCTCGCCGCGAGTCAGGGAAAGGTATGCCGCGCGCATGTTCCGGCCGCGCGCAAAATACGCCAGCACGTCGGTGCGTTCGTCGTCCGGGTGCGCGCCCACGATCAGCACGCTGCCCAGTTCGTTCAGCTTGCGCAGCGAATGCTCCAGGTCCGGGGCTCCCGAAAAGGGCTGCGGCTGCGCTCCCAGCGCAACCGCGAATAATAAGAGGGTAGGTGCCAGCCGCATGAATTTACACCATTCTAGCCGGTTCCCGCCGCTGCCTCTAAACCGCCTATGGTATGCTGGCCTAAACAGGAGGGAATTTATGCGCAACATCGCGACCGCCGCTCTGCTGGTGTGTCTTTTCAGCCTTGGCTTGAGTGCGGCGGAAGTGCCGCAGGCCGGCCAGATAGCCCCAACCTTCACCCTGCCCTCGCAGGACGGAACCTCGATCGGTTTACACCAATTTCATGGCAAGTGGGTGGTGCTGTACTTCTACCCTAAAGATATGACCCAGGGCTGCACCATCGAAGCCCACAACTTCCAGGTGGATTTGCCTAAGTTCGATCAGCGCAACGCCGTCATCCTCGGCGTGAGCGTGGATTCCACCGACAGCCATCAAGCGTTTTGCACCAAGGAAAGCCTGACCTTCCGCCTGCTGGCCGATACCGATAAGAAAGTCGTCGACGCCTACGGGTCGCTGAACGCCCGTGGCATGGCCTCGCGCAACACGTTTCTGATCGATCCCTCGGGAAAGATCGCCAAGGTTTGGACCAGCGTCAACCCCTCGCACCATAGCGACGAAGTGCTGGCCGCGCTGGACTCGATGAAATAGCCTGGCGGCCTACAATTTCATGGCCGAGATCCGCTGCCTGACCTGTTCTCCCAGGGCCGTCGGTCCGAAATCGGCATTGCGCCGGAAAATCTCCGGCACCACTTCGTCGTAGGGCTTCACCGGGGCCTCCACTTCCCGAAAACCCAGGCTGGAGGCCATGAGGCAGGCCGCGCGGACCAAGTTCAACGGCTCGCGCGGGTTGCCGCAAATTTCCGCGTGGTGTTCCAGCATCACCGTCTGCAGGCTCTCAGGAAAGCCCCATTGGGTAGCCACCCGCGACCCCGCCTCACAGTGCTCGATGCCGAATTCAGCCAACTCCAGCAAGTTCGCTTCGTCGCCGCTCTCGAACGTCTTGGACATGTGCTTGGCATATTCGGGACCCAGGCTGAGAAACAAAGCCAGCCGTCCCAGGTCGTGCGTCAGGCCGGCCGTATACACGGATGGCTGGCGGCAAAGCTTGCCCATGAATTCCGCGATTACGGCCGTAGCCAGGCTGTGCTCCCATACCGCCGTCATGTAAGGGGTACGAGGCACGTTGCGCACATAAAAGCCGAAAGCGATGGTGCAACCGAGCGACCGTACCCGCTCCAGTCCCAAGAACGTCAGGGCGTGGCGGATGGTTTCAATCCGGGCGCGCAGGCCGAACTCGACCGAATTGGCCACCAGCAGCAGATCGGCGGTCAACGCCGGATCGGTCTTGAACGCCTCTTCGAAGTCGGCGAACGCCGAATCGCTTTCCACCGAGATATTCATGAGTTTGAGCGCGCTGGCGTGGAAAGGCGCCAGGCGCGACAGACTGATGTAGACATCCAGGTGCTTTTCCGCGCGGCCGCCGCGGTTGGTACCACCGGCCGGCGCTTGAGAAACGGCTGTTGTTGGAGAATTCCACGCCATCAGTTCTCTTATCGGCCTTATCTTGGCATGGTTCTAATTTTTCTAACTGCCCCAAGAGTTTCGTTCCGTAATCAATCGAATTGCATCCACTAAATGGGGTGAATACCTGGGAAGCGCCGCTCTCCACGGGCGAATCGTAGTATGTTGGCTGTGGTCGGGCCGCCGCTGGCTCAAATTATGTTAAGACTCTCGAAAAATGGAAGTTACTGTCTGCTGGCATGCCTTCTGCTTGCCTGGCCGGGCTTGCGCGCACAGCCGAAGGGTTCGGCATGTGCCGAGTGCGCCGCCTGGAACGCGCCGCAGAAGCCGTTTCGTATATACGGAAATACCTACTACGTGGGTCCTCATGGGTTGAGTTCCATCCTGGTAACCTCCGGGGCCGGGCATGTGCTCCTGGATGGTGCGCTGCCGGAGTCGGCCCGGCCAATTGCCGCCAGCATTCGTTCGCTGGGGTTTCGGATGGAGGACGTGAAGCTGATTGTCAACTCGCACGTCCATTTTGACCACGCCGGCGGCATTGCGGCATTGCAGCGAGCGAGTGGCGCAAGGGTGGTTGCCAGCCCGTGGAGCGCGGCAGTCATGACCAAGACCGGCGTCGGCCGCGACGACCCCCAGTACGGAACCATCCCCCCGATTGCGAAGGTGGCGCGCGTCGAGTTACTGCGCGACGGCCAGACGTTTCGCGTCGGGCAACTGGCCATCACCGCGCATCTGACACCGGGACATACACCCGGTGGAACAAGCTGGACCTGGCAGTCGTGCGAAGCCAGCCGCTGCCTGGGCATTGTCTACGCAGACAGCCTGGCGCCGATTTCGGCCGCCGGATTCAAGTTCACCTCGAGCCGCGGAGCTATTCAGGACTTTGAAAAGAGTTTCGCCTTCCTACGCGCGGCGGCTTGCGATATCCTCCTGACCACCCATCCGGATGCCTCCGCATTCTGGGCCCGCGTCGAGGAGCGGCAGCCGATGGTCGACCCGGATGCCTGCCGGCAACTGGCCGGCCGCGCTGAGGAGCAACTGCGCCGCCGCATCGCGGTTGAAACCGGGCGATAGGGCCTACCCCAAGGCTTCCAGCGCCTGTTCGAAATCCGCCAGCAGGTCGCGCCAGTCTTCGATGCCTACGGAAATGCGCACCAACCCGTCGGTGACTCCCGAAGCTTCCAGCTCGGCCGCGCTCATGCCCGAATGGGTGGTGGATTTCGGATGGCAGGTGAGCGATTCCACTCCGCCCAGCGACACCGCGCTCCTGGCCAGGCGCAAATGGCGCAGAAACTCGAACGCGGCCGGCTTGCCGCCGCGGAATTCGATGGAGAAGATGCCGCCCGGAAAGGCGCACTGCTTTTCGAAAATGCGCCGCTGTTCCGGATCTTCGAACAGGGTGGGATAAATCACGCGCTCGAGATGTTTGTTGCCGGCCAGAGCTTCCGCCAGCCGCTGCGCGTTCTTGCTCTGGCGGTTCATGCGCAGCGCCACCGTGGGCAGCCGGCTATCCAGCATCCAGCATTCGTCCGGTTGCAGGATGTTGCCGAACATGCTGCGCCGCGAGCGGATCTTCCGGATCAGCTCCTCGGAGGCGCCAATCGCAACGCCTCCCAACATGTCGCTGAAGCCGGCCAGGTACTTGGTGGCGGAATAGAGCGCCAGGTCCGCGCCCAGCTCCAGCGGGTGCTGAAACGTGGGACCGAGGAAGGTATTGTCGACCATCACCACAGGGTGATTGGGATGACGCACGGCGGCTATAGCGGCCCGCTCGATATCCGTCATGATGAGGGTGGGATTGGCGGGCGTCTCGATGAAGACGATGGAGCAATCGGCGGCGGCGGCGATGGCGGCATCGATACCGGCCGTGTCGCCCGCCGCCACCGGAATGCCGCGCAACCCGAACGGCTCCAGAAACTGGTGGATCAGCCCGGTCGTGCCGCCGTATAGCGGCGTGGTATAGACAATCGAGGTGTGCGGCCGGGCGCAGGCGAAGAAGGCCGTCATAATGGCCGCCATGCCGGAGTTGAACACCGCGGCGTGGCGCGCCCCGGCCTCGAGCGGCACCACGTGATCCTCCAGGATCTCGGCGTTGGGATGGGAGAAACGCGAATAGATCAGGTCGGCGCGCTCACCAGCGGCGGGTTTGATCTTGCCGGTGGTGATGGCAAAAGCCTGTTCGGCCGCTTCCGGACTGGCGAATACGTAAGTCGAGCTGCGGAAGACCGCCGGCCGCGCCGAACCGAGAGAAAGGCTGGGATCGAAACCGCGCGTCAGTACCGCCGTGCGCGGCCGTACAGCGGGATGCTGCGGGTCATGGTCGGACATGAAATCCTCCCTTTGCAAGTGTAGCGCCGCCGTCAATCGATGCAACTGAGAGTTTTCGGACCTCAGTCCGACCCGCGATATAATGGGCACTCCATTCATGAGAGGGGCTTCGAGACAGGATCCGTTTACGGTGAGTGCCAGTGTGGCGCTGGTGGCGCTGGTGTGCCTATGGGGATCGTTCGCCTCTTACGGTTTCGAAACCGCTTACCAGCGGCAAAATAGCGACCCCTACATGATTAGCCAACAGTTTGTCAGGTTCGAGCCATTGTTATCCACGGTGCCATCCGCAGTGCCCGAAGACGCCACACTGGGTTACCTGACGGACGCCTCGCCGGCGAGCACGACAGGCTTGGCTATGACCCTCGGCGCGCAATATGTGCTGGCGCCGCGCCTCATCGAGAAAGGCGCCACCGACGACCGGGTGATCGGCAACTTCACCCGCCCGGCCGACTTCGCCGCGCTCGGGCAAAGCTACCGGCTGCGCCTGGAACGCGACTTCGGCAACGGCGTGGTGCTCTTCCGAAAGGAACACTGATGATCGGACTGGTCTGGGCGCTGGAGGCGATCCTGCTCGGCTGCCTGCTGGTCTGGCGTTTTTCGGACTTGCCGGCGATTCGACCGGCATGGGCGCGGCTTTTATTGATCTTCGGCGCCGGCGCTGCTGGCGGCATTGGCCTGGTATCGTACCTGTTTTTCTTCTTTGGCGTGCTGCTCGGCTTGCCGGTTGCCGCTATGGTGCTCGAACTTGCTCTGCTGGCGTGGGCCGCATTCGAGGTGTACCGCCGGCAGGTTCCAGCCGTTCCGTCCAGCGGAGCTAGCGGGCGCCCGCTGCTGTTTCGGGTCGCCGGTGGCAGCCTCTTTTTGGCGCTTGTGCTGGCGGCGAGTGCAGCATGGACGGGTTGGGACGCGAATCCCCAGGGCAATTGGGACGCCTGGGCGATCTGGAACTTGCGCGCCAGGTTCCTCGCCGCCCCTGCCGGACTGGCGTGGCGCGCATGGTCTCCCGTACTCGGCGCCACCACCCATGCCGAATATCCGTTGCTTCTCTCCTCCTTTATCGCCCGGTGTTGGGCCTTCGGCCACTCGTTTGCCACGCTGGTGCCCGCGGCCACGGGCGCCATTTTCTTCCTGGCCCTGATTGCCCTGGCCGCCGGTACGATCGCGGTGCTTCGCGGACCGACGTTGGGTCTGTTAGCGGCGCTGGTGCTGACCTCGACCCCCAGCCTGTTGCACGAAATTCCCGCCCAATACGCGGACGTGCCGCTGGCGTGCTACATCGCCGGCGCCATCGCGTTCGCGCTCTTGCGCCGCCCCGCGCTGGCCGGCATCTTCGCCGGATTCGCGGCCTGGACGAAGGATGAGGGCCTGCTGTTCCTGGTCGTGTTCCTGGCCGCGGCCGCCGTGTTCCGGCGCCGCGAGGCCTTGGCGGCGATCGCCGGTGCCCTACCCGCCGCCGCAATCCTAACCTTCTTTAAGCTCTGGCTAGCCAGAGGGAACGGGTCGCTGCTCTCGACGAGCCTGCCCGGAGCGGCCCGCCGCATCTTCGACATGGGACGCTACGGAACCGTAACCGCCGCCTTCGGCCGTGGATTCCTCGACATGGCGCAAGGCTGGTATCACCCGATTTTGCCGTTGATCGTGCTGGCCGCCGCGCTGCGGTTCGACCGCGAGCGCCGGCGCGAGGCGGCCTTTTCGGGCGCCATCGGCGCAACCCTTTTGCTGGGTTATTTCGGAGTGTATATACTTACTCAGAACGACCTGGTGTGGCAGTTGCAGACCTCGCTCGACCGTCTCCTGGTGCAGGTGTGGCCCGTGCTGGTTCTGACCGCGTTCATCGCCCTGCGGATGCCTGAAACCGCCATGGCGGCAGAGCCCGCGCCGGTTCAGAAGGTGAGCAGGAAGGCAGCCAGGAAGGCCAGGCGGTAACGAGTTGGGCCTGACTGCGTAAAAAATCTTAAATTGAACCTTGACATCCCCCCCCCCCCCCCGAGGCCTAATTAGAAAAAATAAAAAAAAAAAAGTGGAGTAAGTCCTCCCCAAATTCCACCTT
>Ga0182016_10001998_pt1 | contig 24344 bp, 18 predicted proteins | sample 712S2MmetaG_FD_120491 | JGI IMG/M metagenome (GOLD analysis project Ga0182016, IMG submission 120491) | Permafrost microbial communities from Stordalen Mire, Sweden - 712S2M metaG | ecosystem: Environmental > Terrestrial > Soil > Wetlands > Permafrost | place: Sweden: Stordalen | collected... | reverse complement strand
CCTAAGGAGTGGCCTCTGTTGGGTTCCAGCGCCGAACTCGCGCCAACTCCTCACAACACTCAAGCGCAGAATTAGTGGAGACATGAAGAGCGCCAACGCTGTTCTCCACGGGAGTAGAGTGGGACGACGCCCGCCAGGTTTGTGGATCGGGAGAGTCCTTCGGGGGCTTGTCCATCCAGGCAAAGAGCGACTTTGCGTTGCTCGCGAAACGCTCTCATTGCCCTGCTGCGGCGGACTTGATCAGGGAGGAACAGGCCCCTTCACACGTCTTGTTCTTGCTTGATGGCAAGGTCAATATTTCCATGAATTCGTCTGATGGCAGGAGGTTTCTTCTCGGGTTGACTAGTGCTGGGGATAGCCTCGGAATCAGTTCTGCTATATCTGGCGGCTTCTCGGAGATTAGCGCGCAGGCCAGGTACCCCTGCGGAATCGCATCCTTACGTCGCCAGGACTTTCTCGGCTTCCTGATTCGAATTGTGCGGACCCTTGTACGGAATTCTTCGCTCAAAGCTGCTGTCTATCGATGAGGATTGGTCGGGGGAACGCCGTTCGATCCAAATGAATCCGCCTGTGATCGCTCTCTTGGGAACGATTCACAGCGTTGTCTTCCGTAGCCTAAGCGCATTGGCAATCACTGAAACCGAGCTGAAGCTCATGGCAGCCGCCGCTATCATCGGATTCAGAAGCAAGCCGAAAGCCGGGAAAAGAACGCCCGCGGCCAACGGCACACCGACGGCGTTATAGACGAAGGCGAAGAACAGGTTCTCGCGGATGTTGCGCATCGTCGACTTGCTGAGATGACGGGCGCGGAGAATTCCACGCAGATCGCCTTTCAATAATGTGATGCTGCCAGCCTCCATGGCCACGTCGGTTCCAGTGCCCATGGCAATGCCGATGTCAGCCTGGGCGAGTGCGGGAGCGTCGTTCACTCCGTCGCCGGCCATCGCAACGACAGCACCCTTTCGCTGATACTCTTTGACCACCTCCGCCTTTGTTTGAGGCAATACGTCGGCTCTGAACTCGATGCCGAGCTTATCTGCAACAGCTTTGGCAGTTGTTGCGTTGTCTCCGGTGACCATGATGACGTTCAACCCTGCCGTCCGCAGTTCGCGAATCGCTTCGGGCGTGGATTCCTTGATGGGATCGGCAACTCCCACGATTCCAGCCGCTTTACCATCCAGGGCAACCAGCATCACCGTCTGGCCTTGCTTGCGCATCTCTTCGGCCCGATCGAGGAGCGGGGCAGAATCGATCGAGAGGACGTTAAACAGTTCCGCGTTGCCCACTGCTATCTGCTTGCCCGATACGGATCCCGTGACGCCCTTGCCGGTGACGGAGTTAAATCCAGCTACATTTTCCAAGGCAAGGTTCTTCGACTCGGCTCCTTTCACGATGGCTGCCGCTAGAGGATGTTCGCTGGAACGTTCAACGCTGGCGACGAGTTGCAACAGGCTCGATTCGTCAATTCCCGGTTGGGGAATAACAGAATTCAGCGTTGGCTTCCCTTCCGTGAGTGTTCCCGTCTTGTCGACGATGAGTGTATCGACTTTGCCGAAGATTTCGAGCGCCTCCGCATTGCGAATGAGAATGCCGGCGCGCGCACCACGGCCCGTGCCCACCATGATCGCCATGGGAGTGGCGAGCCCAAGAGCGCACGGACAAGCGACAATCAGCACAGCCACGGCGTTTACAAGGGCATGTGCGAAGCGGGGCTCTGGGCCGGCGGAGAGCCACACAACGAAGGTGACGATGGCCGCCACGATCACTGCCGGCACAAAGTGCGAAGAAACGCGATCGGCTAGCCGTTGAATCGGCGCCCGCGACCGCTGCGCTTCGCTGACCATTTTCACAATCTGCGACAACAGCGTGTCGGCGCCAACCCGCTCTGCACGCATCACAAATCCGCCCGTTCCGTTGACCGTGCCCGCTGTGACCTTCGCTCCTGCGACTTTCTCCACGGGAATGGGCTCTCCGCTGATCATCGATTCATCGATGGAACTGTGGCCTTCCAGCACGATCCCATCCACGGGCACCTTCTCGCCGGGGCGTACGCGGAGCCGGTCGCCGACTTGCACCTGCTCCAGCGGCACATCGGCTTCGCCGCCCTTGTCGTCAAGCCGCCTGGCGTTCTTTGGAGCCAGGCCGAGCAGCGCTCGAATCGCACTGCTGGTCTGGCTGCGCGCGCGCAGTTCCATCACCTGGCCCAGAAGAACCAGCGCGACGATCACCGCCGCAGGCTCGTAGTACACATCGATCTGCCCTCCGCTGCCACGAAGCGAAGCCGGAAAGATCTGCGGAACGATGGTCGCCAAAACACTATAGCTATAAGCTGAGCCGGTACCAAGGCCGATCAGCGTGAACATATTCAGACTGCGATGCACCACCGATTGCCAACCACGGACAAAGAAGGGCAGCCCGCACCACAGAACCACCGGCGTCGCCAGCACGAACTCAATCCAGGCCCACGTTCTTGGTGAGAACAGATGCTGCATGGGCATCGAAGGCATGAACACTGAAACCATCAGCGCCAGCATGGGAACGGCGAGCGCGATGCTGATCCAAAGCCGCCTGGTCATATCGGCGAGTTCTGGATTGGAGTCTTCGGCGGTCACTTCCCGAGGTTCGAGCGCCATACCGCAGATTGGGCATGAGCCAGGCGCATCGCGCACGATCTGGGGATGCATTGGGCATGTGTATTCAATATGCTTTGCAGGTGCGAGCAATTTTTCCAGTGCCATGCCGCATTTCGGGCAGTTGCCCGGACCCGTTTGTTTGATCTCCGGATGCATTGGGCATGTATATTCGCCTTGCAACGCAGTCTTCGCCTGTGTTGGGGACGGGGACCCATTCGGATTGTTCTGCGCATATTTTTCTGGTGCTTCCCGGAACTTTGCAGCGCAGCCTAGACTGCAGAAATAGAAAGTGGCGCCTTGATATGCAACGCTCGCCGCCGCCTTCGATGGATCGACCACCATTCCGCAGACGGGATCGTGCGCTTGAGCCTGCGGCGCTGGGCGATTATGGACAGGTTCGCTCATCTGACTAAACCTCAATCGTGAAGCCTTGCTTTCGGGCGACAGTCTTGATCAATCGGGAAAACGTGCCGTAGTGCTGCGCCATATTGGCCGACCACGATAACCCGTCGGCGCGCCCAATCTCTCGCCAATACTCCACAAGCGTCCGGTCGTAGGCGTCAATCGCGGGCTTCAGCACTTCCTTCTGATACTTTTCCTCGTGACGGAAGCTCTCGATCGGCATGCGGGGCTTTTGTGGAGATTCTTCAGCTACATAGCCGAGAACCACTCCGTCTACAGGAAAAGTGTTTGGCGGCAACTCAAGCAGATCGATCATTGCCTGCGGGTCGCGGCGAATTCCGCCTATGGGAACGACGCCGAGACCGAATGCACGTGCCGCAGTCATAAGCGTCGCCATCGCGATTCCGGCGTCGCTGACCGAAGCCAAAATCCCTTCAAGACTGCGCTGAAATACCTGCTCGGCGCCGGCGTTCTTCACGCCCAAGCCAGTCTTATAGAGATCTACGACGACCGCGATGAATACCGGTGCCTGCGCAATCCATGGCTGGCCACCGGCAATTTCGGCAATACGTGCGCGGCTCTCCGGATTGCGCACCACCACGAGCGATATCTCATGGCTGTTGGTCGACGTTGGAGCACACCGTGCGCACTCGATGATTGCTTCAAGAACTTCCACGGGAATTGGGTCGGTCTTATACTTGCGGCTGCTGTGGTGAGCCTGCAACAGACGAACGGTTTCATTCATCGTGACTCCTCTCGTTTTTGTGGTCCGACGTTTGTCACGAAACGTAGTGGCTAACTCGACATTGACCGCAACGATCCTTCGCTACGCGCTTAGCGCAGGCTAGCCGGTATAGCCTGTTCCTTCGCTTTACGATGCTTGAGACGGACGGAAGATGCATCTGGCCCCGGAGTCAGGAGTGATCGCTGCGCAACTGAAGGAGAAGAGAGGACCGATGGATACGGCCCCCTGATTGTGATCCCGCTACCATCATCGCCCGCTCAATTATCAGCAGACAATGGTTTGCAGATCCGTTAAACGAGTGATGTTGTCTAATCGGCTTTGCGCCAAGTCGCGTCACGGTCGTATCGTTGGAATGACTTTGCGACTTCGTCAGTCTTGCGGCCGAGGTCCTTCTCGTAGACGATTCCGTCCTCCCCTACAAGAAACGTCATCACTCCAGAAGAACGATACTCCGCTGGATAGGCGAGGAAAGCGAATCCGCGCGTCATCTTTCCGTCGACGATATAGTTTTGCGAACCGCCAGGCGCGTGTGTTCCCTGCTCCTTCAGTACGCGAATGTAGTAGCCATGAAACGGCTGAGGCTTTTGACCCGCAATTTCCGCATAACCCTCGCGCTCAGCGGAAGCCACCAACGGACCGAGCGGACTTGCGGTCTCACCCGAGGCTGCTTTCCAATAAAGCCCATTGTGCTTGCCCTGATCGCTCAGGATCGTCTGAGCGTATTGCCTGTCTGCGGCGCCGTCGTGTGGTTGGGATTGGTACTCCTTCTGCGCGTCCACGAGTTCGCCGCACACTTGAATGACGGTCAGCTCGTTTTCCCCAACCCTCCGATACAGAATCTCGTCTTTTCCCGCAGCAGTATCGAAATACCACGAAGCGCCTTTCTGCACGAGGGGAATCGGGGTAGGCCAGTTTTCCGCGCCAACGTAGAGCGTAGTGAGTCCATCGGGCTCGCTTACCAGCCGATGCATTTGCCGATATTTCTGCACGAACCGCGCGCGATGTTCCTTATCTTCCGCTTCGTCGCCTGAGGAGAGGACGTCCTTTGCGCTCGATCCCAGCACTTTCAAAAGCGATGCTTCATCTTCTTTCTGGAGAGCCGTCACTAACGCTTCACTAGCTTCTGCCGCGGACGAATACGTTTGCTGCCCTGCTTCAACAGGGTGTACCTGGACTCTTCGCACCGACGACTCGTGCCCAGATAGAACAGGTAGTTGAGCGGTTGACTGTCCCGCAAGCGCCATCGGAACTGTCCCAAGGCAAATCATCAGCGGCAGCAATAATCCGGTGCCAACTCCAGTTAGATTTCTTCCAACAGAAACGCTTCCTTCAATCGAAATCATAAGTCTCTCCATCCTGCTATTTCCAATGCGGCTTCGAGAATCGTTAAGAGTACGCAATGAAACCACCGCTACTACCGATGGCCACCGCCATGCGAACCACCACCACCGCCTCCACCACGTGAACCGCCGCCGAACGAACCGCCGCGCATGCTGGACGCGCCGCGCGCGGAATAACCACGCGCTACGCTGCCGTGGTTTGCTCCGCCAAGAGCGCCTGAGCGTACGCCACCGTTCCCGCGCGCGCCCGACGCACCGTAACCGCGCAGACCGCCGTCTCCACGAGCGAAAGATCCCTGCCCGCGGTAATCGCCCCGCATAAATGCGTTGCGGTTATAGAATGTGCTGCTGCGAGACATATACCTTCCGCCGCCAAACATCAGCCCGCGGTTGCGCCAGTCAAGGCCCCATCCGTGCCAGCCCCAACCATATCCAAAGAACGGCCCCATGCCGAACCCAACACCGAAGGAGAGGTATGGGCCCTGAACGCCCCACCATGGATAGAATCCGGGCCAAAGTCCAACTGGATAACCATAGGCCAACTCCGGATCGTAATCGGGCACATATACCACATCCGGATTCTCCGGCTGTATGCTGACCGTGCTCCCCTCGCTCGTCACGCTTTGTTGCGGCGTTGTGTTCAGGTTCCCTGCGCTTTGCGCTTTGGCGCGCATGAATTGTATGGCGGTCATGATATCCGCCTGCTGGTTGTAATTCGTGTCGCCCAGCTCAGAGGTCCAGGAAAGATTCTTGTCCATGTCGGCAAGCACGGATGGGAACTGAGTCAGACCCTTCACGCTCGGGTCCCAGTCCTGCTTGTCCACTTCCACACCCAGCGCCGCACCAGTCAGATTTGGATTCTGCTGGAGAAATCTCTCCGCCTCGACAATCTGCGTTGGATAAGTAGAAGCTGCAAGAATCTGCGCGACCAGTGCATCCGGGTAGAGCGCGATAGGCGCAACCAACTGCTGCAGCTGTTCCGGCGCCAATGGAGCGGAAGGCGGCTGACCGGCGGTTTGAGGCGCAGGTCCCGGTTGCTGAACTGCATGCAACCGGATCGGCGCAAGTGCAAGAACTATTCCGAACACAACAGTGCCGACCAGAGCCTGCCTGGACCACTCCATCAGGATTTTCATTGTATGCCCCATGAAAACGAGTCTCAACGCCCGCAGGGTTAGGGGTAAGTTAAATTCACGAGAGATATGCAGATCGTACATTTTGGATGCGATTCACAAGTGATGATCGCCTCTGTGATTGAACTACTCGCTGCGAGAATCCTCTGCTCTCTATTGCTCATTCCGTTCCTGGTCAGGGTCTGAGAAAAGCACACTAAAGGCGATAAGGAGCGACTTCCAAAGGATCGAGAGCAGTCCCCTAACTTAAAGCCTCAAGCCCCTCGGCACGCAGCGGGAACCGACCTTCTCAGACTCGGCTCCCGCAGGGTTGTCCCACCTAGACGCCAATTTCGTGCAAGGCTAGAAAAGCCTCCAACAAGACGCGGGGATTGAATTGTCCCTTGTATACGGGCGGCGCCTTACGCTCCAGGCCAAGCATTGAGTAGACCGCGGTCTGTGCGGAGCGAATGGAGTATTCCACCGTGAACACTACATCGTCCGGGAGTTCACAATACTGCCCAACGAAGGCCAGATTCTTTGAGCCTTTCGGTAGGACCTGGGGGCGATCGCCCTTGCTTCGTGGAAGAAACTGGCTGGTGATAAAGGGCATCATGCAAGGAATGCAGGTGCAGGCATCGAGGATCCTGGAACCATGCTCCTGGAGGCGCAAATGGCCAACGATCTCGGTCATGATTTCGCGTCCTGTACATGCCGCCATAGGCTTCTTCACGAAATTGCCCGGTACGTCAACGAACAATCCATAACCCCAGAAAACCTGTACTCCCTCTGGCTGCCCCATGAAATGGGGTTGATGAGGCAACACGATCGATGCCAGCCAACTGGACTGCGGGAAAGTTATGAGCCCGCCTTCTCCGGGGACGTTGCCTGTCAAATCCCGGATCAGTTCGAAGAACATGGGATCGTGAAGCGTTGTCGTAAACGACATCCACTTCGACTGCTCAATGTGATCGGCAAAGTTTGAAGGATGCCCGAACTGCGTCTGGCCTGCCGCAATCCTTTCCCAAAGAGCCCAGGAGCCGCCATCGGCTTTCCCCCGTAGAGTGGCAGCCGAGTCCATTGAACCAAGACTCGAACCCTCGGTCATCGACCCAAGAGTTACGATGACTCTGTCCTGCTCCGTAACGCCGATCTCCCTGACACAACCTCCCTGTTCGACGATGATCTTCTTGACGGTAAAACTGTCGTTGTCATGCGCGGTTCGGAGATCGGTAACAGTTGTGATCAGCATGAATTTCACACCGCGCTCTTCGAGCCATTTGTGAAGCGGACGGACCATCGAATCGTACTGGTTGTATACAGTGCGCATAATGCCGCTAAGCGTATTGAAACCGGACACCATGTGAGTGAAACGTACCAAGTAACGTTTGAACTCGACTGCGCTATGCCAGGGTTGAAAAGCGAAGGTGGTACACCACATGCGCCAGAAGTCCGTCTCAAAGAACCTCGGGGCGAACTGGTCGGAGATCGTAGTCCGTCCAAGAAAATCCTCCGGTTCGATCGAAAGGCGCTCGAGGTTGAGAATATCCTTCTCGCTCAAACCAAAACTTGGATGATCGACTCTGTGGCCATCCCGAAAAAGCCGCGCCTTTGAGGTGGTCTTCATTGTCTTATTCCAGTCAAATATCTCTTGCGTCACCGTCCTGGTTCCATCGAGAGTCGGAATGGACGAGAATAGATCGTAGGTGCACAGATATTTGCTTTCAATCATGCGGCCGCCGCGCATCACGTAGCCGTCCGTTGCGTTTCCGGCTGCGTCAAGGCTGCCGCCAAGCCGGGATGACTCCTCCAGGATCGCGATTGTGTTCCCTTGCACGTCTCCGTCGCGAATGAGGAAGACTGCCGCGGCAAGAGAAGCTATACCGCCGCCTACAAGATATGTTGCCGCGTTGTCATCAATTCGTTTCAAAGGAATCAATTCACACTTTCTTTTTGCCCAGCGAATCTTGTCGTGCCTGCGCCGAAGCCGGCTACTTTCAGGGCTCCTAGCGTACAGTGCGATTGTCAATTTGTAGTTCGGGAAAGACTGTACCTAAGTGAACAGAAGGCGCGCCAGCTCTCGCCGAGAGACTGCACACGTTAACGTCCGCCGGAACACCCTCCGAGAACCATTCTGCGAACTTCATGAACGATCGACAGAATGCCCGGAAAGTGTATGAGGCGATTCAATACTCACCCGCATGGGTTCCACACTCAAATGTCCAAAAGAGCACAGTCTTTGCTCTCACAACAAAGGAGACTTGAATTTTAATCACTCAATGAATCATCGAGGACCATCATGCCGGAAGTTAATCGTTTCCCTGCCATCCCTACAAGGATTCTGCTGCCTATAGACTTCAGCCCGTCATCGCAGGCTGCGCTGGAGATGGCGGCCGACCTTGCTCTGCACTTTCAAGCCGAACTCTATCTCGTGAACGTGATCCCGGAGTTCCCGACCACTACAATTCCAGACCTCATTCCAGAGGGCGCCTTCCTTGAGAAGGCAAGAAAATACGCTGAGAGCCACCTGGCCAAGTGCAAGGCAGCTCTTGTAATCAGAGGAGTAAAGTCAACATTCAGCGTTGAAGTTGGAAATGACGTAGTCGGCAACATCATGGAAGTAGCCGATCGCGAACATATTGACATGATCGTGATCTCCACCCACGGTATCTCCGGCTGGCACCCGCTTGTATTCGGCTCGATTGCCGAAAAGGTCGTGAAGCTCGCACAGTGTCCTCTGCTGCTTCTTCACTCAGCCAAGCCGGAATCAGGAACGAAGACGCCCTCAGACCGCTCAATGGAATGGTGGTAGAAAGATCAACGGTAGAGGTGCCCAACGGTGAGCACGACGAGCTTTGTCACCCCGGCAACAAACGGGCCCGCCATAGAACCGGCCCACGAAAGCGCCCCGGCTGGCCTCACGAACGAAGATGCGCGCGCCCGTCTTGAAAAAGACGGTCCTAACGCAATGCCGGACACGTCTGCTCATCCACTGCGCAATGCATTGGCTAAATTCTGGGCGCCTGTACCATGGCTGCTTGAAGCGTCCGTTGTACTTGAGATCGTCCTGCATAAGTATTACGAAGCTGCTGTCATAGCGGCTCTGCTTCTTTTCAACGCGGCACTTGCCTACTTCCAGGAGAGTCGCGCTCAGGCAACTCTTGCCGCTCTCAAATCCCGTCTGGCGCTCAACGCCTCGGTTCAGCGAGACGGCGAATGGAAGACTGTACCCGCGGCTGAATTGGTATGTGGCGACCTGGTGAAGCTGTCGCTTGGCGGCGTGGTCGCCGCGGATGTGCACCTGACGGCTGGGTCGGTTGAGCTCGACCAGTCGATGCTTACCGGCGAATCTCTCCCTATTGACGCCGGTGCCGGCACAGACACGTTTGCAGGGGCTCTGGTGCGGCGCGGCGAGGCCACCGCGATCGTAACGGCTACGGGTACCCGCACCAAATTCGGCCGCACGGCAGAGCTCGTTCGGTCGGCACATGTAGTGAGTACACAGCAAAACGCCGTCCTACGGATTATCCGTAATCTGGCGGTCTTCAATTGCCTCATCATCGCTGCGATGGGAGCCTACGCCTATCACCACGCGATGCCCTCAAGCGAGATGATTCCGTTGTTGCTGACATCGGTCCTGGCCATCATCCCGGTCGCATTACCGGCGACATTCACCCTCGCTGCTGCGATTGGAGCTCGTGCTCTCGCCAAGCAGGGCGTGTTGCCAACTCGGCTTTCCGCCGTGGACGAAGCCGCATCGATCGATGTGTTGTGTTCAGACAAGACCGGAACTCTGACCCGCAATGAACTGACCGTCACAAGCGTTCGCCCACTGCCTGGGTTCGACGAAGCGCACGTTCTCGGGATGGCGGCGCTGGCGAGTTCTGAAGGAGGGCAGGACCCTGTCGATGCGGCCATTCGACTTGCCGCGTCGCAGAAGACAGCCGCTGGCTTGCCAAAGCTGACCGCTTTTGTTCCGTTCGATCCTGTTAAGAAAACCTCGGAAGCAACCGCTTCTGATGCAAAGGGTAGCTCCGAGCGAATTATCAAGGGCGCGTTCACTGCGGTTGTCGCCCTCACTGCGCCTTCTCCAGCCGCGGCCACTATCGCCGACGAACTCGAGAAGCAAGGCTTTCGCGTTCTGGCGGTGGCTGCAGGACCGGCGGCATCCAACCGGATCATTGGATTGATCGCTCTCAGCGATCCACCGCGGACGGACTCAAACTCTCTTATCTCGGAGCTGAATGGTCTTGGCGTGCGCACAGTCATGGTGACAGGCGATGCTCCCGCTACAGCCGCAATCGTCGCTCGTGAGGTTGGATTGCAGGGAGCGGTCTGTCCGCCCGGCAAACTGCCCGCCGGCATTAAACCGGAAGACTTCTCGGTCTTTGCAGGAGTTCTTCCAGAGGGCAAGTTTGACCTCGTTAAAGCGTTCCAGAAGAGCGGAAATACAGTAGGGATGTGTGGCGACGGCGCCAACGACGCGCCTGCGCTGCGCCAGGCACAGATAGGCATTGCCGTCTCGACCGCAACCGACGTAGCCAAATCGGCCGCCGGCGTTGTTCTAACCGAGGCTGGGCTGGGCGGCATTGTAGCTGCCGTAAAAGAAGGCAGAGTCACCTTTCAACGTATTCTTACCTACACGCTCAACTCGGTTCAGAAAAAGGTATTTCAAGCGCTCTTGCTGGCGGTTGGCCTGGTCATGACGGGACACGCGGTGCTGACTCCGATGCTGATGGTCATTGTGATGATCACGGGCGACTTCCTCGCCATGTCACTGACCACTGACCGAGTACGGCCGTCAAAGATGCCAAACTCCTGGCAGATCGGCCGCATCACGAGTGCAGGAGTAGTGATCGGACTCTGCTTCCTCGCGTTCTCCGCGGCAATCCTGGCAGTGGGCAAATTTCAGTTGCATCTCGGCATCGAGGCACTTCAAACGCTGACCGCGGTCAGTATTGTGTTTGGCAGCCAGGCTACGACCTATGTCATTCGCGGACGCCAGCGCCTCTGGGGTCTGCGCCCCAGCATTTGGCTCGTTCTTTCTTCAGTTGCCGATGTTCTTATCATTTCAACTCTCGCAACCTTTGGAATCGCAATGGCGCCATTGCCCATCGCGGTCATAGCCACCGAATTTGGCGCTGCTGTTGTCTCCGGTGCAATCCTTGACGTGGTCAAAATTCCGGTCTTTGCTCGCCTCCGTATTTCCTGAACAATCGAACAAGCCAGCTCATGAACGCAGGTCACAATTGCTCACGAGAGAGGCCTTGAGCACAACTGCTCAGATTCCCGATCGATCCAAGTCGATACTGATTCGGAGAGTTTCAACCACCGGTGCGACTCCTCGCCCCGCCGCCAGGCCCTGGGGGCGAATTGTCCGCAGCCAACCAGATTTGCAGGGGTAACTGAAGGCCATGACGATCGATTCGAAGACCTACCACGTGCCGCCTGGCAAAAAACTGAATCTGAGCGAATGGCCCACGGCCGCACCGGCACTGACCAAATCGAAGAAGCACTATCAAAAGCTGCTTGAAGAGCATGTAAAGGATCTCAGCACCTTGCAGCAACTTCACTACGCAGCCAACCGCCATGCGCTTCTACTCATCTTCCAGGGCATGGACGCAGCCGGGAAGGATGGCGCCATAAGGCACGTCATGTCCGGGATCAATCCGCAGGGATGTGAGGTCTTCAGCTTCAAGCAACCTAGCGCCGAAGAACTGGAACACGATTTTCTCTGGCGCGCTGCGTGCCACCTGCCCGAGCGCGGCCGCATCGGCATCTTCAATCGCTCTTACTACGAAGAAGTACTCATCGTTCGCGTTCACCCTGCAGTGCTTCGCAACGAAGGGCTCTCAAAACAGCTTGAGGATGATAAGTCGAAATGGGACGATCGGTATCGCTCCATTGTGGACTTCGAGAAACACCTTGACCGAAACAGCACGCGCGTCGTCAAGGTGTTCTTGCATATCTCGAGGGATGAGCAGCGAAAGCGGTTCTTGGCGCGCATCGATGACCCTGAAAAGAACTGGAAGTTGAGCCTCGCAGATATTCACGAGAGAAAGTTCTGGAAGGACTACGTGAAGGCTTACGAAGAGTGCTTGAGCGCAACCAGCACGCATCACGCTCCCTGGTATGTTGTTCCCGCAGACGATAAGGACGACGCCCGCCTGATCGTCTCTCAGATTGTTCTCGATGCGCTGAGGGGCCTGAAGCCGTCCTATCCAACAACCACCCGGAAACATCGGGCCGAATTGAAATCAATCCGCAAAATGCTAGCTAAGTGATGAGAGACCGCATGACGGTCGAAGCGAAACAACCTGAAGTCTGAAAGCCGCTGCCAGAATGTGAGCAGTTGCAAACAACGAGAGAGGATACGCTACGATGGCCACCACCGAACTCCCCATTAAAGTTGAGAAGGACGACACGCCTCAGCCTTTTAGCAAGAACTCCGATCAGTTTGGCAATTCGTCCGGGTTCATCTTCGACGTGAGCCTGTCGACCGCAGTTGCGGCCAACGGCAAATGCGAGGAAAGAGCGCCACAGCCCAAGGGGCCTCTCTCGCCTGAGATGCTGGACAAGATGAATCGCTATTGGCGCGCTGCGAACTATCTTTGCATCGGCCAGATCTATCTGTTTGACAATCCCCTGCTTCGCTCGCCGCTCAAGGCGGAACAGATCAAGCCAAGGTTGCTCGGTCATTGGGGAACCTCGCCTGGACAGAACTTCATCTACATTCATTTGAACCGCATAATCAAAGAGCACGATGCGGACATCATTTACATTTCGGGCCCAGGACACGGGGGCCCTTCGCTGAATGCCTGCTCCTATCTCGAAGGCTCTTACACCGAGGTTCATCCGGAGATCACACACGATGAAGACGGCCTGCGGCTCATGTTCCGCAAGTTCTCCACACCGGGCGGCGTGCCCAGCCACTGCGGGCCGCATGTCCCAAATTCTCTGCACGAAGGCGGAGAGCTTGGCTATTCGCTTGTCCATGCATTCGGCGCGGCCTTTGATAATCCAGACCTGATTGTCGCCTGCGTCGTCGGAGATGGCGAGTCCGAAACCTGTCCACTGGAAGGAAGCTGGAAGTCGGTCAACTTCGTCAATCCGGTGCGAGACGGTGCTGTCCTGCCAATCCTTCATCTCAATGGATACAAAATCTCCGGCCCAACCGCACAGGGACGGACGAGCGATGCCGACTTGAAGGCTCTTTACGCAGGCCGTGGTTACAACCCCTACTTTGTTGAGGGCGATGACCCGGAGGTCGTGCATCAGCTATTGGCCCAAGCCCTTGACGATTGCTATTCCGAGATCCGGGCAATTCAACAGGAGGCGCGCAAGAACGGCTTCAAGGTGCAGCCCGTCTGGCCCATGATCATCCTGCGCACTCCCAAAGGATGGACCTGTCCAAAGGAAGTGGATGGAATACCCATCGAAGGCACGTTCCGCGCGCATCAGGTCCCGCTGGCAACGGTCCGTGAAAATCCAGAGCATCTCAAAATCCTTGAAGCCTGGATGAAGAGTTACAAAGCGGAGGAACTCTTCGATGCGAACGGCAAGTTCATCGAAGAACTCGCGGCTCTCTCGCCCGTAGGCAACCGGCGTATGGGAGGCAATCCACACGTAAATGGTGGACGCGAGCTGATCACCCTCGCGCTGCCCGACTTCACGGACTACGCGCTTGAAATCCCCGGCCCCGGTCAGGTTCTGGCAGAGGCGCCGCGCAAACTGGGAGATTTTTTCCGCGACATCTTCAGAATGAATCTGACAAACTTCCGCATGTTCTGTCCCGATGAAACGAATTCCAATCGTTTGAACTCCATCTTTGAGGCAACGAAACGATGCTCAATGGCGGAGATAGTTTCAATCGACGATGAACTCGGTCCAGACGGCCGCGTCATGGAAGTGCTGAGCGAGCACCTCTGCCAGGGATGGCTTGAAGGCTACCTGCTCACGGGTCGTCATGGCATGTGGTCCTCCTATGAAGCCTTCGCCCAGGTGGTCGACTCTATGACGACTCAACATGCAAAGTGGCTCGAGCAATGCCGCGAGTATCCCTGGCGCAGGCCGCTTGCGTCTCTCAATGTTCTACTCACGAGTCATGCATGGCGTAATGACCACAATGGCTTCAGTCACCAGGCAACCGGGTACGTGGACAATGCGTTGGCGCGTAGGAGTGAAGTGATCCGCGTCTACTATCCACCGGACTCCAACTGCCTCCTCAGCGTCTTCGACCATTGCCTGCGCAGCCGCAATTACGTGAATGTCGTCACCTGTGGCAAACAGCCGCAGCTTCAATGGCTGAACATGGATGAGGCTTTGGAGCATTGCTCGCGCGGCGCATCCACATGGAAGTTCGCAACCAACGACGGAGGCGAGGAGCCGGATGTAGTGCTGGCCTGCGCCGGCGATGTGCCCACCATCGAGATCTGCGCGGCCTCGTGGCTGCTGCAGAAACATGTGCAGGGGATCAAGGTGCGGGTTGTCAACGTTGTTGACCTGATGACTCTGATGTTTCCCGACAAGCATACGCACGGAATGGACGAAATGTCGTTCAATGCGCTCTTTACCGAGAACGCGCCGGTGATCTTCGCCTTCCACAACAATCGATGGCTCATTCATACCCTTGTTCACGGGCGTTCCAATGAAGGCCGCTTCCATGTGCACGGCTACATGGACCGCGGTACGACCACCACGCCATTCGACATGGTGGTTCTCAACGAAATGAGCCGCTTCCACCTTGCGCTCGACGCATTGAAGCATATCTCTCGACTCCGTTTGCAGGCCGAGCATGCAATCAACTTCTTCAATCAGGAGTTGCAACGCCACCACGTCTATATCCGCGAACACCTGGAGGATATGCCTGAGATCGGGAACTGGCAGTGGACGAAGGACTTTAGTGACGCCGCCGCTCCGGCTCCGCTTGCCAAGGGGCATCCGCTGAAGGCCATGTTCACTGATAGCTAGACTCCAATCGGCTGAAATCAAAGCGGAGGTTGCCGTCGCATAAGGATTGCGATAGCGGCCTCTGCAACTTGAAGCCGCCCATCGAATCTCGTCGCCCGCTTGCTCTATCCGTCTTTCGTCATTTATCGCCAAGGCAGGCAAGGATGGTACTGATTACGAGATTGGTGTCATCCGGCCCTTTTACAGGAATCGACACAACACCTGCCTCTTCCGCCGGGTAATCGTTCCCGCCCGGAAACAATGCATCGCCGATGTAAACCATCTCTTTCAATGAAAGGTGGAGAGTGTCCCGCAGCTTTCCTATGCCATAGGCTTTGTCGATGCCAGGCTTGGTCACATCGATTGAGGTTGCCCCGCCCATGCGAATAGAAAACTCCGGGATAAGCGTCTCCAGGATCGCGGTGATCTTTTCCCGCTTGGCAAAATCTGGATCCCACTCTTCCTTTTCCGCAAGAGGCGCCTGCTGACCCAACGCGGAGTATGTGACCTGGCTTCCGCGGTCCTCAATCACGTCTCCCCAAACCTTCTTGGCGCGATAGCCTGCCTCTCGAGCCGCCTTATCCAAGGAGTCACTGATCTTCTTTTTTTGTTCCGCCGTGAGATCCTCTGAATAAAGTTCTGCCCACTCCCCGTTGTATTGAAAGAATTTCGTTCCACAAGTTGGAAGCAGAGACAAATTCGTAAGGAGACTGTTCTGGGGAAGATCGGTAAGAAGCTGCATTTCAAACTGCTCCCACGCGCCTCCAGAGATTACTGCCACTTTGACGATGTCCAAGAGGTCACGCAGCAGAACCGCAGTCTGTGGAGTGAGAGACGACTTGCTGGGCGCGAGCGTGCCGTCCAAATCGAACACAATGAGCTTTTTCATTCATCTCCCAGTCTGAAAACCGGTTGCACGGATGATTTCTTGCGCCATCAAGGAATCACGATCTCCAGCAGGGCAACCTCTTCGCTGGGTTGAAATGCGCACTCTCCTGCCTCTGCCGGCGAGAGCCAAACATCTCCCTTTCCAACCGCAATTCGATCAGGTGCCACTGTGAGTGCAACGGCTGCACCTGCCATGGTATTGCTACATCTGTACGGTCGGTGAGGTTAGCCTCAATTCGCGGAACTCGCAGGCATCGCCTGTTGCCGATGGCCATTGGGAACCCACGCCAGATCGCCACTCAAAACATAGATAGCGAGTGCGGCAGCCATGAACACAGCGCCTATCCAGAAGCGCCAGTCACGATGCATGCGCCGCCAGTAAGGCCCTGGATCGGGTTCGCCGGTGCTGTTGCTGTTTCCTTCGGGATTGTGCTTGCTTCCAGTCATTTTTTCTCCATATCCGATGGGTATTCACCGTTGCGCGCGGCCTTGTCGCAGAGCGCTCGATGATACGCGTGGCAAAGAATTTGCTCTGACGGCCATGCCGGTCCGCCATGAGTACTATCGAAGAGAACACAACCGGAAGTCCGATCAATTGTGAGCAGAACGCATGCTGCACATTATTTAGAAACGGAGTGATAGCTTCACGGCTCCAACCAGGAATTGAGACCTTTTGAAACATTCTGGCGGTGATGTGCACGATTGCTCAGCGTCTTCAAATGCAAACGTGGAAAAGTCTAGATGCAGCAGGCAAAACGTCTCCTCGAAGATGGTGAACAAAATGCCCCAAAGCAAATATGACACCGCAGCGGACCTGCATATTCACGCGGCCAAAGCCCACACTGCCGCCGCTGCCGCGCACCACCGAGGCGATCACGAAGCCGCGGAAGAGCTGAGTTCAAGGGCTCATGACTACTCATTGGCAGCTTCTGAGAAATCCCTTGAGATTGCAAAGCAAATCCAGGCCCCTCCGATGAGGGCTTAGAGTGCTTTCAATAACAACCTGACGATCATTGGAAATATGCGGAAGGGCCGCTTCACACACCTCTTTGAATTCACAATCAAATCGACTCATCAGTCCCGCAGCACCGCACCCAATGTTCGGAGTCGATTCGGGTTCCTTTCTTAAACTTGTCCCTCGCCCGCTGCGCCCGGTAAGGATAGCGGTGATTATGAAGGACAGTTTATTTCCAGACGGTCCCTGCGTCATGTCGGGAATGAGCTTCAGAGGCCGCACGAATGAGTCCCGGCTGTTCGTTCGCTGTCAGAGCCATGAGGATGAGTGCCGCACCGACATACGCGAGTGGATCGCGAGCCTGGCCAATAGCGCATACTGTCGGCTTCGTCTCCGGGCCGTCGCTTCCCTCCGCGACTAGGTTGAAGCAACGCCTCAATACAAAGCACCCGACAGCTGAAAGAAACAGATCCCACGTGATTGCCCCGAATGTATGAATGCGGCTTGCAATTGAAGTCTTCATCGCCTGACCTTACTCCGACCCAACCGGCATAAATGTACATTCTTGCTCGCTGAAAAGGCGGATGGCCGCTTGCCCTCAGTTGGCCTGCGCTGTCGCAAGATCCAATGTCGGGTGTTCCCCGCGCATTTTCGTGCCTGCGCTTGCATCCGTGGGGTTGTGTTCTGCCTATCCCGCGACAACCCACACACAGTGCCGGCCAGGCAGAGAGATGGGTTCGCATTCCGGCGAACCCGCTCCAGAGGCATTAAGGAAGGGCAAAAGTGCGGAGGTATAAGGGTTTGTGCAGAGTTTTAGGAGGGATACTGAAATCTGGTTACTGCGCGGAATTGTTTGAGGATGCCTCTTTGGTTAAAGACTACAAGAGCGTCCGCTCTTCATACTGTGCAGTATCGCTCGCAATCGCCTACTGAATGAACATTTTCTAGGCGCCGATCCTGATAGACTCCTCCTGTTCGCATTGGTTAAGGCTGGGATTATTCTCATTCTGAGCTATCTGTTTTCGGAGGACGTCGGCGTGAAACTAGGTATTGACGGCCGTGTCGCGATCGTTACGGGTGGAAGCGCGGGCGTCGGCTTGGCGATCTCGCGGGAATTACTGGAGAACGGCGCGTCGGTCGCAGTGATCGGGCGCAATCAGGCGCGGCTGGAGAAAGCCACGGCACAACTCCGCGCGGATGTCCCCGGCGGCAAGGTGCTGGCGTTTGCAGCCGACGTTACGCTGACCGAAACGCCAGCGATGGCGGTTAAGAAAACGATAGCGACGTTTGGACGCATCGACATCCTGGTCAACAACGCGGGCCGCGCGCAGGCGGGCAACCTGATGTCGTCAACCGAGGAGCAATGGAGCACGATGACCGATGTCAAGCTTACCGCCTTGCGCCGGTTCTGCAAGGAAGTGATCCCGGTGATGCAGGCCGCGCATTGGGGCCGGATCGTCAACATCTCTTCGATCGGCGGCATCTATCCTAATCCGAAGCTGTTCATCTCCCATGTGCTGAGTGCCGCGATCGATAATTTCACCAAGTCACTGGCACTCGAGGTCGCAAGCGACGGGATACTGGTCAACGCCATAGCACTCGGCGCGATCGCGACCGGGAACTGGGCGGCCAACATGCTCCCCGCAATTAGGAAGGTGCGGCTCGATCTCGCCTCCCTGGACGACGCCGCGCTGCTGGCCCGGGTCTGCGCGGAATACACGCCCGTCGGGCGCGCGGGCCAGCCGGAGGAGATCGCAGCCATCGCGGCCTTTCTTGCATCCGCACGTAACGGCTTCGTGACCGGAAACACTATCGAGGCTTCGGGTGGGGCAGACCGGTTCATGTGATGCGGGGCGCCGAGACTTCGCTGAGCGAGAGAGTTGTCGGAGCCGCACTGGACCGTTCCGCATCAGGCATAGAATATGCACGCTCCACTTGCCCCTGAAATCCCGGTCTGATCGGTTCTGGCGCAAATACGAGCGGGAGGCGCAGCAAGGCCCGATGTGTAGGAAAGACTATGCGGCGAGTACCGCATTCCAGATTGCTGGTGTAGTTTGGTTCTTGCGATGGAGACGCCGCAGGTCGAATTGTCCTTTGCGAATACGGCGAAGCAGTTCGATTCCAGTGATTGTGGTTGCAGCGCAATCAAAATCTTTGAAGCCGAGCATCGGTCCGGTCCGGGATTTGATACCGCGGTGATCTTGTTCGATCGGATTGTTCAGGTATTTCGACGATCGCAACTTGGTATGCTTCCAAGTATCGTCTTCCTCTGGCATTTCTCGCAATGCTCGGTGTGATGCAGCGTATCCATCCAACGTGATGCTAACGGGTGCCCAATTCTGGGTTCGAAGCGCCTTGCGGAAAAAAGCCCTGGCCGCCGCGACGTCTCTTGTCTGACTCAGTCGGAAGTCGACGGTGTTGCCATCCCGGTCGACCGCACGGTATAGATAAACCCATCGTCCGCGCACCTTCAGGTACGTCTCGTCAACACGCCAGGACCGTCCAACTTTACGCGCGAAACGAGTCCAGCGCTTCTCGAATTCCGGAGCATACCGTTGCACCCAGCGCATGATCGTTGTGTGCGAAAGATGCAATCCACGTTCGGCCATCATCTCAGCCAAATCGCGAGAGCTGAGCTTGTAACACAGGTACCAGTGCACACAATGGATGATCACGTCCCGGTCGAAATAGCGCCCTGCAAACAGTTCCTTCATGCCTCTTATCTTGCTCATCGTCGGCCCATTTCTTCCAAATCATTACCATAGCCCACTCGACCTTGCTATTTGCACCAGAGCCTCATACAGGGTCCGCCCAGTTTAATGTGCTGGCCGATAGCGGAACGGGGGTCCTTCCACCATGCACGCACAAGCTCTTCATTGATCACCGCAACCGTCGGTCCACCCGCCTTATCCTTGCCGGACAAAGCGCGACCGGCTACGAGCGGAATGCGCATGGTCCGAAAGTACGCTGAGTCAGCCATATTGACCATCGTGACGGGCACATCCTGCCGCCCGGGCGCCGGTCTCTCTACTACGGAATGCCACCGGTCCACAAACTCGAATCCGGGATTCAGGTTTTCGGCGGCCCACAGGCTGCGCAACAGAATCCCAGAAGTGAAGAGCAAAATAACAGCCACCGCGATCTCCGCTATGACAAGGCCTCCACGTGACGCGTGCCCAATCCGGCCGGCGCCCGAACCGGTGCTGCTCTCTTTCAGCAAAGTCATCAAATTCACCTTGTCTGCACTGACAATGGGCACCAGGGAGCGCACCAGTGCGACCGCCAGTGTTAGCGGCGCAGGGAAGATCAACACCGGGAGGCTCAGGCCGGCTTCTGAAAGCCGCGGAATATCGAGTGGTCCGAGCACCTCAATGGCGCGCAGTCCAGAGCCAGCGAGAAGGATTCCGAAGGCGCCGCCTACCAGCGTGATCAGTACGGTCTCGGTCAGAAGCTGGCGTGCAAGCTGGCTGCGCCCCGCGCCGATTGCAGTCCGAATTGCCAAGTCGCGCGCGCGAGTGGTCATGCGAATCAGGAGTTGGCCTTCCAGGCTCCTGAAGCGTACGTGTCACCACAAAACCACGAGGGAAGCTTGGCGAGAGAGAGGTTTAGCCGGAAATCCAGTCGAATGTCCCAAGCAAGATTCGGCTTGATTTTCGCTCTCGCGTGGCGCTTACCGGCTCAACTGTTTCGAACAGTCCAACGCTCGTTTCCAGCCTTCGGCTTGTCCGGTCGCAGGTAAAGACCCTGGCATAGTCGATCCGCGCTGCTCAAATAAATCGCCAATCGCCGGTCTGTTGCAGAACCGTTCGTGTTCGATTCGTTTCCCTGTGTCGTTCTGCGGCGTGCACCTCCGCAAGAGCCAGGGTGATTCGTGCAAACTAGTATCTCGCCGCAGAAATTGCCGCATAGTCCGGCCACCGAATTTGTCGGAAAACTTGCCGAAAACACTGTACGCGAATTAACGCAGCGAGATACTAGTTCGTAGAGAATCCAGGGCGAGCCTCGCGCTTGAAGTAGTGGAAGGCGCCCATCCAGTTGCCAAGGAAACTCCAGGACTGCTTTTCCAGTTCGGCACGGTTGGCATTCGTCAGTAAGCCATTCACGCGCTTATACTCCCACTTGCGATGCAACTCGGTGTTCTCGGGGCGACGGAAGTGCAACGCGGCTGCGCCAAAGCCGGTCATCTCCCAGCCGTCTTCGCCCATTTGTTCGAGCACGCCCATTTCGTTGAGCGCTGTTGCGGTCTTTTTCTTGTACTCCCATGTCTCATTGAGGGCGATCATCTGTTCGTCCAGGTCAGCCAGGAATATGCTCTCCACTGGCCTGCGAAAGAGCCACGCCACGCGCATGGCAGTTGATAGGCTTGGATCGGTCTTCGATTGCTCAATCGCGATGACCGTCTGACGAGTAATGGAGAGCAATTCTGCAAGCTGCGCCTGAGACCATCCTTGCGAGGCACGAAATTCGGCAATGCGGTTTGTCATTTGTCCTCCTCGAATTACATGTAAAGTACATCATACATGTAATGCATAGTCAAGAACAATTCGCAAGGAGACGACCGGTCTGCACAGTAGCCGCGATGAGGAACAAATAACTGCGTTTCCGAAGACCAATCCGGTGAAGCCCGGATTTGATCCGGCTCTAAATCAAGCGGATGAGCCAGTTGGGCGATTGGCGCCAGTTGGCCACTATGTCGCCTTCCCAGTCCTGCATCTATTCACCAAGAGCGGAACTTTCTGGCCACAGTGCTCGTATGTTTCTTCATGAGGAAGCACGCCCTATCCTCGCGTGGAATAACCCTCCTCCCGTTCTGTTCTGCCATCGCTCAGGAATGACAACCACTCGGCCTCGCCGCGACCAGGTGGTGCCCCGCTGGGAGGGCATGAAATGATCGAACGGATTACAGCAACATCGCCGCGTCTCAAGGCCAGAATCGCAGGCGTCTTGTATGCATTCATCATCATCTCCGCACCATTCGCCGAGGTCTTCGTCCGCGGCAGGCTTGTTGTATACAGCGACGCTGCAGCCACTGCGAACAACATCCTGGCGCATGAAACGTTGTACCGTTTGGCTGGAGTTGCCGACCTCTTCACGTTCACTTGCGATGCCGCCGTGGCGCTCATCTTTTATGAGTTGCTCAAGCCGGTCAGCAGAAGTCTCTCTTTGTTTGCAGCTTTCTTCAGGCTCTTGTATGTTGCCATTGTGACGGTAAATACTCTGATCCTCTTCGCGCCGCTGGTTCTTTTGAATGGTGCGAACGTCTTGACTGCGTTCAATCCGGATCAATTGCAAGATCTGGCGCTTGCTTCTCTGCGTTTGCACGGTGCGGGCTATAACATCGGCTTGGTATTTTTTGGATTCCATTGCCTGTTGCTTGGATATCTAGTTTCTAAATCGTCGTTTCTTCCTCGAATTCCTGGCTTGCTGATAGGGATCGCGGGGTTGTGCTATCTGACCAACAGTTTCGCTAACCTCTTGTCTCCGCCGCTCCAGGACTACCTGTACCCCTACATCCTGTTGCCTTCCGGCGTTGCGGAGGTATCGCTATGCTTGTGGCTTCTCGTAATCGGTGTGAATGTTCAAAGATGGAAGGATCAGGCGGGCAACGCGGGTGAATGGCGGTTGTAGCGCACCGATTCACTCACCCGCGTAAGGAGGAACGAGTATGAGCCGAGGCACAATGATGCAACGGATTGCAGAAACATCGCCTCACGTCCGGGCCAGGGTTGCCGGCGCGATCTCTTTGGTGGCGATGCTCATGGGAGTGGTCTCCCAGTTCTTGGCTCGCGACCGGTTGGGTTCGGCGGCCTTCGTAATCGCAACCTTGTGCAACATCGTGGCGACGCTACTCTTCTATCTCATCTTCAAACCGGTGAACAGAAGCCTCTCGATGCTCGCGGCGTTCTTCGGCCTCTTGGTATCGATCATTGGGATTTTTAAGTGGCATCCTCAAGGTGTGGACATCGGCCTGATATTCTTCGGATCCTACTGTCTCCTGATCGGCTACCTCGTTTTTGTGTCCGCCTTCCTGCCTCGAATTCTGGGCGCCCTGATGGCGTTCGCAGGATTGAGTTGGCTGACCTTTCTCCACACCCCGCTCGCAGACCATTTATCTCCCTACAATTTGGCTGCAGGTGTTCTCGGGCAAGGAGCGCTGGCCATGTGGCTCCTGGTAGTAGGCGTGAACAATCAGCGAGGAAAGAAATAGGCCGGTGTTGGGATAACTTTCCGATCATCAGGACATGCGTTGCGCCTTGACGATCACGCACGCCTTCCCTCGGACGATTGCTCCGCCGTCTCTGCAACCCAAAGTGCAATTCAGTGGAGCTCACTGGGTATGGCGGATGTCAAATCCGTCGCGATGACAGGGTGAATAACTTGAACTCAAACTCCATTCCAACTTCAACCCATTCGTTGTGCCGCATGACAAATGTCACAGAGTTTTCCTTACTCCCCACACTTTAATCGCTGCCGGGTTGCTCCCATACTCGATCTTGTCAGACGCAATACCCCACGAAGGAGCGAGCCATGAGCGCAGTTCTTGAACTTCCCCGGGCCGATGTAGTGCCCGTCCCCAGCCGGTCCGTCGAAGCTGTCGCCTCACTCAACCACGTCACCAAGCGATTCCCCAATGGTGTTGTCGCTCTCGACAATCTCTGTCTCACCCTTCGCCGCGGCGAAGTTGTGGCTTTGCTTGGTCCCAACGGAGCCGGGAAATCCACCGCAGTCAAGCTTCTCATGGGCCTGAGTTCGCCGACATCTGGCACAGTCAATATCTTTGGCGCCGATCCGCGCAATCATTCCGCACGCATGCGGACGGGAGTGATGCTGCAGGTTGGCAAGGCCCCCGAGATGCTTCGCGTCCGTGAGCACATCGAGCTCTTTCGGGGATATTACCCCAGCCCTATGGCATACGCCGACGTCATCAAGGTTGCCGGTCTCGAGGGGATCGAATCGCGCTTTTTTGGCCAGCTTTCCGGCGGACAGAAACAGCGGGTACTGTTTGCGCTCGCACTGGCGGGCGACCCTGACCTGATTTTCCTCGATGAGCCGACCGTCGGCCTCGACATCAAATCCCGCCGTGGCATGTGGGCGCAGATTGAGTTGCTCGCCAATCGGGGCAAGACAGTGCTCCTCACCACGCACTATCTTGAGGAAGCCGATTCTCTGGCGCAACGCATTGTGGTTATCGACAAAGGCCGCATCGTTTGCGAGGGTACCCCGGCTGAGGTCAAGTCGCTTGGCTCGGTCACGCCAGGGGTATTGAACAGCCGCAGCATGAAAATCATTCGCTGTGCCACTACCATTTCCACCCATGCT
>Ga0182016_10001995_pt1 | contig 24363 bp, 20 predicted proteins | sample 712S2MmetaG_FD_120491 | JGI IMG/M metagenome (GOLD analysis project Ga0182016, IMG submission 120491) | Permafrost microbial communities from Stordalen Mire, Sweden - 712S2M metaG | ecosystem: Environmental > Terrestrial > Soil > Wetlands > Permafrost | place: Sweden: Stordalen | collected... | reverse complement strand
GATTGGCAAAAACGACAATTGACGGAACGCTTTTACGCACAGGCGCGACGCTGCCTGAGTCCCAAACGCCGGAGGCGCTCGTGTCCGCGGGCGGTCCGTCAACCCGTGAGCGGTTGGCCGCGCTTGCTCAAAAACACCTCATCGCACGAACCCGTCACCATCGCAGTCATTCGGTCATGAATTTTCGAAAGGCATTAGGGTTAGGGGATGATTCACCCATGCCACCTTGCGTAAATCCGAATTCTCTTGCCGCAATATCTGACTAACAAACTAACATGCGTCGATCTCGACGTAGGCGGCGAAGAACTTGCCGCCCGGGTGGATTTTGTTCAATCATCCAAGTTGCTCAGCTTTGCAGAGAGTGGCATTCAGATTTTGATGGCTGTGGGCAAGCCGACACCGCTCGGCTACCCGGCACCCAATTTACCGGAGTGTTTTGCCGCGTATAATTAGGGATGTGTGAGCCGGAAGAAGACCGTGCCCGTGGGCGGTGAGTTGTGGCGCTATTGTTGACCACCAAGCCGGGATAATTGCCCCAAGTGCCTGTGGAAAGGTTGTTGTTCGTCTGCAATGTCCAGCCCGTCGCCGAAGGGTCCCACGACACGACGGCCTGGTTGCCGACATGCGTGATGATGAGCAGCGGTGCACCGGGCGTTTGCACGACCTGGATCAGCGACCAGAACCCGCCGGTCACGGAATAATTGCCGCCGCTCATCGCCCCGCTGGCATCCGGCTGCCCTTCCTGGCGATCGTCTGGACGCGCCACGACCAAACCAGACGCGAATACAGGCGTATAACCTGTCGGGATACTTTTGCACAAGTTTGCACAGAATCCGAGGCGAGTTTGATTTGCACAAAGTTTGCACATCTGGTATCATTGCACGCGATTTGCGCACGCTTTTCTTCCCGCGATTTCCCATAATTGCACAGTTAATGCTTGATTTTAGTGAAGGATGCTGTTACTGTGTGGGCAATGAAAACACTAAACGAGGCAAGCGTTGGAAGTGGTGAGAATACCCTGTTAATAGGTTCAAGTCCTGTCGTGGGAACCACTCCTCGGTTGGACACCGCTTTCCCGTGCCGGCGCAAGGTCGTTTAATCGCTTGACCCGCGAGCTTGCCAACTCTTAAGCTGTGTCCGTTAGTAGGCATATTCATGTTTGCACAATTCAAAAGCCTGTTTTCCAATGACATTGGAATAGATCTGGGCACTGCCAATTCGCTCGTCTATGTGCGGGATCGTGGAATCGTCCTGCGCGAACCTTCGGTGGTTGCCATTGAGGCCGGCACGACCAATGTGCTGGCCGTCGGCAACGAAGCCAAACGGATGCTGGGCCGCACGCCCGGCAACATCGTGGCCATCCGCCCGATGAAAGACGGCGTGATCGCCGACTTCGAGATCACCGAGGCCATGCTGCGGCACTTCATCCAGAAGGTGCATCACCGTAAATTGATCGCCCCACGCGTCGTGGTCGCGGTGCCTTCGGGCATTACGGAAGTGGAAAAACGGGCGGTCAAAGATTCCGCCACCCACGCGGGAGCGCGGGAGGTTTATTTGATCGAACAGCCAATGGCTTCGGCCATCGGCGTCGGTCTGCCGGTGCATGAACCGGCGGGCAACATGATCGTGGACATCGGCGGCGGGACTTGCGAAATCGCAATCATCTCCCTGGCCGGCATCGTCTTCAGCCGGAGCCTGCGGGTGGGCGGGGACGAGTTTGACGGCACGATTGTTGCGCACATGAAACGGGCCTACAACCTGATGATAGGTGAACGCACTGCGGAAGAAATCAAGATACGCATCGGCTCCGCGTTTCCGATGGAACAAGAACTGACGATGGATGTCAAAGGCCGCGACCTCGGGTCGGGGTTGCCCAAGACATTGACCATCCGTTCCGAGGAAGTCCGTGAATCGTTGCAAGAACCGCTCTCGAGCATTTTGGAATCCATCCGCCTGACCCTGGAGCGCTGTCCGCCCGAACTCGCCGCCGATCTCGTGGATCGCGGCCTGGTCATGGCCGGCGGCGGTTCATTGTTGCGCGGGATAGACCGGCTCGTCGCCGAGGAAACCGGCTTGCCGGTCCACTTGGCCGACGATCCCATGAGCGCTGTGGCCGAAGGCACCGGCCGCGTTTTGCAGGAGATTGAATTCCTGAAACGCGTCGCGACCAACGCCAAATATTGATCTGATTTCTTGCCCAAGTTCACCTGCGAGCGGCTGAATTAAGTTCAGCCGGAACTCCGAAAAAAGTTCGGAGGCAGGAATGTTCAAACAAAAAAATTATCTCGCGCTCGGTGCGGTGACGCTGGTGGCCCTGCTGATGTTCAGCCTGCCCCCGCGCGTGACCGGCCGCCTGAAACTCGCCGTCGGCAGCTTGTTTTTGCCGCTGATCGGCCTGGCCGGCACCGCGCAGCAACTGCCCGTCGCGGCGGCCGACGCCGTTCTGTCCCGCCGCGAACTGCTTCAGTTGACGGAATCTCTCCGCCGCGAAAACGACCAGTTGAAAGTCGCGGCGTTGCAGGCTGACGCAACCGCGCGTGAAAACGACCAGCTCCGCGCAGCCCTCGGCTGGCAGCGGCAAATGCCGTGGCGGCTCAAACTCGCCAACGTCGTCCTGCGCGACCCGGCGAACTGGTGGCGCACCGTCGAGATTGATCTCGGCTCGCGCGACGGCGTGGTGGAAAATCTCCCGGTCTTGACGGCGGAAGGCTTGGTCGGGCGCGTCGTTTCCGTCTGGCCCACGCACGCGCAGGTCGTTTTGATCGGCGATCCCAACTGCAAAGTTTCCGCGCTCGTCGAAAATCCAGCGCACGACACCGGTATCATTAGCGCCAGCGGGCCGCTTGACAATTCGCTGGTCGAACTCACCTATCTTGCCGGCGGCGCGATTTTGAAATCCGGCCAGGGCGTCGTCACCAGCGGTCTTGGCGGCGTTTTTCCGAAAGGCATTCCCGTCGGGCAGGTGGTGGATGCGCGGCCAGTGGAATTCGGTCTTTACTCCGAGGCGCGTGTGAGACTTTCTGCCAACCTCGGCGCGCTCGAACAAGTCTGGGTTTTGTTTCCATGAAAATTTCAACGCAAAGTCGCAAAGCAGCAAAGTCGCAAGGAAAATTTTTCATTGCGCCCTCCGCGTCTTTGCGCCTTTGCGTTAAAACAAAATGAATGTGCTTCAGACCATTCTGATTTTTGCCGCCGCGTTTCTTGCGGTGTTTGCCGAAGCCGCGCTGGCCGGCCTGCGGCATTTGCTCGGCGCGCAGGTGGATTTGCTCCCGGCCATCATGGTCTATGCGGCACTGAACGCGGATATCACCATCGTCGCCGCGCTCGCCGTGTTCGGCGGACTGTGGTTCGACGCGCTTTCGGCGAACCCTCTGGGTGTCACCATCCTGCCGCTGTTCGCCGTCGGCTTCGTGATTTTTTCGCAGCGCGAATTCATCCTGCGAAAACTTTCCTTCGCGCAAATGGTTCTCGGCACCGTTGCCAGCGCGATCGTGCCGGTGCTGACCGTTTTGCTGCTGCTGACCGGCGGCAAGGAACCGCTGCTCGGCTGGGGCTCGCTCTGGCAATGGATTGTAATGACGGCGGGCGGCGCGGTGGCGACGCCGCTGATATTTGCGTTGTTCGAGTGGGGCCACCGTGCGTTTGGCTACCAGCCGCGCACCGAAACCAGTTTCCGTCCCGACCGCGAAATTTTGCGCGGCAGAAATTAACATGCTCATTTTTGACGAACTCAAAAAGAACGACGCCCAGCTCCGCCTCGTGGCGACGGTGGTGGCGGCGGGCCTGGGCATTCTGCTGGCGGGCTTGTGGTGGGTGCAGGTCGTCTCCGCGCACGAATACCAGTCGCATCTGGAAACACAGGCGTATCGCACGGTGCGGCTCCCCGCCACCCGCGGGAAAATCCTCGACCGCGAAGGCCGCGTGCTGGCGGAAAACGGGCCGCGCTACAACTTGAGCCTTTACCTCGACGATCTGCGGAAACCGTTCGACGACGCCTACGGCCAGTTGTTCAAGCAGGCGCGCGCCGCGCAAAAACAGGCCATCGCCGCGCAGGAAAAAAAACTCGGCCGCACGCTGACGAAAACCGAACTGAAACCATTTGCATTCTCAACCGCACAATTGCAGCGGCTTCGTGCCCAAGCGCGCCTGAGCGTGGCCAATAATCTCGTGGCGCAAGTCGGACAACAACTGGGCCAGCCGCTGGCGCTGGACGCAGCAAAGTTTGAACGCGCCTACGAGACACGGCTCGCGCTGCCGTTTCCGATTTTGCAAAATCTGGACGAAGCGCAAATCGCGCGGTTCGAGGAGCGGTTCACCAACGGCCTCGGCGCAAACCTGGATTTGCAGGCGGCGCGCATTTATCCGGCCGGCGCGACGGCGGCCCACCTGCTCGGCTATTTGCGGATCGACGACAGCTCGCAGGAAGGCGAGGAGGCGGATTTTAATTACCGTCTGCCGGATTATCGCGGCGTGGTTGGTGTCGAAGGCCGGTGCGACCAGCAGTTGCGCGGGCGCGCTGGCGCGGAGTCCGTGCTGGTCAACAACCTCGGCTACCGCCAGTCGGAAAATATCATTGATCCGCCCGAGCCCGGCCACAATGTCGTGCTGACAATTGACCTCGACCTCCAGCGCGCGGCGGCGGAATCGCTCGCGAGGCATCGCGGCCCGGACGCGCGCGGCGCGGTGGTCGTCATGAATGTGAACAGCGGCGACGTGCTGGCGATGGTGTCGTCGCCGAGCTTCGACCCGAATGATTTCGCGCAGGGCATTTCGCAGGACAAATGGCAGAAAATCCAGGATTTGACGGCGGAAAAAAACCGCGCGACGTATGAAAACTACGCGCCCGGCTCCATCTTCAAAACCGTCGTCGCGCTGGCGGCGCTGGAAAACGGGTTAAGCCCGGCGGAAATTTATCATGTGGAGGCGAACCCGGAAAATCCGAACAAGGGAATGATTTACGTCGGGCGGCGCCGGATCAAGGACACCGCGCCGCCGGGCGATTACAATTTCAAGCGGGCGTTCATCCATTCCAGCAATTCGTATTTCATCAACGCCGGCCTGACGCACGCCGGCATCGAAAACGTCATCCGCATCGGCAAGGAATTTCATCTCGGCGAGCGCACCGGACTTTTCGCCCGGCAGGAAACCGGCGGCGATTTTCCCGACGAAGACCGGATACATTCCGGTTGGACCGACGGCGATACGGCGAACGTGTGCATCGGCCAGGGCGAAGTCGCGGTGACGCCCGTGCAGATGGCGGTGATGGTTTCGGCGATCGCCAACGGCGGAAAGATTTTGTGGCCGCGGCTGGTGGACCGGATTGAACCGCAAGACCCGGCGTCCGGCGAAGCCGCGACGAATTTTCCGTCTGGCATCGTGCGCGACAAGTTGGACGTGCATCCGCGCAGCTTGCAGATTTTGCATGATGCGATGTTTGCCGACGTGCAAAGCAGTGAAGGCACCGGCACGGCGGCGGCGGTGGACGGCCTGAAGATTTGCGGCAAGACCGGCACGGCGCAGGTCCAGGACACGAGCAACAAATTGACCGGCTACAATTTCTGGTTCGCCTCCTACGCGCCGTATGAAAATCCGAAATACGCGGTCGTGGTGATGGTTGAGTCCACCGGCAGCGGATCGGGCGGCACCATTTGCGCGCCAATTGCGCACGACATTTACGAGGAAATTTTAAAAAAAGAAAACGCCGCCACGGCCAAGAGTCTGGCACGAAACTGAATGATCAACGAGTTCACCAAAGAACGCGAAGGCCGGCTCGACCCGTTGCAACTGGCCGCGCTCGCCGTGCTGATGTTCATCGGCACGATGTTCGTCTGCAGCGCGACGATGGCGAATGCCGCGACGGCCCAGCTGCCGTGGTATGACCAGATTTGGGTGCGGCAGATCATCTGGTATGCGCTCGGTCTCGGCGCGGCGGCCGGAATCTGCCTGGCGAATTATCACACGCTGGCGCGATGGTCGTTCGTGGCTTATTGGGCGACGATTCTCTGCCTCGTCGCGGTGTTAATTCCGCACATTGGTTCGACGCACGGCTGGGGCGCGCGGCGCTGGATTGACCTCGGCCCGTTTCAATTCCAGCCGTCGGAATTTGCCAAGCTCGCGTTCATTCTCGCGGGGGCAAATTTCCTGAGTCGTCCGCCGGACGAACTGAGGCAGCCGGCGAATTTCTGGAAGGCCATCGGCCTGATGCTGCTGCCGTTCGGTTTGATTTTGAAGGAGCCGGATCTGGGTTCGGCGCTGGTTTTGTTGCCGACCGGGCTGGTGATGATGTTCGTCGCCGGCACGCCGCTGAAATATCTGCTGCGGCTGGCGGCAATCGTCGGAATTTTGGGTGCGCTATTACTCGCCGACATTTTGTTCGCGCCGCCGGCTTTGCAGATCAAAATGCAGGATTATCAGCGCCAGCGTTTGCTGGTTTATTTCGGCGCGAACTTCGCGTCGGCCAACGCGACGACAGCGGAAAAAGCCGCGGCACGCCGCCTGCAGTTTGAAAAATCGTATCAAGTCCGGCAGGCGCTGATTTCGGTCGGCTCCGGCGGATTGCTGGGCAAAGGCTGGCGCAAAGGCGACCAGACCGCGCTGGGATTTTTGCCGCCGGGTGCGGCGCACAATGATTTCATTTTCTCCGTCATTGCCGAGGAGGAAGGATTCGCCGGCTCCATTGTGGTGCTGGCGCTGTATGCGGTGGTTCTCTTCACTGGTTTGAGAATCGCCGGCCAGGCGCGCGATCGCCTGGGAAAACTCGTGGCTGTGGGCGTCGTGACGCTGCTGTTCAGCCACGTTTTCATCAATATCGGCATGAACATTCGCATCGTCCCGGTGACGGGCATTCCACTGCCGCTGTTAAGTTACGGCGGATCCTCGGTGTTGTGCTCGTTGATCGCGCTGGGCCTGATGCAAAACGTCCACATCCATCGAAGAGGATACTAATATGAGCAACAACTTCTCGCGGCGCCGCCGCGGAATGCGTTTCAAACCCAAAGGCGGTCTCGCCCCGAACCCGCAGAAAACCGATCGCGACGCCACGCAGGCGCGCGCCGAGGTCGTCGCGGAACAGGGCGGCGACGAACGCCTGTTTGAAAAACGGCACATCCAGGAAATCGAGCGGGCCGAAAACATCGCCGCCGGTCTGCCGCCGCAGGGCGCGCCACCGGAACCGGCCGTGTCACACGAGCACCAGCACGACGTGGAGAAAAAAGATTTCCGTGAGCCGCATCTGGAAACGCCTGCCGAAGTGCAGGAGGAAAAATTCGAGCCGGTGACGATCAAGGAGCAGCCGAAAGGTCTCGTTGAATCCATCAAGTCCGTCGCCACGAACATCGTGAAAAAGGTTCAGCGGTTGATCCGCCCGGAAAAGAAAATCCACAAGGAAGTCATCATCAACGCAGAGACGCTCGAAACGCGCGTCGCGGTGACGGAGGACGGCAAGCTGGAGGAGTTCAACATCGAGCGCACGACCGAGGAGCGGCTGGTCGGCAGCATTTTCAAGGGCAAGGTCCGCAACCTCGAAGACGGTCTCAAAGCCGCGTTCGTGGACATCGGCTTCGAGAAAAATGCGTTCTTGCATTACTGGGACATCGTGCCGAACCAGTTCGATTCCGGCGTGGAAATCGTCGAGCGCGAAGGCCGCCGGCCGCAGCGGCCCAAGATCACGCAGAAGGACATTCCGCGACTGTATCCGCCCGGCAGCGAAATCATCGTGCAGGTCACCAAAGGTCCGATCAGCACCAAAGGCCCGCGCATTACGACCAACCTCGTTTTGCCCGGACGCTATTTGGTTCTTTTGCCGAACTCGGACCAGTCCGGCATTTCGCGCAAGATTGAAAGCCAGGAGGAACGCAAGCGCCTGAAGAAAATCCTCCGCGAACTCGCCATTCCCGACGGCATGGGCGTCATCATGCGCACCGCCGGCGAAGGCCAGCAGTTGCGGTATTTCGTGCGCGACCTCGCGTTGCTGCTCGAGGAATGGAACGGCATCCAGCAGCGCATCAAGAGCCAGCCGATGGCGACATGCGTGTTCCAGGAGCCGGACTTGATTGAGCGCACCGTGCGCGATTTTCTCACCGAGGATGTCGAGCGCATCGTGGTGGACAGCCAGAAAGCCTACGACCGAATGCGCGAGATGATTTCAAAAATCTCGAAACGTTCCGCGAGCAAGATCAAGTTCTACACCGAGGCGCAACCGGTGTTCGACCGGTTCAACATCAGCAAGCAGTTGGAAAACACGTTCTCGCGCCAGGTGCATTTGAAGGGCGGCGGCTACATTGTCATTGATGAAACCGAGGCGCTCGTGGCGATTGACGTGAACACCGGCCGCCACAAGGGCAGCCGCGATCAGGAAGCCACAATTGCCAAGGTGAATCTCGAAGCCGCCGAGGAAATCACGCGCCAGTTGCGCCTGCGCAACATGGGCGGCCTCATCGTGCTCGACTTCATTGACATGAAATCGCGCCGCGACCAGCAGCAGGTTTATTCGCGCATGAAGGACGGTTTGCGCCGCGACAAGGCCAAGACGCACATCCTGCCCATTTCGCAGCTCGGCCTGATGGAGATGACGCGCCAGCGCCACAGCGAAAGCGTCCGCTCCGCCGTCTATGACGACTGCCCGTATTGCAAGGGCCGCGGCAAGGTGAAGAGCGTCGTGACCATGAGCGTGGAAATCCAGCGCAAGCTACAGGAAATCCTGAAGAAGCGCACGCGCGACGAGAACGACTTCCAGCTCCGCATCGTGGTGCATCCGACCGTGCTGGAACGACTGCGCACCGAGGACGAGAAGCATCTCATCGAGATGGAAAAACGCTACTTCGGCAAGCTGTCCTTCCGGGCCGACACCGGCATGCACGCCGAGCAGTTCAAGATCGTGAACGTGGAGACCAACGAAGAACTCGCCAGCGTCGGCGCGTGAAATAAATCTGCCAACACCAAACGCCCCGCGAGCAATCGCGGGGCGTTTTTATCTGCCACATGCTGGATTTCCCCGGTTTCATCTGCGCGTTTCCGATGCCGGACTGGATCGGCAGCCGGATCTGCGGCAGGAAAAACCACGGCCTAATAAATTTTCAGCGTGTCGAGGACGGCCTTGATGCGCGGGACTTCATGCGTGCGAAACAGGTCGGTCTTGCCCAGCGCCGCCAGCGCCGCGAAGAACGGTTCGGCGCAGCGGACTTCCTCGCCGAAAAATTCAAACGCGTGCGGCAGCGCATGGCAGACAGGAAAGCCGAGTTTCCGCAGCCGGAAGGTATTCAGGAAAACATTCATTTGATGCCGCACGCGCACCGCGCTGTCTTGCAAGTTGCGATAGTAGAAACCGAGGCCGGGGTCTATGAAGATTTTTTCCACGCCGTTGCGCTGCGCAATTTCAATCTGGCGCAAAAAAAACTCGCGCAACATCGGAACCGGATCCGCGCTCAAATCAAAGTTGCCAACCGCGCGGACGTTTTTTCCGGCAACAAAACAGATGATTACGGCGGCATCGTGCGCCGCGACCATTTTGAAAATTTCCCTGGAACCGGCGGTGCCGGTCAGGTTCAAAATGTTCGCGCCGGCCTCCAGGCTCGCGCGCGTGACGGCCGGTGAATAGGTTTCAACCGAAACGAGGATTTTCGCCGCCCGCAGTCCCCTGATGACCGGGATCAGTTTTGATTTCTGGGCCGTGCCGTTCACGCGCGCGGCGTGCGCGAGCGTGGATTCCGCGCCGACATCAATGATCTGCGCGCCCTGCGCCGCCAGCATTTTTCCCCGCTGCACCGCCGCCGCCGCCGTCAGGCAAACGCTTTCGCGGTACCAGGAGTCGGGCGAGAGATTGATGACGCCCATGATGGCGGGCTGGGAGTTGAAATTAAACTTTTTCCCGCCGATGGAAAATTCCCGTACGCGGGCGGACGCGGCGGCGCGGTTCTTTTCCACCAGTTCGGAAAGATGTTCAAGTTTCAGCACGCAGCGGAAGCTTAAAGCGAAAATGGCGAATCGTAAATGGAAAGTGGCGCGCCCGGCGCGATTCGAACGCACGACCGCCTGCTTAGAAGGCAGATGCTCTATCCAACTGAGCTACGGGCGCAACCCTGCCAACTCTAGTAGGCATCGCGCACCGGCGCAAGTGCGGTTGCGCGCAATGAAGCCGGCTTATTTGGAAAAAACAGGCCGCACGCGATCCGCCAGCAGCTTGTAGCCGGCGGCGTTGAAATGCAACTGGTCCGCCACGAATAGTTCCGGGCGAGGCTGGCCGTCGGCACCAAGTGACAGGTCGTAGGTCTCGATGTATTTTACGTGCGGCGTCTGGCGGGTGAAATTTTCCACCAGCCGGTTCAATTCCTTTTCCTGCTCGTGTTGTTTCCAGCGCGCCGGCGTTGGATTCCAGGAGATGAAAACAATTTCCGTTTCCGGCAGTTTGGCATGGACGATGGCGACAAATTCCTGAAAGTCCGCAAACACCTGTTCTAGTTTTTTGCCGGCCCACAAGTCATTGCCGCCGGCGCGAAACACAATCATCCGCGGCGCGTAGGGGAAAACGATGCGCGGCGCGAAGTGGGTGGAATCCGCGATTTCCGAGCCGCCGAAACCGCGATTGTAAACCGGCTGGCCGGGAAAATCCTGCGCCAGCGTCTTCCAGCGCGCGATGGTCGAGGAGCCGAGGAATTCCACCGCGCCTTTGGGCGGTGGATTTTTAATATCTGATCGCTCAAACGCGGCGATGTCCTTTTCCCATTGGGCGAAATTGTGGCTGGTTTCCACGCCCAAAGCCGGCCGGAATAGCAGAACCAAAATTGAAACTGCCAGTGAAAAAATTCGGATGGGCTTCATGCCGCGAGGTTAGGCGCAACTGCGCTCCGGGAAAACAAAATTCATTCGTTTACCCACCGGCCGTCACGCGTAACCCAAGTGTCGCATCGTCTGATAAACCACGAGCGCGGCGACGTAGGCCAGGCCGCTCATATAGGCGATCTGAAACAGCGGCCATTTCCAACTGTTCGTCTCGCGCCGGACGACGGCCTGTGTCGAAAGACATTGCGCCGCCAGGATGTAAAACACCAGCAGGCTCAGGCACGTCGCGGCGGTGAACACCGGCGAGCCGTCCGTGCGTTTGGCCTGGCGCAACGTGTCGTAAAGCGATTTGCGGTTGTTGTCAGCCGCGTCCCCGCCCACGCAGTAAACGATGGCGAGCGTGGACACGATGACCTCGCGCGCCGCGAAGGAGCTGACGATGCCGATGCCAATCTGCCAGTCGTAGCCGAGTGGATGGATGACCGGTTCGATGACGTGGCCGATTTTTCCGGCATAGGAATTTTGCAGTGAAAACTGCGCGGTCAGGCGGTTCGCATGGGCGCGCAATTCATCGGCCTTGGTTTGTTCGCCGGATTTTTCCAGTTGCGCGGCCTGCGTCTGCATGGCGACCGCCGTGTCGGGCGGTGACGATTTCGGATAATGCGAGAGCGCCCACAAGACCAGCGAAATGGCGAGGATGACGGTGCCGGCCTGTTTCACAAAAATTTTTGCGCGGTCGAACGTGTGCAGCAGCGCGGTGCGCAAACCGGGCAGGCGGTAGGGCGGCAGTTCAATCATCAACGGCTTGCTGCCGCCGGGCAGAATGGTGTGCTTGAACAGCAGCGCACAACCGAGCGCGGCGAGGATGCCGATGGCGTAGGCCGACGTGAAAATCAGCGCGGCCTTGGGCGGCGAATTCGGAAAAATCAGCGCTGTGACCATCGCGTAAACGGGGATGCGCGCCGAGCAGGTCATCAGCGGCGTGATGAGAATTGTCACCAGCCGGTCGCGCGGGTTTTCGATCACGCGCGTGGACATGATGGCGGGAATGGCGCAGGCGTGCGCGGAAAGCATCGGCACGAACGCCTTGCCCGGCAGGCCAAACCGCCGCATGACCTTGTCCATCACAAACGCGGCGCGCGACAGGTAGCCGGTGTCTTCCAGCAGCGACAGCGCGAAAAACAGGATGCAAATCTGCGGCAGGAAAATCAGGATGCCGCCCACGCCGGCAATGACACCGTTCACAATCAGGCTTTGCAGATCGCCCGCCGGGAGCAGTCCGCCGGCCCGGTTGCCCAGGAACGCAAACAGGTGGTCAATCAAGTCCATCGGAATTTTCGCTGCCCAGAAAATGAGCGCGAAGACCGCCAGCATCACGGCCAGGAACACGGCGACACCGATGGTTGGATGCGTGACAATGTCGTCAATTTTTTCCGTCCACGCCGAACGCCGTGCCAGCGCCGCGTCCATGACCTTGGTGGAAATCTGTTCCGTCCATTCGTAGCGCGCCTGAAAGGTGCAGCCGGTGCAACTGCCGCAATCTGGTTTGCTGTGCGCCACTGCTTCCGGCATCGCGCCGCCGACCAGCCGCGCGAGTTCGCGCTTCAACTCTTCAAGGCCGGTTCCGGCACGCGCGGAAATGGGAATGACAACGCAGCCCAGTTCGGCACGCAATTTTTTCACGTCAATGCGGATGCCGTCGCGTTTGGCTGTGTCCATCATGTTCAAGGCGACGATGACCGGGCAGTTGAGATCCAGCAGCTGGCTGACGAGAAAAAGGTTCCGTTCGAGATTGGTCGCGTCCACGACCACCAGCGCGGCGTCCGGCGCGGTGTGCTCCAGCTTTCCCTGCAACGCGTCGGCGGCCAGTTTTTCATCCGGCGATTTGCTGTCGAGGCTGTAAAGGCCGGGCAGGTCAACGACGACAATCTGCTGGTGGTCGAGGTGCAGGCGGCCGACTTTGCGTTCAACCGTCGTGCCGGGGAAATTGGCCGTCTTGGCGCGCAGGCCGGTGAGCGCATTGAACAAAGTGGTTTTGCCCGCGTTGGGATTGCCCACCAGCGCAAGCGTGAAGGCGTGATGGTGATGCGACGTGTCGGAGGACACGGCCGGAGTCTCGTGACACGCGCTCATGCGCAATTGGTTTCGCGCAGGGCGCAATGGCCCGGCTGGCAGACTTCCACCTGCACATTGGCGGCGAGCGCGGCGGAAATGCCCAGCCGCGAGCCAAAAACTTTCAGGATGAGCGGGTCGCCCACTTTGACCAGTTCCACGCGGCGGCCGAGGCACACCCCGAGCGTCTTGAGGCGCTGCATCTCCTCGTCGTCGGTCGCGATCTGGCGGACGACGGCGCAGACACGCGGCGGGAGCAGGTCCAGCCGGACTAGCCCGGGGATGGTTTGATTAGCAGTAGTCACAACGATGTTAAATTAAACTGTCTGACTCGCAAGTCAACCCGGGTGCACCGGCGGGTTGACGCAAGCCGGCAAAACATGTTTTTTACCCGGCAGCAAGATAGCCGGCATTCAGCAGCCGGGCTGCCGATGGCTTGCGGTTTTCTGTCGGTGAATTGCTGCGGAAAAACACCGGTGGCTTGCGGGTTTCACCCGGAACCGGCGTCCCGCGACCTTTTGTTGAAAACCACCACCGCATCTGGCAAGCTGCCGGCGTGAAACTGACAAATCTGCTCGCGCTGCTGCTGGGCATCGTCCTGCTGGCCGGTTGCAAAAAAACCGAAACCGTCGCCGCGCCGAAGTCCATTGATGATATTCTGCCCAAGGAGGCCCAACCAAAATTGCCGACCATGAAGATTTATCTCGGCGCGGAAGCGCTCGACGCCGAACTCGCGCTGACCCAAAAAGAGGAGATGACCGGCATGATGTATCGCACCAACATCCAGGACACGGACTCGATGCTGTTTGTGCTGCCGGTGCCGCAGCGCGCTTCGTTCTGGATGAAAAACTGCCCCGAATCCATTTCCGCTGCCTACATCAGTCCCGACGGGGTGATCCAGGAAATCCACCATCTGGAACAGAACGACACTAACGCCGTCGTGGCCGCGACGGACAACATCCAATTTGTCCTGGAGACGAGCGACGGCTGGTTTGCGCGGCACAATGTGAACCCCGGCATGGTCATTCGCACGGAACGAGGTTCGCTGGCGGACACGTTTCTGCGGAGATGATTTTTCCGCGCTGACGATTGAACTAAGTCCCGGTTGGTCGCGGATTCCATTGCAATGAAAGGCCGGACGAGCGCGAGCCGGAATGACGATGAGACACTGGCTTATCCCGCGTTTGACTATTCGCGGCCGATTCATTAACGTCGCTCTCCGTTAAATCAACCATCACCCCCTGAATTTTATGGCCGCCAAATCTGACAAATTCCTCGAAAAATCCACCGTTGAAACCAAAGCCGCCGCGACGCGCGAACGCGAACTTGATGCCGCCATTTCCTCCATTACCAAAGCCTACGGCGAAGGCAGCATCATGCGCCTCGGTGACGCGCGGGCGCAGGTGAAAATTGAAGTCATCCCGACCGGCGGGCTGGCGATTGACCTCGCACTCGGCGTCGGCGGCATTCCGCGCGGCCGCGTGGTGGAAATCTACGGCCCGGAATCTTCCGGCAAAACCACACTGATGCTCCACGTCATCGCCAACGCGCAAAAAGCCGGCGGTCTGGCGGCATTTATTGATGCGGAACATGCGCTCGATCCCGGCTACGCCAAAAAACTCGGCGTGAACCTGGACGATTTGCTCGTGTCGCAGCCGGATTCCGGTGAAGAGGCGCTGACCATTTGCGAAACGCTTGCGCGCTCGAATGCGCTCGACGTCATCGTGATTGACTCCGTCGCCGCCCTCGTGCCGAAGGCGGAACTCGACGGTGAAATGGGCATGGCCACGATGGGCATGCAGGCGCGGTTGATGAGCCAGGCGCTCCGCAAGCTCACTGCCATTCTTGCCAAGTCCAAGACGACGTGCATTTTTACCAACCAGTTGCGCGAAAAAGTCGGCGTCATGTTCGGCAGTCCCGAAACCACGCCCGGCGGTAAGGCGCTGAAATTTTACGCCAGCGTGCGCCTGGACATCCGCCGCAAGGACCAGCTCAAGGATGCCGCCGGCAATGTTTACGGCAACCACACGCGCGTCAAGGTCGTGAAGAACAAGGTCGCGCCGCCGTTTGCTGAGGCGGAGTTTGACATCATCTACAACCACGGCATTGACAAGGAGGGCAGCATCCTCGACGTGGGCATCGAGTGTGGCGCGGTGGACAAAAAAGGCGCGTGGCTGCAATTTGACGGCGCGCTGATCGGTCAAGGCCGCGACGCCGCAAAAAAAGCCATGGAAGAAAAACCGGAACTCGCCAAGAAGATCGTGGACGCCATCATGGCCAAACGCGCGGCGGCGGCTGACGCGGCGGCCGCAAAATAGCGCCATTTTTACAGCCTGCAAGCCGGGCCATCCCCGGGCCAGAAAATTCATTTGACAACCCGCCGTTTGTTACCTACCGTTCGGTAAGTTTTTATGGCCCACGCCCCGAACCATTCTGAGACGCGGCAGCACATCCTGCGGGCGGCGCTGAAGCACTTCGCCAATGCCGGCTACGCCGCGACGTCCGTGCAGCAGATCGTCAGCGACGCGAAGGTCTCCAAACCGGCGTTGTATTATCATTTCCGCGACAAGGCCGCGCTGTTCGAGGCGCTGGTCAACGAGGCGCATGACGGCCGGTTTCGCGTCGTGCAGGAGGCCGCCGCGCGCGTCCAGGATTTTCCCGGCCAGTTGCGGGAGGTGCTCGTCGCACTGTTCGATTATTTCCACAACAACCGCGATCTGACGCGCATCGCGTTTTCCACGGCGTATGCCGCGCCCGGCGAGGTGCCGCCCGGATTGAATCATCTTCAAAAATGCAAGCGCAGCCTGGAGTTCATCCACGCGCTGATCAAGCGGGCGCAGGCGGCGGGCAAACTGGATGATCGTTTTGACAGTTGGGAGCTGGCCTACGGCTTTTACGGCCAGACAAATTTTTACATCACGGCGCACTTGCTCATGCCGGAGTTTCGTGCGAATCGTAAGGCGGCGGAACGCGTGGTGGAGTTATTTCTGGCCGGCGCGGGGGCAAAGAAAAAATCGAGGTCAAAAAAAACATGAAACGGAAAATCATCATCGGCATTGTCATAGTGGCCGTGGTTGTGGCCGGGCTGGCCGGCGTGAAGGGTTTGCAGATCGGCAAGTTGATCGGCTTCGCCAAGACGTTCGCCGTGCCGCCGGAAACGATTTCATCCGCCGTGGCGCAGGAGCAGCAATGGCAGGACACACTTTCGGCGGTCGGCTCGATTAATGCGGCGCAGGGCGTGACCGTGGCCTCGGAAGTCGCCGGGACGGTGACGGAAATCGCGTTTGAGTCAGGCGCGGTGGTGGCCAAGGGTGATTTGCTGGTGCGGCTGGACACGTCGTCGGAAGAGGCTCAGTTGCGCGCGGCGACGGCGGCGGCGGAACTGGCGAAGCTCAACGCCGAACGCCTGCGCAAACTGCGCGAAAGCAACGTGGTGTCGCAATCCGAAGTGGACACGGCGGAGGCGACGTTGAAACAAAACCAGGCCAACGCCGACGCGATCCAGGCGGTCATTGACAAGAAAACCATCCGCGCGCCGTTCGCGGGCCGGCTCGGCATCCGGCTGGTGAACCTCGGTGAATCGCTGGACGCGCGCAGGGCCATTGTGTCGCTGCAATCGCTCGAACCAGTCTATGGCGATTTTTCACTGCCGCAGCAGACGCTGTCCGTGCTGGCGACCGGCCTGGTGGTGCAGGTTTCCAGCGACGCCTATCCCGGCCAGAAATTTGCCGGCTTCGTGACCGCGATCAACCCCGATCTGGATGCGGTGACGCGCAGCGTGACGTTGCAGGCGACGTTTGCGAACACGAACCAGTTGCTGCGGCCGGGAATGTTCGCGCGGATGGAAGTGGTTTTGCCCGGCACCCAGACCGTGCTGGCGGTGCCGGCGACGGCGATCTTGAGCGCGCCATTCGGCGATTCGGTATATTTGATCGAACCGCAAGCCGGCTCGACGAACCTGGTGGTGCGGCAGCAATTCGTCCGCACCGGCCGCCCGCTCGGCGACTTTGTGAGCGTGTTGAGCGGGCTTAAGCCGGGCGACACCGTTGCCAGTTCGGGTCTCTTCAAACTGCGCAACGGCGCGGGTGTGGTGATCAACAACGACATTGTGCCCAAGTCCAGCACGACGCCGAATCCGCCGAACGGTTGAATTGAATCCCAGGACGCATGAAGTCTTTCACTGATCTGTTTATCCGCCGGCCGGTGCTGGCCATCGTGGTGAACCTCGTGATTTTGATCGCGGGATTTTCCGCCATCCGTTCGCTCAACGTCCGGCAATATCCGCGCAGCGAGAACGCCACCGTCACCGTGACGACCGCTTATGTCGGCGCGAGCGCGGAACTGGTGCGCGGCTTCGTGACGCAGCCGCTGGAGCGCGCCATCGCCGCCGCCGATGGCATCGAATACCTGCAATCCAGCAGCGCGCTCGGCGTCTCGACCATCACCGCGCGGCTGAAACTGAATTACGACGCAAACAAGGCGCTGTCCGAAATCAATTCCAAGGTGAACCAGGTCCGCAACGACCTGCCGCCGGAGGCCGAGGTGCCGGTCATCAACATCGAATCCGCCGATTCGCAGTTCGCCTCGTGCTATTTGAGCTTCACGTCGGACATCCTGCAGCCAAACCAGATCACCGATTACCTGGTGCGCATCGTGCAGCCGCGCCTGACCGCGCTGGAAGGCGTGCAGCGCGCGGACATTTTGGGCGGCCGCACGTTCGCCATGCGGATATGGCTGAAACCGGACCGGCTCGCGGCGTTCAACATCAGCCCCAATGAAGTGCGCATGGCGCTGGCGAAAAATAATTTTCTTTCCGCCGCCGGCCACACCAAAGGCTCGCTGGTGCAGGTCAACCTTACGGCCAACACCGATTTGCGCTCGGTCGAGGAATTCAAAAATCTCGTCATCCACCAGGTGGGCGACAAGCTCGTGCGCTTGAGCGACGTGGCGGACGTAGCGCTCGGCGCCGAGGACTACGACACCGAGGTGCGGTTCGGCGGCGAACATGCGGTCTTCATGGGCGTCTGGACCCTGCCCAATGCCAATTCGCTCGATGTCATCAAGCGCGTGAACAAGGAGATGGCGTCCATCCAAAAGGAATTGCCCAGCGGCTTGCAAGGACGCGTCGCCTACGATGCCACGAAATACATCAGCGACGCCATCCATGAAGTGATCCGGACGCTGGTCATCACGCTGGCGATTGTTTCCGTCGTCATATTTTTATTCCTCGGCTCGGTGCGGTCGGTGCTGATTCCGCTGCTGGCGATTCCCATTTCACTCATCGGCGCGGTGTTTCTGATGCAGGTGCTGGGCTTCACGCTGAACCTGCTGACGCTGCTGGCGATCGTGCTTGCCGTCGGCCTGGTCGTGGACGATGCGATCGTCATCGTCGAAAACGTGGAGCGCCACATCCGCGAAGGGCTGACGCCGTTGAATGCGGCGCTGCTCGGCGCGCGCGAACTTGTCGGCCCGATCATCGCGATGACCATCACGCTGGCGGCGGTCTATGCGCCGATCGCGTTTCAAGGCGGCCTGACCGGCTCGCTCTTCCGCGAATTTGCGCTGACGCTCGCCGGGGCGGTGTTCATTTCCGGCATTGTCGCGCTGACGTTGTCGCCTTGGCTGTCCTCGCGGCTGCTCGATGCCGGGCGCGAAGAACACGGATTTGTCGGCAAGATCAACCGCGATTTCGACCGCGCAAAAAAATTCTACGGGCGCGTGCTGGACTTCACGCTGTCGGCGCGCCCGATGATTTACATCATCTGGATCGCCTTGGGTTTGCTGGCGTTTGTGCTGTATTCCATGGCCCCCAGCGAACTCGCGCCGTCGGAAGACCAGGGTGTCATTTTCGGCATCGTCGAGGCCAGCGCGGACGCGACGATTGACCAGACCGCATTCTACGCTGATGCCGTCGGTGGCATGTTCAAGTCCATTCCCGAAATGGACCAGTCATTTCAACTCACCATGCCCAGCAGTGGCTTCAGCGGCATGGTGCTGAAACCGTGGGGCGAGCGAAAACGCACCGCCTTTCAGATTCTTCCAGACGTTCAGGCAATGGTGGACAAAGTCCCGGGCATCCGTCTGATGATGGTCACGCCGTCGCCCATTCCCGGCGGTGACAATTTTCCCGTGAATTTCGTTTTGTCGTCCACCGCCGAGCCGGATCAGATTTTGGCGGTCGCGCAGAAAATCCAGCAGATTGCCGCGACGAACGGGATGTTCGCCTTTCCGCCGGTCATTGACACAAAAATTGACCAGCCGGAATGGGAACTGGTCATTGACCGCGACAAGGTCGCCGCGCTCGGCCTCGACCTGGCGACTGTCGGCTCGGATCTGGGCGCGCTGGTCGGCGGCAATTATGTGAACCGCTTCAGCCTTGCCGGGCGCAGCTACAAGGTGATTCCGCAGTTAAGGCGTGTTGAACGCCTGAACGCCGAACAGCTGGGCAACAATTATGTGCAGGGCCCGAACGGAAAACTGATTCCCATCAGCACCTTCGCGACGCTGGTGAAGCACACCACGCCTCGCACGCTGAACCGTTTTCAGCAGCTCAATGCCGTGATCATAAGCGGCGTTGCCATCCGCCCGCTGGACGAGGCGCTGAAATTTTTCGAGGCCCAGCCGCTGCCCGAAGGCTACAAGATTGACTACACCGGCGAGTCGCGCCAGTTGCGCACGGAGGGCAACAAGTTCCTGCCCGCGTTCACGCTGGCGATCGTCCTGATTTTCCTCGTGCTGGCGGCGCAGTTCAACAGCTTCCGAGATCCGTTCATCATCATCCTCGGCTCGATGCCGCTGGCGATGTTCGGCGCGCTGGTTTTTTGCTTCCTGAAGATGCCGAACCCGAACCTGCCATTCTGGACGAACGGATGGACAACGACGCTGAACATTTATTCGCAGGTCGGCCTCGTCACGCTTATCGGCCTCGTGACCAAAAACGGCATCCTCATCGTGCAGTTCGCCAACGAACTTCAGCGGCAGGGCCGCACGAAGCTCCAGGCCGTGCAGGAGGCGGCACAGTTGCGGTTGCGGCCGATTTTGATGACCAGCGTCGCCACCGTGGCCGGCAACATCCCGCTCGTGCTCGTCACCGGCGCGGGTGCGGCGGCGCGCAACTCCATCGGCATCGTGCTCGTCGCCGGCATGACCATCGGCACGTTTTTCACGCTGCTCGTCGTGCCGTCCATCTACATGCTGATTGCGAAGGATCACGGTGCGGAAAAGGCGCCGGCGGCGGAAATCTGATTTACCACCATGAGTGAAAACCCAGACCAACCCGCTTCGCCCGCCGCCAATGAAAACGGTCAGCGGCTCGCAAAATTTAATTCGCCGCTGTTCATCTGGCCGGCGGCGGCTGGTCTCGCTGTGCTGCTGTTTTTCGGGCTGGATTACTTTTTTGACGCGCTGACGCACGAATCCACCGACGACGCGTTCATCGCGGGCCACGTCGTTTCCATTGCGCCGCGAATCGCCGGACAGGTGGCCGCCGTTCACGTTTTGGACAATCAACTGGTCCGCTCGAACGATTTGCTCGTGGAGATTGATCCGTCGGATTACGCGATCACTGTCGCGCAAAAACAGGCTGCCGCCGCATCACAGGAAGCCAACTTCCGCACCATCGTCGCGGCGTATGAATTGATGCGCTCCAAGGTCGTCACCGCCAGCGCATCCACGCGGAAAGCCAAGGCGGACGCTGACGCCGCTGAAGCCACCGCCAAAAAAACACAGGCCGATTTCGAGCGTGCGCAGGGCTTGTTGAAACAGAACACAATCTCGCAGCAGGAGTTTGATTCCCAGCTCGCCGCCAACACCAAGGCGCAGGCGGATTGGAAGTCCGCGCAGGAAAATGTGGACGAGGAAAATTCCAAGGTGGATGAGGCTGACAAGCAGCTTGCCGCCGCGTTTGCCGAAAAGGACATGGCGTTTTCGCAGTTCAACGAGGCGCAGACCAACGTCGCGTCGGCGCAATTGAATTTGTCCTACACGAAACTTTTCGCGCCGTGCGACGGTCGCGTGACGCGCAAGCAGGTGGAAGCCGGCGATTACCTGGACGTCGGCCAGCAAATCATGTCCATCGTGCCGGTGGAAGTCTGGGTTGTGGCGAATTTCAAGGAATCGCAGTTGAAGAACATGAAGCCCGGCCAGCCGGTGACGGTGGAGATAGACGCGCTCGGCGGCAGAAAATTCGCCGCCAAGGTGGACAGCATCCAGGCCGGCAGCGGCGCGCAGTTCAGCCTGCTGCCGCCGGAAAATGCGACCGGCAATTTTGTGAAAGTCATCCAGCGTGTGCCGGTGAAAATCATTTTTGACGAGCCGCTGCCCGCCGACCACACGATTGGCCCGGGACTTTCCGTGACGCCGAGCGTGCAAACCGGTTCGTTCCGCGTGCCGGATTTTGTAACCGCGCTGCTCGCCGTCATCCTGGCAATCGCGGCAGCGATTGGTTTCCGGTTTGTTATGAACCGGAAATCAAACGGCAAATAATTTTCCATGCCCGACGCCACAGCCCAACAAGTGTGGCACCCGCGCCATAACCCGTGGCTCATCACGCTGACCGTGATGATGGCGGTGTTCATGGAGGTGCTCGACACGTCCATCGCCAACATCGCGCTGCCGCACATCGCGGGCAGCCTGTCGGCGACGCCGGAGGAGGCGACGTGGGTGCTGACGAGCTATCTGGTCGCCAACGCCATTGTGCTGCCAATGACCGGCTGGCTGGGAAATTATTTCGGCCGCAAGCGCGTGCTGCTCACCTGCATCATCCTGTTTACATTCGCGTCGGTGTTGTGCGGACTGGCGTGGAGCCTGCCGACGCTGGTGCTGGCGCGGATTTTCCAAGGCGTCGGCGGCGGTGCGATGGTGCCGATTGCACAGTCCATCATGCTGGAAAGTTTTCCGCCGCAAAAGCGCGGCGTGGCGATGGCGGCGTTCGCGCAGGGCGTCGTCGTCGCGCCGATCCTGGGGCCGGTGATTGGCGGCTGGATCACCGACAGCTATTCCTGGCGCTGGATTTTTTACATCAACGTGCCGGTGGGGATTTTTGCGGTGCTGATGGCGAAGTGGGTCGTCGAGGATCCGCCTTACATTAAGCGCAACGTCGAGGCGACGATTGATTACATCGGGTTCGGGTTGCTGACCGTGTGGCTCGCGATGATGCAGATCGTTTTGGACAAGGGCCAGGAAGCCGACTGGTTCGGCGCGGAATGGGTGCGCTGGTTCACGTTCATCTCCGTCTTCGCATTTTTTGCGTTCATCTGGTGGGAATTTCAAAGCGATCATCCGCTGGTGGATCTGCGTGTTTTCAAAAACAGGAATTTCACCATCGGTTTGATTTTGATGACGTCGCTCGCCGCGATTCTTTACGGCACGACCGCGCAACTACCGTTGTTTCTACAAACGCTGATGGGCTATCCCGCGCTGCAAAGCGGCTACGCGATGAGTCCTCGCGGCGTGGCGGCGTTCTTCACCACCTTTGTGGTCGGGCGGCTGGTCGGGAAAATCCGGATGCGTTGGATGCTGTGCTTCGGTTTCTCCATGCTGGCGTATTCGTCGTTCATGTTAAGCGACATCAATCTCCAAGTCAGCATGGGCAGCGTCATTTGGCCGAGTGTCATCAACGGCATCGCCATCAGTTTTATTTTCGTGCCGCTGACCACGACGACCATGAGCCAGCTCGGCCAGCAGCAGATCGGCAACGCCAGCGGCCTTTACAACCTCATGCGCAACCTCGGCGGCAGCATCGGTATCGCGTTCGTGACCACGATGCTTGCGCGCGGTGCGCAAGCGCATCAGGCGCTCATGGTCGGACATTTGACGGCGACGGATCCGGCGTTTGCGCAACGCTTCGCAGCCGCGAAAAACCTGCTGGGCCATCACGCCGATTCCGTGACCGCGACGAAGCAGGCTTACAACGCGGTGTATTCATTGCTTGACCAGCAGGCGCATGTGTGGGCGTTCGTGGATAATTTTTATTTGTTCGGCCTGCTCGCGCTCGCCGGTATCCCGCTGGTTTTCCTGTTCAAACGGGTGCAATACGTCAAGAAGCCGGCGGCGACACACTAAAATTCCATTCCTGCCGAAAACAGGGAAATGGCGGGAGTGGCGGGGCTCGAACCCGTGACAAATCCAATGCCAGCTTGGCGAAAACTGATTCACCCTCACAAATAGCCTCACAAAATCCGGTCGCATTGGGACACGACCTGTCCCAAGTAGTCACGGCTTGGGCAAAACTTTCATCGCCAATCAAGGCCGCCATTCTCGCACTTGTCACGACGGCAGACTGATTCTCCACCGACCATCATGGACTTGACTATAACATTCCACTTGGACGAGTCGAAATCGACTTTAACGCGCCTGCGTGCAGGAAATTTTGGCTGGCGGCACTCGGAGATCGCTACTTTGGAAAAACGTGCTGGCAAGGCTGGCAACCGTCACGGCTGCGATTTGGACGTGACACCTAGGAAATGAAACGGAGGACGAACCATGAACTTGAATCCCGCTGAATTGCTCAATCCCATTTTCAACGCTCTGGATGCCCTGATCTCGGACTACGGCGTTTATCACTACCTGGTGTTTGTCTTGCTGGCACTGCTGGCCATCGCTGGTGGGATTTTCGGCGGCGGCTTGCGACGGAAACAGCCACACGGAAATTCTGCCACGGTCGTTCCCGGAATCATCTTCACGATTCAACCGCCGCTACAATCCCCGCCGCCAATCATCGGCATCGAGGTTGACCAGACGTGGAACGGTGACAACGAAATAATGGACGAACCATGATCACTTTTCATTCCCATCAATCGGACTGTGTCCGGCGCGCTCGCAAAAACGAAAACGCCGGCACGATCAATTTCACGTCACAAATTGCATCATCAATTTGCACGGTCACGTTCACAAAACGTGTCGAAATCGGTGCAACAATTTTCAAGTCACGGTGCAGTCGCACGGTTGTGTGCTACCGCTTTGATAGGGTGGAAGCCTTACCCCTTGTCTGGACAAGGTTTTTACGGCTCGCCAATAGCTCGCCGAAAACCGCGCGGAGTCCCGCGAGACGGTCACGCGATGTCCGCGAAACATCCGGCAAGACAACCGGCGAAATATCTCGCGTCACATCCGCGCAGCTTCTCGGCAATGGCTGGGCAATCACAGCGGCAATGCAGCCGAGCGTCCGTCAAGACGACTCACAAGACAACTTGTCATGCGCCGGACTCGGACGCGCAATGTGCGCGCCGGAAACTTGCGAGACGACTCGCAATGTGTCCAGCAACGACCAAGGCAGCATCTCGCAGGGTAACTGGCTCAAATCTCAACGATGACAACCAAAAATTATGAACATACCAACCACACCAACACCCGATTGGGCTTGCTTCGAAAAAACGGACAATGAAATTGGGCCATTTGGTTAGTTGTTTTTGAGTTCGAAGTCAACTGGCGATAGGTAGTTTAAGGCGCTATGGGAGCGTTGGCGGTTATAAAAGG
>Ga0182016_10001994_pt1 | contig 24364 bp, 24 predicted proteins | sample 712S2MmetaG_FD_120491 | JGI IMG/M metagenome (GOLD analysis project Ga0182016, IMG submission 120491) | Permafrost microbial communities from Stordalen Mire, Sweden - 712S2M metaG | ecosystem: Environmental > Terrestrial > Soil > Wetlands > Permafrost | place: Sweden: Stordalen | collected... | reverse complement strand
CCATGGTGTGCTTTGTGAATGTCGAGAGCGTGGACCGCATCATCTATTCCATCTTCCAGAGATTCAATCTGGAGTGGAAAACCCGCACCCTCTCCGTATTTACACAAGCAGCTTGACATCACCCGCCATCACTTTATCGCTTGACAATCTCTCCGGTTGTGATAGCTTTTCCGCACTCGCAAACTCAGGCTGAGTGGTTGACTGGGCCATCGGTCATCCCGCGGCAATTGAAAATCCGGCCGTCAGTAGAGTTTCTTCGTAGTACGTAACTTGCCAAGACAGAGAAACTGCCGCTTGCGTCAGTTTCTGTCCGCTCCCTGCAATGCCTAGAACTTCAGCGCGCCAATGGAGGTTTACATGTCGACGAACATAGTTACATTGACGAATGCCGGTCTGATCGCCTCGGGAGCAACCTTCAGCTCGGAGGACCAGGCTACAATCGATAACCTGTCGACCGATGAGGTCAACGCCCTGATCAGCGTCAGTCAGGCGGTCACCACCGACTTTCTGGTCCGGAACTGCGGCTCGTCCTCCCCCGGGGCCTCGCCCACCACACACCCGATTGGGATTGTGTTTTAGGATTACGGGGCTGCCTTGCCAGCCCCGCTTGTCATTGCTTACTGCATGAATAACCTAAGTCATAGCCGGCGATTGCGAGATAAGATCCGCCTGGCCCGCGGGGACATGGATGCGGCAGCCAAGGCTTTGTGGACCCATCCGCGGTTGCGCGAAATCTATCCCGAGTTCCTTTTCCGCAACCATTCCGTCATTCGCAGTAGTGTGCCGCTGATGCAAGCCGCCGCTGCCGCCTGCGAGAAGAGGCTCGACTCCGATCCGGTGGCGGAAGGCATGCTCGCCTATTTCAAGAAGCATATTCCGGAAGAGACCGGTCATGACGATTGGGTGCTCGATGACCTCGAGACCCTGGGATACCGGCGGGAAGAAGTGTTGAAGCGCATACCACCGCCGTCGGCGGCAGCGCTGGCGGGGGCGCAATATTACTGGATCCGGCACGTTCACCCGGTGGCCCTGCTGGGTTTCATTGCCGTGCTGGAGGGAACGCCGCCCGAGGTGGAGTTTTTCGAGAAGCTGGCAGACCGCATCGGACTTCCGCGGCGCGCTTTCAGTAATCTGCTGCTGCATGGCAGGCTCGATCCCCAACATCGCGACGATCTTGACCATGCCCTCGACGCGTTGCCGCTGACCGAGGCGCACCATTCCATTATGGGCGTCAGCGCCTTTCAGACCGTCAGCTTGCTCACCCGCGTGGTCGACGAAGCTGTACAATAGGCACCCACAATAAGTAGGCTGTCTGTACAGTCTCCGAGGCCATTCGGGATGATCGGCAGAGTTATTTCTCACTACCGCGTCATGGCGCGACTGGGCAAGGGATCGATGGGTGCGGTCTTCCAGGCCCAGGACTTGAAACTCGACCGCCCGGTAGCGATCAAGTTCACCTCTCGCGAGATCGCTTCCAATCCGGAACAGAGATCGCGATTCGTCCGCGAAGCGCGCACCGCCTCGTTGCTGGACCACCCCAACATCTGCACTATCCACGAATTTGGCGAGACCGATGAAGGGGAGTTGTTCATCGCGATGGCGTATTGTCCGGGGGAGAACTTGCGGTCACGCCTGGAGCGTGGGCCTTTTGCGCTGAAAGAGGCGGTGAACGTTGCCGAACAGGTGGCGCTCGGCCTGGCCAAGGCGCACAGCATGGGCATCGTGCATCGCGACATCAAGCCGGCCAATATCATGCTGACGCCCGACGGAGTGGTGAAGATCGTGGACTTCGGCTTGGCTAAGTTTCCTCGCGATGTCTCCCTCACCAATCCGGGCGGAGTGGTGGGCACCGTGCCTTACATGTCTCCTGAACAATTGCGCGGCGATCCGCTGGACGGACGCAGCGACATATGGTCGTGGGCCGTCATGCTGTATGAGATGCTGGCCGGCGAGCGTCCCTTCGAGGCGCGGACCGAAGCGCTCATTATCCGCGCGATTATGGAGGCGGAGCCGGCATCGCTGGCTGCCAGGCGTCCTGATGCGCCTTTGGAGTTGGCGCAAATCATCAACCAGGCGCTGCAGAAGAACCGTGAGCAGCGGCAGAGAAATACCGATCAGTTGATTCAGGCGGTGCGCGCCTTGTCACTGCAGACCGGCACGGTGCCGCAGTTCGCCGTAGCGCCCCGGCCGCACGCCTCGGTGGCCGTGCTGCCTTTCCTCAACCTCAGCCCCGAGCCCGACAGCGAATACTTCAGCGACGGGCTTACCGAGGAGTTGATCCATGCGCTCTCGCGCTTGCCCGGACTGCAAGTGGTGTCACGCACCTCGGCCTTCGAGTTCAAAGGCAAGGCAGTCAGCGTGCGCAAGATTGGCGAGCAGCTCAAAGTATCGTCGGTGGTCGAGGGCAGTGTGCGCAAGCTGGACGACCGGGTGCGCGTCAGCACGCAGCTGGTCAACGTAAGCGATGGTTATTGTCTGTGGTCGCAGCGTTTCGATTGCAAGATGACCGACATCTTCGCGGTGCAGGAAGAGATGGCGCAATCCATTGCCGACCTGCTGCGGGTGGAACTTGGCTCCAAAGCCGGCACTGGCCTGGTGAAGCGCTACACCGATAATTTCGAAGCTTACGATCTGTATCTGCGGGGACGCTTCCAGTGGAACAAACGCAGCTGCGAAGGGTTTCAGAAGGCGCTGGAATACTTTGAGCGCGCACTCACCCACGATCCCAACTATGCGCCGGCGTATAGCGGAATCGCCGATTATCATGTTGCGGTTGCGTCCTGGGGATTGGCGCCTCCCAATGAGGCGTGGCCGATGGCGAGAGAAGCCGCCGCCAAAGCGCTGGCCGCCGATGACACGCTGGCGGAGGCGCACGCTTCCATGGGCTTGGTCCGCATGTGGTTCGATTGGGACTGGAAAGAGGCGGAGCGCGAGTACTTGCGGGCGATCGAACTGAAGCCGGGCCAGGCGCTTCCTCACGTGCACTACAACCTGCTGCTGGTGCAGACCGGCAGATTCGAAGAGGCGGAGGAGCAGATTCGCGCCGCGCTGGCCGTCGATCCGCTCTCCGTGCCGAACAACATGTACCTGGCGGGCGTGTTTCATTATCGCCGCGACTATGATCGCTCGCTTGAGCATTGCCGCCGCGCGCTCGACCTGGACGCTAACGACATCGAGGCGCATGTGGTGGTGGGGCTAAACTACGAACAGAAGCGCATGTACCCCGAGGCCATTGCCGTGATGGAAAAAGCGCGCGAGCTGTCGGGAAATAATTCTCTGATCCTGGGGCCGTTAGGCTCGTGCTACGGAGGTTCAGGCGACAAGGCACGAGCCCTGCAAACGCTGGACGAGGTGAACGCGGCCGCGCAGCAGGCTTACGTTGCGCCCATCACCTGGGTCATGCTCTACCTGGGAATGGGCGAGATTGAGCTGGCCTTCGAGTGGCTGGAAAAAGCAGCCGAAGCGCGCGATCCACTGCTCTGCTACCTGAAGGTCGGCCCGATCTACGATCCCATTCGAAACGACCCGCGCTATGCCTGCCTGCTGCACCGCATCGGCCTCGCCAAAGAGGAGTTCGACTCCAAGGTGCCAACGGTGACTCACCAGAGCAGCTCGGTACGAGTAGCGCCGTAGCTTCGCTGGAAAAGCCGCCCTAAGGTGCCTTTGAAGGGGCGTAGCTTTAGCTGCGCCGTCATAATCCTTGATATCTATATTGCTGTCAACCCTCGCCGACTTCACAGGCGGCTGAAAAATTCGATAAACATAGTTGCTGCCGCCGGCTAAAGCCGGCTCGGAATCAACAACAAAGAACTTAGACGCTGGCCTGAAGGCCAGCTCTACCCGAGCTTTGACCTCCAACGAGTTTTTCAGCAGCCTGTTCAGTCGGTGAGAGACCTGCTTTTTCGACCTTTGCTGCCAACGGCTCATCCGTCAGCGATTTTCCTCACAAATCCAACCGCACTTCTTCCCCGCGATTTTCGCGGCTCCTCGCCGCCCCGGCGGTGCTAGAATTTTACTGTTATGGCGTTTCCCATCCATCGTCCCCGCCGCCTGCGTCGCAATGAAGCGATGCGTTCGTTTGTCCGCGAAACCCGTCTTAGCCCGGAGGGATTCGTCTATCCGCTGTTTGTCTGCCCCGGTGAAGGCATTCGCAAAGAAGTACGCTCCATGCCCGGCGTGTACAACTTGTCGATCGACGAGGCGGTGAAGGAGTGCGCCGAGGTAAAGTCGCTGGGCGTTCCCAGTGTCATTCTCTTTGGCTTGCCGGAGTCGAAGGACGACGTGGCGACTGGCGCATGGTCCGACGACGGCATCGTGCAGCGAGCAACGCGCGCCATCAAGCGCGAAGTGCCCGGCCTGCTGCTGATGGGAGACGTTTGCCTGTGTGAGTACATGTCGCATGGCCACTGCGGGCTCGTCGACACCTCGGACCCGAACGCGAAGGCGCGGCGCGAGCTGCTGGAATACACTCGCGAGTTGGAGTCACTGGGCAAAGCCGTTATCGTGCCGGGCGCGCAATCGCTGGGCGCGGCCATAGCCGCCGCCACCGGTATTGCCGCTGTTTCTGCCGAAGAGTACGAGATCCTCAACGACCCCACGCTGGAGTTGCTGGCCCGGACCGCGGTCGCACAAGCCAAGGCGGGGATGGACATCATCGCGCCTTCGGACATGATGGACGGTCGCGTCGCCGCTATCCGCGCTGCGCTGGATGAAGCCGGCTATCAGAACATTCCCATCCTGTCTTACGCGGCAAAGTTTGCCAGCGGATTCTATGGCCCGTTCCGCGAAGCTGCCGATTCGGCGCCGCATTTCGGCGATCGTCGCTCTTACCAGATGGACCCGGCGAATCTGCGTGAAGCCATGCGCGAGATCGAGCTCGACTTAGAGGAAGGCGCCGACATGATAATGGTGAAGCCGGCGATGCCGTATCTCGATGTGCTGCATGAAGCCCGTCTGCGCTACGACGTCCCGCTGTCCGCATACCAGGTCAGCGGCGAGTACGCCATGATCAAGGCCGCCGCGCTCAACGGGTGGATTGACTATGAGCGCGTGATGATGGAGTCGCTGTTGTGCATCCAGCGCGCGGGCGCTTCCATGACGCTGACCTACTTCGCCAAAGAAGCGGCGAGGTTGCTGGCGTAAAGTTGTCACTCAGCATAGTTGCAACGAGGCAGGAATGACACTCTCTGATGAAACCAAGCGACTCCTCGACGGTGCGAACTTCGCTCACCTGGCCACTCTGATGCCCGACGGCTCGCCGCAAAGCGTGCCGGTGTGGGCGGGCCGCGAAGGCGATCGCATTGTCATCTGCACCGGGGAAACTTCGTTGAAGGCGCGCAACACGGCGCGCGATCCGCGGGTGGCGCTCTCGATCATCGACTTTCGCGATCCCTACAGCGAGGTCCAGATTCGCGGGCGGGTTGTCGAGCGCCGTCCTGATCCCGACCTCAAGCTCATGGATCCCATCTCAGTGAAGTACACCGGCAAGCCGTTTCCCATGCGGCAGCCCGAAGGACGGGTTGCACTCATTGTCGAGGTCGATAAAGAGCGCTATACCAAGCTACCGTTTGAACACACACCGCCGGCGGCTTCGTAGCCATTTGCTGCGGACGGCACTCGTGATCAAACTCGCAAAGATTGTGACCGCGTTAATTTTTGGTGAATGCTGACGCCGGACCGTTGACCGTCCATGGTGAGTGCTCTAGTATCCGACACCTATGGACAAGCCGAACCTCGACCAACTACAGCAGACCTACAAACAGGCGGTGGATCAGTGGGTAGCCGCGATTCGCGCCGAAGAGGCGCTGGCCACTGCTGACCATTCCGAGACCGCGATGGAGCGCTGGGACCGCGCCGACTTCGCCGTGCAGGATGCCGGGAAGAAAGCCAAAGAAGCGCGCGACGTCTACAAGGAAGGCCTGCGGCATCTGCACTACGGCATATGACTCCCACATTGTGGGAGCCAATGACGTATTTCGTCAGCGCTTCGCCTCCTTGATTAACCGGGCCACCTTCGAGTCGGGACCGACCGGCTCCACGAAGACAATCTGGTTAGCGTTCAGGTACATGCGGTCGGGGCTGGGACTCGCCCGAGGAGTCATAGAACGGACTGGATTAGTTTGGAGATCCGCCGCCCGCTGCCTTCAGGGACCGGCTGGCACGCTTCGATTTGTACATTGCCTTGTCGGCGGCAGCGCAGAGTGCAACCGGATCGGCGCCATCGTCCGGGTATAGGGCATAACCAATGCTCACCCCGGTCCGCACTAAGCGGCCTTCAACTTTGATGGGGAGAATGAGTGCCGACTCAAGAGCGGCGACCAGCGTTTCGGCCCCTGGGGCCTCTGTCACCTCGCTGACGATGGTAAATTCGTCGCCGCCGGTCCGGGCCAGGGTGTCGGAGGCACGCATGCGGCTGCTGAGTCTTGTAACCACCTGCTGCAAGGCCGCGTCTCCAACCCGGTGCCCAAAGTTGTCGTTCACTTCCTTGAAGTCGTCGAGATCGAGCAAGAGAACCGCCACCTTGTGGCCGGCGCGATCAGCGTGGGCCAAGGCCTGCACCAGCCGGTCCTGCAGCAGCCGTCGGTTGGGCAATCCCGTCAAAGCGTCATGGTAGGCAAGATGCGAACTCTGCCGAATCTGATCTTCGAGCAGCGTGACGATCATGCCGACCGCGACCAGGTACTTGGGAATATTCCAGACTTCGGCTTCGACATGGATGGAGGGCGTGAACGAGCTCAGGAGTATTCCGGCGGGAAAGCTGATCCCCCAGGCAACAAAGCCAACGACCGTCGTAAGCACCCCGGCGGAAGACCGCCGAAAGTGATACCAGAACAAGCCTGCGGCAAAAAAATTAAGCGCGGCAAGGATCACGTGGACACCGTAGTCCTGTTTGCCACTGGCAATGCCCCACACCAGGAAGCCAAGAAGGAGGACGGCAGCACAGGAGACGCCCGTCACATACGGTGTAATCCTGCTATGCCACCTCCCAATCAGGAACAAAATTCCGGCCAGCGCAACGGCCGCGACCCCGTAGTAAAAATTGCGTGCGGCCACGTCCCAGATCATGGCGTTGGTATAAATCAGGGCGGGAACGCCGAGCACGGCGGATAGCACCAGTTGGCGGCGCAGAGTATTGGCCTTGGGAGCCACGGAAACCACGAAGGCGATGCTGGCCAATATCAGACTATTAAGAGCAATGGACAGATAGATGCTGGCCCAATGAGGATAGCCCACGTGGGCGAACTGCACGACGGAGCGCAACAGCACCAGGGCCCAGCCCACCAGCCAAAAATGGACGCGCTCGTTGGTATGCTGACGCGCAATGGCCGCAAACACCCCTACCAGGATCGCCAACGCGATGAGGTTGGGCAGAGCGTTGAAATTCAGGTGCATGGAGAGGAGCCGGCGGACCTCGCTAACCGCCGTCAGTATAGGCTAGCGTAATGCAGTTTATCCGCTACCGCAACGGCGAAATTCGCGGCGAAGGCTGAGTTTATGCCGGCAGGTTCATCTGGCGCAGAAATTCCGCGAAGCGGGGATCGTGGTAGAGGTTCTTCAGCAGCGGATCGCCTTTGATGGCGGGCAGCCCAGCGTCGCGGTGGGCCCGCGCCAACTCAAGCCAGTGGAAGGCGTGGTCCACTTCGCCGCGAAATGCATACACCTCAGCAATCTGATAGGCGGCCTGCACCTGATAGTTGACGATGAGTTGGTTCAAGGCGGCGTCCGCCTCCGGCTTGCTGCCAGCACTGTAGGCCAGCGCTTCACCCACCGACTTTTCGCTGTTTCGCTGGTCGCGTTCAAACTCAGCCAGCGCCTGCTGCGGTTTGGAGCGCGCCAGGTAAACCAGTCCCAACAAATAGTGCGCTTCGGGATCGTCGGGACTAATGGCCAGCGCCTTCTGGTAGGCGTCGGTTGCCAGCTCCAGTTGGTTGGCATAATAGGCATGAACTCCCATGGACACATGCGCCACTACACTGAGGGGATCGACTTCCACCGCCCGTCGATTGAGCGCCACGGCCTCATCAAAGCGGCCCAGACTGGCAGCCAAGCTCGAAGCCCCCAGCAAGACGGTGGAGTTCTGCGGCTCCAACGCCAGCGCCTTCTGAAAGGATGCTTCGGCGCCGGCCCAATCCCAATCGTAGGTACGCTTGATGCGGCCAATCGCCGCATGGGCTTCGGCCAGAGACGGATCCAACGCCAGCGCCTGCTCGGCGGCGGCGCGCGCCATCCGGTAGCCTTCTTCGAACGAAGGTCCATAGGCGGCTTCGGCGCGCGCAATCAAGACCCAAGCCAGTGCCGACCAGGCCCGCGCGTATTGGGGATCCTGTTTGACGGCCTGCTCAAAATACTGGAAGGCCTTACCCAGGTCATCCTGAGTACGGCGCTCATAAAAGTAGCGACCTTGCAGATAGGCGTTGTAAGCGGCGGCACTTGTCCCACGTTGAGGGACAGAAGGACCGCTCGAATTCAGCAAGCGGACCTTCAACTCACTGGTAATGGAGCGGGCAATTTCATCCTGCACGGCGAAGACATCGTTCAAGTCGCGGTCGTAGGTGCCGCTCCAGAGTTGGAAGCCGTCTTCCACCTTGATCAACTCGGCCGAGATCCGCACTCGATTACCTTCCTTGCGGACGCTACCCTCCAGCACCGTGCCCACATCCAACTTCTTACCGATCGCGGGAACGTCGGATGTCTTGTCGCGGAACTGAAACGAAGAGGTCCGGGCTGCCACACGCAATCCGGGGGTCTTGGCCAAGTGGTTGAGGAGCTCCTCGGCGAGTCCGTCGGAGAAGTACTGCTGATTCTTCTCCGGACTCATGTCCGCGAACGGCAACACTGCGATGGAAGAGGCGATGGGTCGTGCAGGAAGAATAGCACCGCGCTTCCCCGCGAAAACGCCGGTCGCCACTGCTATCAAAATGGCCAATGCCGGCAAGAGCAGCTTCCAGATATTCCTCGCCGGCGGACTCTGCACCGGGGGAGGAAAACGCGAGAGCAGATCGAGCGTGGCTGGCCCACTCGGCTCGCCGGCGGCGATTGGTAAGCATGCCTCCTCTGAGGCCACGCCTGCGACGGTAAAGGCGTAAGCGGTCGGCTGCTCCAAGGTACCGATGAAGCGATAGCCGCGCCGCGGAACGGTTTCGATGTAGGCTGGCTTTTGGGCGTCGTCGCCCAGCGCATCCCGCAAGCGCCGCACCGCGACATTCAGGCTGGACTCGAATTCCACAAAAGTGTTTTCGGCCCAGAGCTGCGCCTTTAGCTCCTCGCGCGTGACCAGCTCGCTCGGCGCCTCCAGGAGGGCGCGCAACACCAGAAACGACTTCGGCTGGAGCTTGACACGGTAGCCAAACTTGCGCAGATCTCCCGACTCAAGATTCACCTCGTAGGGTCCGAAGCGAACCGTTTGGCTGGCGGCTTCCAGGGCGCGGGTCATGGGTGCGGAAAATGTTACCACAGTTCGGTCAATATGCCATGTTCGCTAATGCTGTATTTGCCTATTGATGCAATAGCTTAGACCGTAAGGTGCAATTCACTTGACTTGCCGCCGGATGGGCAGGAAACAGGATGCACAGCACCGTCGTGATCCGCAGCCCAAAGTAACGACAACAAGAAATGTGTAAGGCGGAGCCGGCGGCGGCGGCGGCGTGGGGTGAGAGATCACGCCGTAACTAAGTTCGTCCCCACAGGGAGCGCCGGGTTTCGCGGCTTTGGGATTCCGGCGCTCCACTTGTGTACCACAATGTAAGACTGGGTCGATTCGCCAGACGCGCAGCGCGGTTTCGTCCCGGCAAAGGAGCACCGCCATGGAGCACCCTGAACAACCTCGAAACTGGGTTGGTGAGATTGACTTTTGGATGATCGTTGCGGCGATTGCACTTGCGATTCTGATGATCGTGGTCGCAACCCAAGGCCAGGCATAGACGCTCACCGTACTGCACGCCGTCACCGGCGCGGATGGGCGGTTCCCGGAAGCCGGCTTAACCATGGACCTCATACCATACTGTGGGAAATAGCGGACTCAGCCTGCCGAGGGCTGGGCAGACTTACCTCAGAGGGACACGGGGGTTTTAGTGGACGAACCTCTACAATAGTCATACGCCTTCCAAGGAGAATTAACATGACGCTCCCACAGCCATGCCGGAACTGGATTTCCGGGAGGAGCCCGCAAGCGGAGACAGCCGCGCGTTTATTTCGATCCGTGCGCCGGCGCGGTTGCGCCGGAGGACTGGCTGTCGCGATAACGTGGGCCCTGATGGCCATCGGCGCGCAGGCGCAAACCTTCAGCGTGATCCACAACTTTACTGGCGGACAAGACGGCGCCAATCCCATGGCCGGCTTGACCATGGACCGCGCAGGAAATCTTTACGGCACGGCGAACTCTGGCGGGAACCTGGGCGGCAGTTGCGGCATCGGCGGATGCGGCGCCGTTTTCCGGCTGACCAACCGCAACTCGAACTGGTTGTTGACTCCACTCTACGACTTCGCCGGCGGAAATGACGGCGTGAATCCGCAGACCTCTAGCGTGGTCATCGGTACCGATGGCAGCCTCTTCAGTACGACGTACCTGGGAGGAGGAAGTTGCCCCGGCCATCCTGAAGGCTGTGGCACCGTGTTCAACCTGCAGCCGCCTCCTACCGCATGTAAGACGGCGCTCTGCCCCTGGATGGAGACCGTGCTGCAACGCTTCAACGGCAGCAATGGCGACGGTCCGGTGGGCGCTGTGGTGTTCGATCCGGCCGGCAACCTCTATGGCGTAACCGTCTTGGGAGGCCTGGACGGCGGAGGAACGGTGTACGAGTTGAACGCCAATAACTGGACGGAGAGCGTCCTCTTTCATCCCTATGGATATCCCGGAAGTGGTCTAACCCCGGACCATGCCGGCAACTTTTACGGCTCTACTTTTGCGGGCGGCATTGACTTTGGATCGATTTACGAGTTAACGCAGCCTGGCTTCGGCTGGACCATAACCGACATTCACGATTTCACCAACGGCAGCGACGGCCGTTATCCAAAGGCCGGCGTGATCTTCGATCAAGCGGGCAATCTTTACGGCGCCACTGGTGCCGGAGGAAGCGGCAACGGCGGCACTGTCTTCCAGTTGGCCCCATCCAACGGAAGCTGGACCTACAGCACGCTTTACAGCTTTACCGGTTCGGACAACGGCCCATCTATTGTCGGGCCGGTCGGCAACCTCGTGATGGACAATGCGGGTAATCTCTATGGTACAACTCTGGTCGACGGGGCCCTGGGATACGGCGCGGTTTTCGAGCTGACGCCTTCGAACGGAGGGTGGACCTATACCTCGCTCCATGACTTCACCAACGGTAGCGACGGCAGCTATCCCTATAGCAACTTGATTTTCGACGCCGTCGGCAATATCTACGGGACGGCATCGGCGGGCGGCGCCAACGAACTCGGGGTGGTCTTTGAAATTGCGCCGTGAAGTGAGGGCTGGGGGTTAGGCCGCTGGCGGTAGCGGCCACGTTGCGCTTTGCGAAGCGGGCTACGAATCCAACCTACTTCGACTTGGTTCCAGAAATGTACTCGGACAGTCGCGTCGGCTAGACTAAGAAGGTCCCGGTATCGAGTATCCCACACTGTGGGACGACTGTAGCCATCGGTTGTACTCGGCAGTTTGAACTGACTCTAGTCTCTAACCCCTAGCCCACCGCTTCTAAAACGCTCCGCCTCCGCCGCCCCCAAAACCGCCGCCGCTGAAGCCTCCGCCGCCGCCACCGCTCCATCCCGAGCCTGTGCTGCTGGCCCGCGGCGCCGCCACAAATGCCTGGTGCGCGTCCATCGCCATGGCGTGCATCGATCCCGCAAAGAAAATGGGATTGAATCCGATATACGGTGTGGGGCCGATGTACCACGTTGGGGTATTTTGCGCGATGCCTTCGAAGGCCTTCGCCCAGCGGTTCTCGATGCCCAGCGCCATCGCGTAAGGCAGAAACTTCTCGAATGTGTCGGGCGGCATGCGCTTCAGCCGGTCGGCGTCCACCCGATTGATGAACTCCTGGAAGCCCAGGATCTCGACCTTGGTGTGCACGCCCTTCAACGACTTCGCGGGCATAATGCGCGCGAACAAGAAGACGATAACCACGGCGATGAGGCCGGAGGCGATCAGCAGTCCAGGCGAATCCAGCATCGAGCCCCAGCCCAGCAGTTGCGCGAGGACGAACGGCAGTGCGGTAATCACCAAGCCCGCTAGCACATAGGCGTGCGCCGAATCGGGATCGACCGAATACATTCCCTTGCCCTTCAGCTCGGCGAGAATATCTTCCTTCAGTGTCGGGATCGCCACATAGAACTGATTGCGCAAATCTGACAGTCGTATCTGTGTCGCGCCACCGGCGAACATGTGATTCAGCATCAGTTGTTCGTGCGCCTCCAGCGTTCCCCACTCCGGTTGAGGCTTCAGCAGGTGGAAAGTGTAATCGCGATGCGAGAACAACAGCGCCTTCGACTCCGTCTCCTCGATCTTGAGATAGCCCTTGACCGCCAAGTCGACCAGCGTCGAGGTAATGTCACGAGGATGCACCGCGTCGTCCATCAGCGCCCCCACTTCAGCCGGCGTCATGTCCTTCGGCGGCTCATACATCGGCGCCACGGAAATGTCCGGCTTTGGATCGCGGCCCTTGGTCCACCAGAAAAAGAACATCACCACGAACGCCCACAGCGGCAGCAGCACAATGGGATTGCTGCGCAGGAACCACATCGCCTGCGTCAGCCGGCTGGGCTGGACCAGCACTCCCTTGCTGATGTAAACGTCCACCGTCAGTCCCTCGCGCATGGCGAGAGAATCGTTAGTCGTCGCTCGTACTACGTCGCCGCCCACCACCACCAGCGCGTCCTGCTCGCTCGAACCGTACGCACCGGTAAAAGCCTGTGCGCGTAGGTTGCCCTTGGCGTCTTGGGGAAAGACGATGGTTGCCGTCGCGGTATCGATCGGCACCGGCCAGTCGTTGCCGGTCACGTTCCAGTAGAGCTCGTCGTGGTCGTCGAACCAGCGCACCGCATTGGTTACGGCATACCGGATGTCGACCGTGCGGGTGGCGTTCACCGCGTCGGGAATATAAATTTTCAAGTGACGGCTGCCGTTCCGCACGCTGGAGTCGTACTTCAGGTTATGGCCGTGTCCGTCGGTGACGCCAGTGACGGTCAGAAAGAGGGTGTAGTTGGAACCGTGCGGCCCGGGATACTCGATGGGAATGTCGCGATAGATGCCGTGGTACTCGCCATCGAAGACGACCTCCAGATGCTCCAGCACTTGCGCCGTTCCGTCGCGCGCCACTGTCATGCTGGTGAGGTAGCGCGCAATGTGCCAGTCGCGCGCGAACGCCGGCACGGCCATGATGAGGCAGAGCAGGATGAGCGCGGCGTCACGAATTCGGCATTTAGCAGTTGGCATTTGGCAGTTAGGAAAAACAGAAACCAGGGGTGAATAAGCGACTTCTTGCCGGTGTTGTGATTTCGACTTCCTCGGACAAGGGATCCCGGTCACCACTCATGTTTGTCATTCCGACCGGAGCGGAGGGATCTGCGGTCCCTACGATGCCACTCATCGAGATACGCATTGAATTTCTCTCCTGCGAAACCAACCCTCAAACAATCCATGGGAGTACAGCGTACCCACTCGTTCAGGCTGCACTTCGGATAACGCCGTTTCAGCAGCTCCGGATTTGCGCCCATCTTTGGACAGCCCCGGCCTTTGTTACAAGCTAATTGCTAACTGCTAACGGCTGCTCCTTAGAACTTCACCGCGACCGGCTCACGCTGCAGGGGCTCGGTGATGTCGAAGAACTGCCGCTGCTGGATATGGAACATTCCGGCCACGATGTTGGTGGGAAACGTCTGGATCTTGGTGTTCAGGTCGCGCACCACAGCGTTGTAGTAACGCCGCGCATTCTGGATCGCGTCTTCCAACCCGGTTAAAGAGCCCTGCAGCGACTGGAACTGCTCCGACGCGCGCAATTGCGGATACGCCTCCGCCACCGCCAGCAGTCCGCGCAGCGCGTAAGTCAACTGGCCTTCCGCCTCGCTCTTTTCCGCCGGCGTGCTCGCCGACATCGCTGCGCTGCGGTACTTGGCGATGTTCTCGAACGTGCCCTTCTCGTGCGCGGCGTAACCCTTTACCGTCTCCACCAGATTCGGGATCAAGTCATAACGCCGCTTCAGTTGCACATCGATGTCGGCCCAGGCGTTGTCGGCGCGTACCCTAAGTTGCACCAGGCTGTTGTAAATACCGATTAGCGCCAACGCGATCACGGCGAGTATGACAATGAGAATGATGAGACCTATCATCGGATTCCTCCACCACTCACAGGGGACGAGCGGAAGGTATCACACCCCGGAAGCGCGAGGCAATTCGGACGCAGCGGTCAGCAGCGCCGACCCTTTGGAGGATCCGCCATTTCCTGCGCCGTTCTGCGAAATAGCGTGTCCCCTACCCTCATTCTCTTGGCAAACTGGGCAGCTTCTATCGAGTTTCGATAAAGCATTTACCCCGCTACTTGGCCGAATTTGAGACGCGATTCTATTTGCGCAAGGTGCCAGATCGCTTTGAGCAGATCGTGGGCCGGCTGCTGACAACCGACACGATGGAATGCAAGCAGCTTATCGCTGATCCGAATCCGTCTGAGGCTTAGGCGGTATTATCTTCCCCTGCTTTTTCTTCTCGCCTGTGCGTGCATCCTTGCGCTTCACAGGATCGGCGTTAACTAGGTTCCCCAAGATGCGGTTGAACTCGTCGCGAGGAACCGTGTCCGGTACGGCATCGACTCGGCCTTTGTCGGTCTTCACGCTTGTTTCCATCGACTATATCTGACATTCTAAACCCGATACAGGCCGGCTCGACGTTACCGACTCGGGAGCGCCGTCACTCTTCCTCACAACCCACATGCATGACATTCTGACGCACCGCTACCACTCGCCGGACTATTTCTGCTCCGCCGAACTCCGTAACCTGACTCGACTGCCAGCCTTCAAACGGCCACATTTGCTCATAGCGGCATTTTCCTAATACCGCGAAGCAGGGTCAAGAAAGTAATCGCTATTACCACCTTGACGGAACAGGCAATTCTTCTGACATCTCCATGGAGGGTTTATGGAACAGCCCGTTGCCGATACCAAGAAGGCGACCGTTGCATACGTTCCATTCGCTTCGTTCTGCACTGCCTTGGATTACCTGAAAACCCACGGACGCCGTCGAAAATCGGACGGTCCGGGTTGCAGTTCCTCAGGGTTCTGTCTGGCAGATCACGCACTTCAGGTAAGCCGTCTCCGGGACGTTCAGCAGGACAGGATGGTCCATCGCCGCCCCGCGTTTCTCCAGAATGCGGACCTGGCGCCCGGTGTCAGCGGCGGCCGCTCCTAACATCCCGACAAACTCCGCCTCGCTGACGTGGAACGAGCACGAGCAGCTGACTAGTATGCCTCCAGGGCGAAGCATCTTCAGGGCGCGCAAGTTCAGCTCCTTATAGCCGCGCAGCGCGGTGGGCACGGTGCGCTTGGTCTTGGCGAAGGCCGGCGGGTCCAGGACGATGGTGTCGTACTGCCGGCCGGCGGTGGCGTAGTCTTTCAGCAGGTCGAAGGCGTTGGCTTCGATCCACTCGATCTCGCTGCAGCCGTGCTGGGCGCGATTGAGCTGCTCGTTCTGCTCGGCGATCTCCAGCGCGGGACGCGAGGCATCGACACCAGCCACGCTGGCGCACACGCGCGCTAGATGCAGAGCGAAGCCGCCTTGGTAGGTGAAGACGTCGAGCGCCGCGCCGTGAGCATAACGCGCTGCGGCGGCGTAATTCTCCCGCTGATCCAGAAACGCTCCGGTCTTCTGCCCGCTTAGCCCGTCAAAGTGAAACTGCACGCCGTTCAGTGCGAAGATGGTGCTCGAGCGATCGCCCAGCAGCAGTCGCGATTCGCGTGGCGGCAACTGCTCCAGTTCGCGGATGTGCGGGTCGATCCGCTCGATCAGACTGGCGCCGGGAAAATGCGCGGTCAGCGACTCGACGACGATCTGGCGCAGATCTTCGCGATCCAAAGCCTGGGTCACAGCCTGCACCGCGAGAATGTCGTTGTACTTGTCCACGATCAGGCCAGGCAGCAGGTCAGCCTCGCTGAAGATCACGCGGAACGAATCGGTGTCGCGCGTTAGGCATTGCCGAACCTGCACCGCCTGGTTGATACGTTCGCGCACCAGGACGGGCAAAGCATTGTCGCTGATTTCATCGGTGCTCAGCAGGCGAATGGCGATCTGCGACGCGCTGCTGTAGAGGGCCGATCCCAGCCGTCGGCCGCGCTCATCGCGAACCTGCACCAACGAGCCGTCTGCAGCTTCCGCAGGCGGCACGAGATCGGAGCGGTAGACCCACGGGTGTCCGGCTCGCAGCCGCGCCGCGCCGCGGTGATTCACCGTAATGATGGGAGTAGAGTTGCTCAGAGCGTGCCTCGCGCAAGAATCAAGTAATTATCTTACGCGGAGCGACCCCGCGGCTGATCCGCTTCGTCGTTAGCGCGGAGTGTATAGTATGGGAACTGTTCCAACTTACCACCGGAGTTCCGGGCTCTTGGCCCGTGGGAGTCTCGCTATGAGGATGGTGCGCGCCGCATTCTTCTTCGCGCTGGCGATCTCGTTGCCGGCGATCTCTGCGCCGGCGCAAAACATGCCAGAGTCAGCAAGCGCTGTGCCGATCACCGGCAAGGCCGTCCCCGGCTTTGAGGAATTCGAACGCGCTGTCGTCAAGGTCATTCAAGACGACCACATACCGGGCGCGGCCATCGCCTTCGTCAAGGACGGGCGCCTGGTCTACGCCCGCGGTTTCGGCTGGGCCAATGAAGAGGCCAAGCAGCCCATTCAGCCGACGTCGGTCTTTCGCCTGGCCAGCATTTCGAAATCGTTCACCGGCATCGGGATCCTCAAACTCATCCAGGAGAAGAAGCTCTGCATGGAGCAGAAAGTCTTCGCGCGACCGAACAGTCCATCGCCGAGCACGGACTCTGGTTCCTGCTCGCAGCCCATTCTCCACCTCAACCCCATCAAGTGCTCAGGCTGCCAGCTCGACCAGCGTATCTACGACATCACCGTGCAAGACCTCATGCAGATGTCGGGCGGCTGGATCGACAAGCAGCAGGCCGTAGACGTAGACGCCTGCGGCGTCATGACGCACGGCAGCGGCGATTGGTCTTCCCCGGAGCGGGCCCAGAAGGCGCTGCATATGCGCAGCGTGCCGACCCGTGCTCAGGTAATTCAATTTGGCATCAGCCATCGGTTGAACTTTACCCCCGGCGCTTGCTATTCCTATTCCAACTTCAATTTCAACATCCTTGGGCAAGTCATCCAGCAGGTGACCGGGACACCTTACGCAAAATGGATGGAACAAAACGTTTTGCATCCCATGGGCGCCACCAGTGCCCACGTCTTGCTCTATGACAAGTTGCTGCCCAACGAAGTCAACTACTACCGAGTGCTGCCCGATGGCCAGAACCGGAGTTGCTGTCTCGACATGCTGAGGCCGCAGATTGGGCCGGCTGGGGGATGGACGGCGAGCATCATCGACCTGGCGCACGTGCAAGCCAGCCTGCGCAACGGGATTCCCCAGCCGAATCCGCTGGAGCCGCCGACCATGACGCTGATGGTGTCGCGGCCAGCCAATCCGAAATTCGCCGGCAAGTTCGCCTACTGGACCGACGGCTGGGACACGGTGTGGTGTCCTCCCGAGTCAGGCGGTCCGAACGGCTGCACCATGCAAAATGCCAGTTGGGAAAAGGGTGGCGACTTCACCATCGGCACCATTACGACCTATTCGTCGCACTCCAACGGAGTGGGATACGTGCTGTTGTTCAACTCCCACACGGCAACCAACATGCCTGACATCAACCGCAAGATCATCGGGCCCATGGTGCGCACCCGAACCGATTGGCCCACTTGGGATCTGTTTAAGGACTATCCATAACCTGCCCTGCACGTCGCAAACTTAATTGCCGGTTGGAATGATCCCCGCATTTTCGACCATCAGGATCACGGTCCGCTGCGGCGCCCGGGTGCGGTGGACAATTCCTTTGGGGACAACCAGACCCTGCCGCGGAGAAAGTTCCACGCTGCGATCTTCCAGGTCGATGATCAGTTTGCCCTCCACCACATAGAAGAACTCGTCGTCCTGGTCGTGCTTGTGCCAGTGATATTCGCCTTCGATGATGGCCACGCGCACCACCGATTCATTGACCTTGCAGAGTGTCTGGTTAAACCACTTGTATTCGCACGAGTCGGCGAGTGCCTTCTCGTCGATGACTTCTAGCGGTTGATGCAGAATGTTCAGGCGGGTCTCGTACGGATAATCGGCGACGGAATCAGGCATAGGGTCCTCCGCGGAGTTGTCTTTGCGTTCTTGGGAGTCCTAATTTTACTTGGATCGCAACAGGGTTTCCATTCCACTTTGCCCGGTGCGACTCAGTATATTCACTGCGAGGTTATGGATCGGTGAGCGAGTACGCGTGAACTCGGCTATTCGCTACCGATTGGCTTAATCAGGGTCTGGGGTTGTTGGGAAAGTTCGGCGTCTATCCTGCAACGCTGGCCGTGCAACTCCGCAGCTTTTAGGCGAGGCTTCCAAATCCGGTAAAGGTCAACAATCGGCTTTTAAAGCCCTCTTCCTCGTCGGCAACACCAGACGTGAACGCGGCTGCAATCGCCGCGAGTTCGTTAATAGATTGCCCCCACGCCAACGAACCCCAGCGGGCCATCAGCGGAGCTTCGTACTTCGGCGGTACAGATTTGAGAGTAAAGTCACCAATTGGACCTTCATAGCTTGGCAATGAGTGTTTCTTCCTATAGTCAAACCACGCGCCGTTTAATGACGAATAATCATTCAAGTAGCGGCTGCTGTACTCGATAGCCTTTTCCTTTGCGGCACGTTGATTCCGTATTCGCATGTTTTTTTTAGTACGGTTATTTGGCGCAACCCCAATGCCGCAACCAAAACGAGAGCAATACCGGAAATATAGTATGCGATCTCAAACCATGACTGCGCTTGTGCAACACTCACTTGAGTTGCTTCAACGTTATAGGAACTCTGTTTCATCGCTCATCGGATGGCTTCGCGCCCCGATGGGCGAACGGCTCAGCCTACCACCACAAGGGCTCGCCATCCAAGTCCCTTTTTCTTGACTATAACCAAGCCGCCTGTTCGAGAAGAAGTTAGGGTAGGTAGCAGAGGAAGTAAGGTGCCGGTTGCGCCATACATTCCCTTCGTTTGGGAATGTGTGGGAGACATAACGTGCGCGGATCGAAAATCACAAATGAGTGGGGCACTGAGCGTTTATGGTTGGATTGCCTGAGACCGCAAAGGATTCCACTTTGCTTCCATAGCCCACTTTTCAATATCGTGTCCGAAGCAGAGCCTGTACCCGTTGCAATCCTCAATGTCGAAGTCGCGACAGCCGTAGGGCTTATCGCAAATGTTCCGGGCGATCTTCACCCCTTTGCCCTTGAACTCCTCATACAGCTCGTCGGCATCATCAACCCACACGTACGCGTCCCAGGCGTCGCCGCTCGGGTCGATCAGGCGATTCGGACGTATCACACCGGCGTTGCCGGCTCGGCTGAGCATGATCGTGATGCCGGCGCGATGAACCATGCAGAAGCATGGCGGATCGCCCCAGAAGCGCTCATAGTCGAAGCCCAGGTGGTCGCGGTAGAAGTTGGCGGTGGTCACCACATTGTCAACCAGAAAGAAGGGGGCAACGCTCCAGCGGGCTCGCGTTGTAGCCGCTGGTGGCGGATTGACGGGGCGGTCATCGGACATTTCGTTGGCCTCCCTAACAGACTTGGTCGTGATTCTTAGACGGTAACAATATCAACTATTGCGATCATTAAATTCACCGGGCGAAAAAGGATGTTGCGGTCACGGCTCGCTGCGTTTGCTGTTGCGCAGCGACAGCCGGCTCGGCTAGCACGAGCTGCACTGTCGGGCTTTAGTCCTGCTCGCCAAACACCTTTGCGTAACTCTTCCCGTAAGGGTGGAAGCGGTCTTTCTCCCCACGCGCCCACGCCGCCTTCTGATCGGCGATAGTGATATCCCAATCGGGGCGACATCTCATGGTTACGGCTCGCAGGTCTTGTCGCAATTCTTCGTTGGTGGGTCGTCCTAGCTAGAAACCAATAGCCGTTATAGATTTTGAACACGACAAGTCCCGGCTCAAGAATAATCGTGTGGGGGATCATAGGATTGTGCTCCGCATCCGTGTACTCGGCGATATCGAGGTCCTTCTGAATGATGCGTCCTGCATCCGCAGGAACGTCCAGTGTGCGCCGACGCCGGTGCGATATTCGTTGGTTTCCGACAAACTGTCGGTGCTGATGGTGACGAGCCGGCAATAGGAAACCTCCAGCTCGCGATGAAGCTGAACCAAGAGCTCTGCCTGACGCCGGTCTTTCGGACAGAAGCCTCCCCGGCTGAGCACTAGGACCATGGGATGCTGCCCCTGCAATTCCGAAAGTTTGCGGCGAGTCGCGGGGTGGTCACTCAACTCATAATCGGGGAATACCGAACCAGGCACGATGTCTGCTCTCATGATCGATCTCCTTTCGCTATGTAAGGCTGGAAAGGCCGACCCGCGATCGGCGATTCGCAGCACGGAAACCCGCCCGCTCCCTTCGACTACGGCTCTCGCTTGCTGTTCCGCAGCGACAGCCGGTTCGGTGCGGACATGCGCTGGAATTGTGCCTGCTTCGAGTGCTGGCGGAAGTCGGGACCTTCGATCTCTACCTTTTTGCACATTTCATGCAGTCGTGAGCGCATGCGTTCGCCGATGCGGTCGCCTAGCGTCTCGCGCCGGGCCGCGCGCTCCGCCTCCGATGGGCTGCGCAGATTGTTAATCTCTGCGTCCGTCTCTTCGCCATCAGGGAAATTGGTGGTGATGATGGTCGTCTGGTTGTCGTTGTAGCGGCTATTGAGCAGATAGTTAACCGTGTCGAAGACCCACTCCGTGCTGCGTACCGCGCCGAGTTCGTCGATCACCAGCACCTCGCTTTCGAACACGGGACGAAGGATCTCCATCTCGGTCGCCTGCACCGAGGGACTGTAGGAGTTTTGGATTGACTTCAGCAGCTCGCGATAGTCGCAAAACAGGCAGTGGATGCCCTTTTCGCGAATTAGGTCCTTAATAATGCCAACCGCCAGATGCGTCTTGCCGACTCCGACGGTGCCAACGAACAACAGGCCCGTTTTGTCCACCGGGTATTCTTCGACGAACCGGCCGGCAAAAGTGCGCGCTTCGATGACGCTCTTCAGCCGCTTATCAGCGCTGTCGTACTGAAAATTGCTCAGTTCGCAGTGTTCATAGCGCGCCGGGATGCGCGCTGCCGCCAGCAGGCGCTCGCCGCGGTCTTTGACGCGACACTCGCAGCGCACCACTTCGCGCTCCTTGCCGCGCTCGATGGTCTGCCATCCTGTGCCGCCGCAGATGGGGCACGTCTCGGGTGTCGTGGTCACGAATTGAAATGTAATGCCAAGTCGCAGGAGATGCAATTGAGCTAGGCACAGATTTGCACTGATTCTCCAAAACTACGCAAGAATCAGTGGGGGACTGTGGAAATCTGCCCGCGAATACTCGTCGAACGCGAAGAGCAACTGTTTAATCGCTCTGCGCGCCGTCGAGCCGCTCCTTCCCCACGGGGAGAATGTCATAAACATAATCATGTGTGGCCAGGGCGGCGGGCTTGATGGCGCCTGCCCGGACCCGCTTCACGATTTCCTCGCGCGAAAGATCGAAGATGGCCTCCAGGATTTGCTCGCGCTCCTCGTTGCCGGCCTGCGCCACCACAAAGAGCACGCGCGCGCTGTGCTGGATGTATTTTGGCGAAAGCAGTTGCCGCTTCAGCAGCGCCATAATGACCGGCGCTTTGCCACGGTCAAAGCGTCCCGGGTCGCCGCGCCGGTCCAGCTCCGCGAAGAACTCCGCAGTCCATTCGTTGTGATAGTCCCACACCTTCTGGAAGAGCTCTTTGGTGAAGTGCGTCCCCGCCTTCACCCTCTCGGTGCTCGGCGCCAGCACGACACCGTCTTCCGTCAGCGCAGTTCGCTGGAGATAACCCTCCTTGGTGATGACGGCTTGATGGCGGAGCAGCGTCCACAGCCACGAAATGTCGATGCGATAGGTGGCCAGGTCGTTCATAAAGCGCTGCTTGAGCTCGTAGTCGTCGATGGCCGCAGCGAAGTTACCGTTGAGGATCTGGAAACCGTAGTTCGCGGCCATGTAGAACGCATGCTGAATATGCTCGATCGTGACGTCGCCTTTGGGCACGCCGTAGATGGCATCCCAACGCTCCTGCGACAGGAGCTTTTCCGGCGTGTCCAGCGCTTGCCTGCTGATGATAGCTGGAGTGATCTTGCCCTGTGGGTTCAACAAGCCGCACGATTCCAGCAGCGCCTGCTCTGACTCGGCCAGGCCACTGGCGACGGTGGGCACAGCGTTGCCGTTCGCGTCCACCGTTTCGCGCGGCGCATCCAGCATTGCCTGCAATTCCGCCAAGGGCGCCTGCAGCGGCCGATTTCCCGCAGCCACATACGTGGGCTCAGGACTGGCGACCCAGCTTTGGCGATACGCGTCATAGAGCCGTCCTTGGACGCGACCAGTCAGAATGTCGTCGAGCGTGACTTGCAGGCTGGCCGCAGTGGGACTGTCGGGCACAAACATCAGTCCCAACAACCGCTCGCGCAGCTTGTCCACCACGATCGCGCGCATCGCGACCGGGTTATACCGCGAGCGGCCATAGATATCGCTGGGCTGATACATCATGACCGCCGCCATTCCACCGATGGGCGCGCCCTGCGTGAGTTCGCCGTGCTTCATGCCCGCCATGAGCATCATGAGCGCGTTGTAACGCTGGTAGGCGATCATGTTCGCCGAGGCCATGCCGATGGTTTGGGGATCGGGAAACACGCCGTTGGGGTCGTCTTTCCACATCTCGATGAGGCTGCCGAGATAGTCCCAGCGGCCTACGTTGGTGCCCAGCAGCCGGCGGCGGAAAACCCAAGCGATCGCCGGCAGATAGCGGCCGCCATTGCCTTCCTCATACAGAATTTTGATCTTCAACGTGCCGGCGGGGACTCCGATCATGCCTTCTATCCGCGCCAGCAATTTCTCCACGATGAGCGCCTCGCGGGGCGTCTGCATTTTGGGGATGTAGAAATAGACGCCGGTGCCGGTGCGCTTCAGCGCGTCGTAGTTGTTGAGCACCCAGAGAACGAGCACCGCAATCAGCCCGGGGACAGGTTCGTCATTAACCGCGATGTGCTCATACAGCACATGGATGCTGGGCGGGCGAACCAGTCGCGTCGGCCACTGCTCCGGCGGCTTATTGATTTTGTACGCGCGGTTGCCGGCCTTCTTCACCACTTCGTACGGCTTAGCGGCCCAGCGGCCTTCGAGAATCTCCTTGGCGTTCTGCAGGGCCGCAAATGTCCCAACCGGCTGGTTCTTGGGCATGCCGTAGGGCTGGAAGTGCGAGGGCGAGGCGTCTTCGAAATCCGGCATGTTCATGGGCGCGGCGCTATTCAGCGCATTGAAGGCCATGTCCGGAGGATGCCAGGGACCGGTAAGCTCCAGCCCGGGATTTTGCAACGGATGGACGTCGGCGGGGATGGGTACTTCGTCGTTAAGACGCCAGCGCCATTCACTCTCACGATCAAGAAAATTATCGATCAAGCCCTGAACGATGTTCCGAAATGTCCAAGAGCGCGCGGCAACCGGATCCTCGAATGACTCGTCCCACTTCGGCCAGGCGTATTTCCCACGCACGGGCTCGGAGCTCTGGAGCAGTGCGCGGCGGGCGTTCAGGACCTCGGCAAAGGCAGGACGCAGTTCGCGGGTCAGCGTCGCAATCGTAGCTTCGACGTCGACGTCTCGACCATTCACCTTCTTGGTTCCGAACAAGTCTGGGAATTGCTGGAGAACATCTTCACGGATCATCTGCGCCTCCGGGGTGATTTCCATAGTAACTCTTAACTATAGAGCGCGCCGCCTGAGCGGTTAGAGCGCTTCGCAATGCGTGCTGAAACGGCAACGGTGCAAGCTTGCTCGATGGCTTCATGGAAGACCTGGCCACCGATCGCATTTATCGCGTCATGATTGCGCAGCGGATGAAACACTATCCCACGGTGCCGATCGTCGACGAGAGCGGCAAGGCTGCGGCGCACACGCCGGAGTTCATCTCGTGCATCTTTGACGAGGAGCTGGAAAAGCTGCTGGCAAATCCGCCCAAAGACGCTTTCGGCAATCCGGAGCAGTTCAAGGTAGCGCGCCAGATCGCGGAGGGAATGGTGCGGAACGGGGAGTTCGATCCGTTTTGAGGAATGCATCGATCACT
>Ga0182016_10001991_pt1 | contig 24384 bp, 20 predicted proteins | sample 712S2MmetaG_FD_120491 | JGI IMG/M metagenome (GOLD analysis project Ga0182016, IMG submission 120491) | Permafrost microbial communities from Stordalen Mire, Sweden - 712S2M metaG | ecosystem: Environmental > Terrestrial > Soil > Wetlands > Permafrost | place: Sweden: Stordalen | collected... | reverse complement strand
GCCCCATCTCCAGCGGGATCTCGCCAAAGAACACAATGTGTGGCCGCATCCGCGCTCCGCACGTGCACCGCCCCACTGCGCTCAGGTCCTTGTAGACCATGCGGTCCTCGACCGGCGCCGTGCCGCACTCGGCCTCCGTTCCGTAGGTGGGGCACCGCGACTTCACCAGCTCCCCATGCATGTGCACCAGCCGCACCGATCCTGCCCGCTCATGCAGGTCGTCCACATTCTGCGTACATAGAAAAAATCGCTTCCCCAGCTTCTCTTCGAGTTCCGCCAACGCAAAGTGCGCCGGATTCGGCTGTGCATTCTTCAGCGCCGCCCGCCGCGCAGAATAGAACTCCCACACCAGCGCCGGATTGCGCTCCAGCGCCTCCGGCGTGCAAACATCCTCAATGCGATGCCCTTCCCACAATCCATCCGATGCGCGAAACGTCGCCAGTCCACTCTCCGCGCTGATCCCCGCCCCGGTCAGCACAAAGACGCGATCCTCCGCCCCCACCCGAATCTTCTCCATCGTCACTCAATCACGTCTGCTCAGGCACTAACCACTAATCACTAACCACTGCTTTTAAGGTTCCAGCAATATCTTCCCCGTAGTCTTCCGTCCCTCCAAATCCGTCTGCGCCTGGCCCGCATCATCCAGCGCATACACATGCTCCATGCGCAGATTCAGCTCGCCCTTCGCCACCCATCCCAGCACCTCGCCCGCGCGCCACTCCAGCTCCTGCCGCGTCGCCACGTAGTGCCACAGCGTTGGCCGCGTCACAAACAGGGAACCCTTTTGGCTCAGTTGGATCAGATCAAACGGCGGAACCGGCCCGCTCGAGCCGCCAAACAGCGCAAGCATCCCTCGCGGCCGCAGGCTGTTCAAGCTGCCCTCAAACGTTGTCTTCCCGACCGAGTCGTACACCACATCCACACCCTTGCCGCCCGTCAGCTTTTTTACCTCCGGCTCGAACTCCTGCTCGGTGTAGAGAATCACATCGCTCGCGCCAGCCTCGCGCGAAAGCTCCGCCTTCTCTCGTGTCGAGACTGTCGAAATCACACGCGCGCCAATCTTCGTCGCCATCTGCGTCAGCAGCAGCCCCACGCCGCCCGCGCCCGCGTGCACCAGCGCCGTATCTCCCTTCTTCAGCGGAAAGGTCGACGTCGCCAGGTAGTGCGCCGTCATGCCTTGCAGCAGCGCCGCCGCGGCCTGCTCCATCGTCACGCCAGCCGGTACTTTCACCAGCCCCGTCGCCGGCACCAGCGCGTACTCTGCATAGCTGCCCAGCACAGCCACCGACGCCACCGCATCGCCAGCCGCAAAGCCCGTCACACCCGGCCCCAGCTCTTCCACCGTGCCCGCAGCCTCGCTACCAGGCACCAACGGCAGCGACGCCTTGTATGTGCCCTTGCGAAAGTAGATCTCAATGAAGTTGACCCCAATCGCTTCTACACGGATCAACACCTGCCCAGGCCCCGGCTGGGGTATAGGCAACTCGGCGAGCTTCAGAACCCCAGGCCCGCCAGTCTCGGCAATTTGAATAGCTTTCATAGCACGGTCAGAATGCACCCTCAGCCCCCAAAACTGCAAGCTCCGGTTACAAGCCGTTCGCTATGAGTTGCGGCCCCGCACAACTACCGCAATCGCAAGGCGCGATGTTTATCCGTTCGCGCAGCTTCTCTACTCCTCGCGCAGGACTTCAAGCGGCCGCAGCCCGAGGATGCGGTAGCTGGCTATCCAGCCGGTTGCGGTGGCCAATATTGCCGTGCCGAATAGCGCAATGAGCGTGGCCGGCCAATCCACATGGAACTGTAGATCGGCGAGGTGGATCAGCACGCGCGTCAGCAGGTTGGCGAAGACCACGCCGACCGATCCGGCAAGCAGACCGAGCACCGAAAACTCTACGCTGAATGTCCGCACGATGCGCATGCGCGTAGCTCCCAGCGTCTTCAACACGACAGCTTCGCGCATGCGGCGGAAGCGTGTGCTGGCAACGCTGGAGGCAAGAATCATGAGCCCGGCAAAGATGGAGAAGCCTGCGAGGAAGCGGACGACGAAGGTGATTTGATCGACGACCGAATCGATGCGCTCGAGAATGTCGACGAGGTTGATCACCGTGATGGTGGGGTAGGCGAGAAAGAGCGCGCGCTCCATCGAGCCAACCTGCTTGGGATCGATATGCACTCCGCCGTACCAGGTTGCCGGCTGATCCTTTAGCAGGGCCGAAGGTAGCACGAACGAGGCTTCCATGCCGATGTGCTGTCCGTCGGGCTGGAAGAGCGCCGCGACGCGAAGCTTGTGCACGATACCACCGCATTCCAGTTCCACCTGCGACCCAATGCCGGCGTGGATGCGCTCGGCTGTTCCCTGTCCTATTGCGATCTCGTTTGCGTTGGGGTCGGTCCACCATTTGCCCTGCTTGATTTTGTCGCCGGGCGGCGGCGCGTCTGCCCAACTGAGCGGGGCCATCTGCAACATGCGCCGCGGGAAGTGCTGGCCCTTGAGCTGATCGATGGTCTGTCCGTTGATCGAAACGAAGTGGCCGGTAACGACGGGCAGAAGATCGAGTGACTGATTTATGCCGCTCTGATTGGCGAAGAAGTTCTTGACGCCGGGAATCTCGGCGGTTGTCATGTCAACAAGGAAGACATTGGGCAGATTTGGCGCGGCAGTTTCGCGTAGGTCGCGCAGCAGCGATGCCTGCATCAGGTAGACCGCGAGGATGAGCATGACGCCGGTACCCAGCGAGGCGAGCACAGCGGCAGATTGGTTTCCGGGCCGGTAAAGATTTGCGAGGCCGTGACGCAGGAATCCAGGCAGTCGCAGGCGAACACTGTTAAGCAACATTCTCAGCGTCCACAGTGCGAAAGCGGCGAGGGCGAGCAGAACGGCGAGTGCGGCAGTGAAGGAGATGGCGAACCACATTCCCACGTCGCGCGAATCCGAAAGTGCCCAGCCGATGGCTCCGAGCGCAACGATAACCAGCGCGGCAATACCGAGTTGCAGGCGGCGAGACCACCAGAGCGCCAACCGTGCGCGAAGCCCCTGCGGGCCTTCTTCCACAAGCCTGCGCAACACGAGCACGGGGCGAACGGCGCGGACATCAAGCAGTGGTGGCAGGCAAAAGAGAATCGTAGTCAGCAGGCCTGTACCGAGGCCGGCGAGCGCTGACCTCCAGGGGAAGGCAAGCACGGTGTGGATGGGGAGCAGGTTGCCGAAGACGGCGGGCAAAGCCTCCATGACGCCTGCGCCTGCTGCCACGCCGAGAAGGGCGCCGGCAAGGCCGAGGCCGAGGGTTTGCAAAAGAAAAATGCGAAGCAAATCGGAGGAGCTCGCGCCGACGGCCTTCAGGATGGCGAGCATGTCCATGCGCTGCTCGAGATGCGCATGCATGGCCATGGCCACGCCGATGGCGCCAAGAACCATGGCAACCAGGCAGATGAGGCTGAGGATGGATGTGGCGTTGTCCAGGCCCTGTGTGAGGGCGGGATTGCCCTCGCGGTAGTCGATGACCTGGGCGTCGGGAATCGCTTCTTCGAATTGTTTGCGAATTGCTTTGGGGTCGATGGTCGCTTGTCCAACACCACCACTGTTTGCAGCTTTCTCAGGCAGCTTCACCAGCAGACGCTGGCTGGCGCGGCTGCCGGGGGCTAGCAGTCCAGTGCGCGCAAGTGCTGCTTGCGAAATCATGACTCGAGGTCCCATACCTGCGCCAGAGGTCATGCGGTCAGGCTCCTGAGTGAGAACGGCGGCGATTTTAAAGTTGCGGCCACCCATGCGCATGGTGTCGCCCACCTTGGCGTTGAGACGAACGAGAAACTCCTGCGCGACTACTGCGGAATCGCCATCGAGGGCCTGTTGAAGCGAGATGGAGGGTTCAAGTTCTGCTGTGCCGTAGTACGGATACTCGGTTGGGTCTACGGCCTTGAGCGAAACCAACAGCGGCACGGGATCTGGCGGAACGCTGGCCATCGAGACTGTCTCTGTGACCCATGTGGAGCGGACCGGACCGGGAATCTTTTTCTCAACGTCGGCGATTTTGGTTTTCTCATCGTCGGTAGCTGCACGATAGAGGCGCGCGCTCAGGTCGCCGGCCATGAGCGAGCGGGCTTCAACGCCCAGCGTCTGGCGAAAGCTCTCGCTGAAACCGCGTACGCCTACCAGCGCGGCCACGCCGACAGCAACCGAGAGCACCACGAAGCCGAATTTGCCTGGTGCGGATTTTAGATCGCGCCAGCCAATGGCGGCGGCACGCTTCCAACTCAGAGCGCGCTTAGCCATTGCTTGCCTGCCCTGCGGTAATGGCGTGCGCTTCAACGGGGCCGGAATACGGAAGCGTGTCTTCCACAACCATGCCATCGCGCAGAACGATGCGCCGATCGGCACGGCTGGCTACTTCGGGATCGTGCGTTACGAGGACCAGCGTTGTCCCGGCCTTGCGATTGCGCTCGAGCAGCAGGTCGAGCACGAGCTTGCCGTTGGTGGAGTCGAGATTGCCGGTGGGCTCATCGGCCATGACGATAGGCGGGTTCACAACGAAGGCTCGCGCCAGAGCAACGCGCTGCTGTTCGCCGCCAGAAAGTTGAATCGGATAATGCTCGACGCGCTCGCCGAGGCCAACTTCATCCAGCAGACGACGAGCCTGGGCCAGGCCGTTACCTTCAAGGTTGAGCTCATAAGGCAGCAAAACATTTTCGAGCGCGGTGAGCGTGGGGATGAGCTGATAAGACTGGAAGACGAAGCCGATCTTCTTGCCGCGCACCTCAGCAAGCTGCGTTTCGGCAAGGTTGTGAATGGGCACGCCGTCAAGCCAGATCTCGCCTTCGCTGGGGGTATCGAGCCCGGCCAACAGGCCGAGGAGCGTGCTCTTGCCACTGCCGCTCGCGCCCACCACGGCTATAAACTGGCCGGCGGGGATGGTAAGTGAAATGCCCTTGAGGATCTCAACGCGGCGAGAGCCATTCTGAATCCACTTGCGTGCGTCCTTGACTTCGATCAACCTTGCCTCCCAAAAAACCTTCAGTCGAGCCCGCGAGTCGAGCGGGGAAAATGAGCTGACGCAAGACGCCTCAGCGGTGCATCCTGGACAGCGCAGCTACACTAATGCTGTGGACGTTTGCCGCCGTCATCTCGTCTCATTGTTGCTGATTGGGTTGCTGGGCGCCGGGCTTGGACGCGAAAAAGCGCTTGCTGCTGAGCCTCTATCCGCCGCGCCTACGGTCCCCGAGCCGCAATCGCTGGTGTGTTTTGGCGACAGCATTACGGCGGGCTATGGGTTGCCGGCCGGGGATGCTTATCCGGATTTTCTCCAGCGCAAACTTGACGCGGCGGGCTACCACTACAAGGTCGTCAACCACGGGACAAGCGGGGCCACGACCAAGGACGCAGTCACGGATCTGCATTCAATTTTGCTTTTGCATCCTGCAATTGTGGTGGTGGAGTTTGGCGGGAACGATGGGTTGCGGGGTCTGCCGCTCGCAGAGACGCGCCGCAATCTCGACCAGGTGCTGACGGCGTTGGAAGGCGCGCACATCAAAGTGCTGCTGGCGGGAATCACGCTGCCGCCGAACTACGGGCCGGATTACATTCGTGAGTTTGAGAAGGTCTTTCGCGAGCTTGCGGCGCAGCATCGTGTGGCTTTTTTGCCGATGATCTACGTGGGGCTGATTCATCAGCAGGGGGTGATTCAGGGGGATGGGATTCATCCGACTGCGAAGGGCTCGAACATCATCGCGGACACGCTGATGGTTTCGCTGAAGCCAATGTTGAAGAAATAATCGCGAGTTGCAAAACTAAAGGATTTAGGGGCAGGAGGACAAGGCCAAAATGGCGCTTTTTGGCGGGAATTTGGAACTTTTTGGCGCTTTTCGGCGCTTTTCGGCGCTTTGATGTGCCGTAACTCCTTTGTTTGGTGGGGGTGCGAAAGTTTTCAGTGTCGAAGTCGTTTGTTTTCAACGAAAACCGAAAGTCGTGTGTGTTTTTGTCGGCATGGACCGTAATGCCTTTCATTTCAATATTTTGTGGCGACTTTGCGGAAAAGCTGGCAGTTCAAGGTGTGTCGGCGACTGAACGTGTTCTTGATGGAGATTGGACGAGTTGAGAGCTCTTTTTCCTCTCACTCGTAGATTGTGCGCCAAAGCGGTTTAATTATGTGCAAAGGGTAGATGCCTATTTTCAGGCGAGAGATAGCGCTTGGCGAGGCCCGGGAAATGAGTCCTCTGGCGAGGTGGGTCTAGAGTTCTTTGCAAGATGGGTGGAAGAACAAAAGCAGATCCTTCGACTCACCACCCCCACACCCCACCCCAAAGAGCAAAGACCGCTCTTTGGGGACCCCGGAACTGAAGTGCATTTGGGGCCCCTTTCGATCAGGATGACATCCGAATTAATTAACGTTAGGAACATCGGGGACACCACCCTACAGCGTTTTCGATCCAATTGCTTACAGAAACCAGGCATCTAAGTGGCATTTTCCTCTCCGGGGTCCCCGCAGACAGGCCTTCGTCTGTGGGGTGGAAGTAAATGCCACCTACGACGAATTCGTGACGTCAACATATGGTCGAAGACGCCCTAGACCATGACAACGACCGGTTGAAACAGCGTTCCAGCGACGCGCCTGGCGATGGCGACGAGGTCGGACTGGCCTTCGAAGACCTTTACAAGCGGCGCGTCGGAGAACTCGGGGAGATTGATTTGTCCGCCATTGCGGAGGCGGCCCAGGGACTCTTGATCGGCCGAGACAGACGGCATCTCTGGCAGCAGAGTGCGGGGGTGAACGAAGAGAGCTTCGAGCGCGGGAACATTCCCAGCGAGAGCTTTCAGTTCGTCGAGGGTGTGTGCTTCTTCGAGACCAAAGACGCCCGCCTTGGTTCGGCGCAGGCTGGTGAGGTGAGCGCCACACTCAAGGTCCTGGCCAAGATCGTGGACGATGGAGCGGACGTAGCCGCCAGCGCTGATGGCCAAATTGAAAGTTACCGTATCACCTTCCATGCCGGTGATGACGAAGCTGGAGACGTGAACTATTTCTACTTTGAGGTCTACCGGCTTGCCTTCCCTGGCCAGTTCATAGGCCGGCTTGCCGGCAATCTTTTTTGCGGAGTACGCGGGCGGCATCTGCTCGACGTCGCCACGAAATCGAATGGCCATGGCGCGAACGCGGCCGAGGGTGACGCCGGAACTATACCGGGGCCAGCGATCGGGGCCGTCAGGCGTGCCTTCAGCATCGTAGGTGTCGGTGGCGAAACCGAGGCGCATTGTTCCGGTGTAGCTCTTTTCGGCCTGCCGAAAGTACTGCGCGAGTCGCGTGAACTTGCCGAGGACAATAGGCAGAACACCGGTGGCCATGGGATCGAGCGTGCCCAGATGGCCAATGGACTTTTCGCCGGTGATGCGGCGCATCTGCGCGACCACGTCGTGGCTGGTGATGCCTGTTGGTTTGTCGATAACTAGAAGCCCGTTCACTTCTTTACTTTATCGGAACGGGCTGGGGAGCTATGTGAAACCGTCAAGGCCTGCAGCTGTACTTGCTTCGGAACGCTTCATTCCGGGCCTGAAGGCCTTGGAATTCGGGCCTTTTTTCAGGGGGTTGAAACCCCCTGCTCCCTCCGCAATCGATATGTGCAGCTGTAGTACTACAACGCGCCGGTGCCGGGGGCGCGAACGAGGGAGAGAAACTCGTGGCGGGTTTCCTTCTGGCGGAAGCAGCCTACCATGGCGCTGGTCACCGTGGAAGAGTTCTGCTTCTCGATGCCGCGCATCATCATGCACAAGTGGCGCGCCTCGATGACGACGCCCACACCTTGCGGATTGATAGCGTCCCGGATGGCGTCAGCGATCTGCCGGGTGAGCCGCTCCTGCACCTGAAGGCGGCGGGCAAACACTTCTACCAGCCGAGGAATCTTGCTTAGCCCGAGGACCTTGCCGTTGGGAATATAGGCGACGTGGACCTTGCCGATGAAGGGCAGCATGTGGTGTTCGCAGAGCGAGAACATCTCGATGTCCTTGACGATGACCATCTCGTCGTAATCGACATCGAACATTGCGCCGCGCAGAATCTTGTTGGGGTCTTCGTCGTAGCCCTTGGTGAGGAAGGCCATGGACTTTTCGACGCGGCTGGGCGTGGCCAGCAGGCCGTCGCGGCTGGGGTCTTCGCCAAGGCGCGAGAGAATTTCGCGATACATCTCCTGGGTGCTGAATTCGCTTAGCCCCTCATCGGACCCGATCGCTCTGCGGACACTCTTGGTTACTGCTATTGGCTGCGCCATTTTGACCTCACTCTTTAGCTATCACTTACCGGAATACTGGAAGAAGTTATTCTCGGTCTCTTCGACGCGCACGTGCTCCAACTCAACAGTTGGCAGCGCCTCGGCTAACAATTCGTACACCGCTCTACAGAGATTCTCGGTTGTGGGCACACGATTCGCAAAGAGCTGATCGTTATTCAAATGCGTGTGATCGAAGCGGTGAATCACGCGTGTTTTCACTTCACGATCGAGATCGACCAGGTTGACCACCATTCCGGTGGCGGGGTCGACGGGGCCGCGCGTGAGAACTTCAATGATGTAGTTGTGGCCGTGGCCGTGGGGATTATTGCACTTGCCATATGCGGTTCGATTCTCTCCGTCCGATAGCGAGTCGGCGTGCAGACGATGGCTCGCACTGAGCATGTATCGCCGGCCGAAGTAGGCCTTTGCGGGGTTGGGGTTATCCACTGTAGTGGCGAGTGGTGAGGTCACAATCCACCTCGATACTCGGCAAAGATCTCCGGCGTTTCGTAGACGCGGATGGCGCTGAGCTTTGCGCCACCAATTGCATTGACGGCGGGCTCAAGGCGATTCCAGGCAGCTCGGGCGATGTTTTCCGTGGTGGGAATCATGCCGCCTGCGACGAACTCCGGAACTTCAAGATTGAGATGACGATGATCATAAACGGAGAGCACATCGCGCTCCATGATGTCCTTGAGGCCTTTGAGATCGACGACAAATCCGGTGATGGGGTCAGGTTCGCCGGCCACTGTGACTTCAAGGGTATAGTTGTGGCCGTGACCGTTGCGGTTGGCGCAGCGGCCAAAGACCTGGTGGTTCTGGTCCTCGCTCCAGCTCGGGTTCCAGTAATAGTGCGAGGCCGAAAATGTCGCCCGCCGCGTGAGAAATACCATTTTTACCCTCATTGAAGAGATGCGGAAAGGCTGGACAAAGCTTCACCAAGCCAAAACTTCTTTTGCCGGATCAAATTTGACCAGTCAGCCGGGGTAGTCCGGTAGAGGGCTACTTTCAATTTTTCTACTGTATGCCCGACCATGTGCCACTATGGGACAGTGAAGAACTGGGCGGAGAAGGGGCGGCCTAAATGAGCTTATGAATGAACTAGAGCGATGGGCGAATTTCTATCTCCTCACGTCGGCGGCAGCCGCGACCCTGATCGGTCTGTTGTTTGTCATCATCGCGCTCGGTGCTGAGCGAGGGGTGGAAAAGGAGGACGACACCGCTAAGATTCGCCTGTATCTTACTCCCACTGTTATCTATTTCGCTTCTGAACTGCTCCTTGCCGCGCTTCTGACCTTCCCGAACCATACTCGACTCACGGCCACTCTTTGCATTTGCCTCGCGGGTGTCGTGGGCTTAGTTTACTCGGGCACCACTTTAATTGGAGGAGGCGATAAGAAGAGTTTCGAGGAACGGCGAGATCGGATTCCGTACGCGATTGTTCCCTCTGCGGCATACGGGCTCCTTGTATTGGGCGGTGTCCTGTTCCTCCACGCCCCCCAACCCGGCCTCACCTTTGTGGCGGTCGGTATGCTGACGTTGCTTACGCTGGGTATTTGCAACTCGTGGGCCATCGTCATCGACGTCTCCACCCGCCCTAGGCGGCAAAATTCAAAGTAGCCCACTACTGATATTCCCGACCCTTCCAGCTTACGCGCTTGAGTATTCGATGCTGAAACCAGCTCCGGTAGAGGAGCACGCAGAAGAGCGGCAGGCCGAGCGGGGAGATCAGACAATCGACGAACCCGAAGTTGGATTTGGCGACACGGGCATAACAGCGGAAAAGCGTTCGCGCCCAGAGGATGAGCAGCGCCCAGCCCGCGCCTAGCCATTGCAGCGAGTGAGCGGCGAATTTGGCGTTCCACAGCCAGGCGGCGAGAATGGGCAGCCCGAAGAGAAGAAAGATATCAATGGCTCGCCAAACAGAGAGCGCGAGAGCGTTGTGAAACAGCAAGGCGAGATTCTTTGACCAGCCCTCGATCATTGCGCTGGTGGTGCGATACATGCGTGTGGATAACGCGTCTTCAGCGTAGCGGAAGCGGAGGCCGACCTTGCGGCGCTTGGCGAGGAAGGCGATCTCGACGTCTTCGAGGACCTTCTCTGAAACTGCGGCGTGCCCGCCGAGACGGCGGTAGGCTTCGCGCTCGATGAGCAGGAACTGGCCGTTGGCGGCGGCGATGCGCTGGTTGAGATCGCTGACCTTGGCGGGCGGATAAGCGAGGGCGAGTTCGCAGAAGACCAGCGGCATGAGGCTGCGCTGGGCAAAGCCGGAAACGATCTGACGGGGCGAATAGCTGAGCACGCCGACCTTGTGGCGCTCGGCCTCGTGAATGGCGCGGCGCAGGTCGCCGGGCTCGTGGATTGTGTCAGCGTCAGTGAAGAGGAGCCAGCGGCCGCGGGCGCGCTTTGCAGCGGTCCAGACTGCGCTGTTTTTGCCGGTCCAGCCGGGCTCAAGTTTGGGTGCCTTGAGCAGGGTGACGCCGGCAAAGCCGCGGGCGATCTGCGCGGTGCGGTCGGTGGAGTGGTCGTCAACTACGATGAGCTCCCAATCTTTGCCAAGTTCGAATATCTCTTCACTCTGGGTCACCAGGGATTGAAGGCATGCGCCGAGGCAGTCTTCTTCATTGCGCGCGGGCACGATGACAGTGAGCTCGATAAGCGGGTCGGGTTCCGGCTGGTCGAAGACGGTGCCCAAGGCAACGGGGCGTGGAGCTGGAGGGCCATCGGAAAGGCCGAGGACAGGCTTATAGGGCTCCGTGGTTGCCGCTGGAAGATCGTTGTCGGTCATACTTGCCCAGGGTCCTTTCGCCGCTCGTGCCTGGCTGGCTTGTAGAAAGCCGCTTCCGCTCTGTACCATCCGGCCTCGGCTTTGTATTATCCCGCTGTCGCTTCGTATTATAAGGACGTGCGGAATCCTCGAATCGTCTCCCTTCTCGCTGTCCTCCTGCTGGCTGCCGTTCCCGGCTGCGACCGCGGCGCTCATCCTGAAAATGCTGGAAAGCTGGCGCCGGATTTCACTGTCTCCGATGGAAAGACGACGATTCACCTCGCCAACTATCACGGCCAGGTGGTGCTGCTGAACTTCTGGGCTACCTGGTGCCCTCCATGCGTGCAAGAGATGCCGGCCTTGATCCAGTTGCACCACGATCGGCCGGATCTGGCGATTCTTGCAGTCAGCATTGACGAAGATGAGGACGCATATACACGCTACATCCAGCGGCGTGGTGTGGATTTGATCACGGTGCGCGACCCCGGGCAGACGGCGGCCAAGCTCTACCACACCGAGGGCTGGCCAGAGACGTACATCATCGATCGCAAGGGGATTATCCGGCGCAAGATTGTGGGCGACCCAGATTGGTCGAATCCGGAGATCCGGGAGTTCTTGAGGACGCTGTAAGGGCGTCTGTCCCTTGGCGTTCCGGGTCGGAAGTTTGTCAAATAATCTCTGAAGTGCAGAAGCAGGTCCTTCGGTTCCGCTGAAGAACGCTTCACTCAGGATGACAAATCATATTTATGTTGGGCATAAGTGCCGGGGCGGACCGGACTATGCAACGACCTGGACAGCGGCCTTCCTGCGCAGGACCGCGGCTGAGATAAGAGTGATGAGCAGGCCGACGGGCAGGGGCTCGATGAAGGTGTAGGCCATGTTGACGAAGGGGTTCTGGTAGAGCTGTTGCGAGTGCTGTATCTCGGCGACCTTCGTGGCAATTGTGGCGGGGTCGAGACTCGAGGCCTGGACCTTGTGAATCTGGGCGGCGAAGTAGCTGTCCATGAAGTGGGGCATGAAGTTGAAGTAGAGGACTTCCCATGTGGCGACGTAGCAGACGCAGGTGATGAGGGTGATGAGCAGGCCGCAGGTGAAGGCGCGGCCGAAGGAGATTTGGCCCTCGAGGGTGTTGTCGCGGTAGCTGCGGACGCCGAAGTAGACGAGCAGGAACGAGGCCACCATGATGGTGTAGCCGAGCAGCATGCTGTGGCCGGAGCCGATGTATTTGGCGAGGAAAAGCGAGCTGTCCATCAGGACGGAGATGATGAGGCCGGCGATGAGGCCGAAGGTGAGGACGGTTTTGCGCATGGTTGGCTCCTGGGGAAGAAACTTGAAATCTGACCGAGGATAGCGCGAGGGCGCTGGCATCTGTCGTCATGCTTTCGGGTGATTTTGGGGCCTGAAGGCTTAAATCATCCGTTCGAGTGACGAATCAGGGTAGAAGACCGAGTTCCTTGCCGAGCTGCACGGCCTGGGTGCGGCGTTTTGCGCCCAGCTTGTCGAAGACGCGGCTGGAGTGGGTCTTGACGGTGTTCTCGCTGACGAACAGAGCGTCGGCGATTTCGCGGTTGCTCATGCCTTGCGCGATGAGATTGAGGATTTCGAGCTCGCGGGGGGTGATGCGGAGATCTTCGCGGCGCTCTTCGTTGGGCTGGAAGGGATGGCCGGGGCCGGCAACCGGAGCGGGGATTGGCTGGGGATTTGCGTCGATAGCTGTGGCCTGCCGGCGAGCGGTAATGCGCAGGCCCAGCCAGATGCCAATTGCCGAGAAGACCGCGGCGATCAGGCCGCCGTAGATCTCAACAGAGTGCTCGATGACGAGATAGCGGTACTCGATGAGATTGAGGGCGGCGATGAGGACCCCGCCGACGAGACCGTAGATGAGGACGTGGCGCTTCATGGAAGTTGGTCGCAGACAGGATACCGCATGGGCGCTCCAAGCAAGCGCGGTCGCTCCTTGAGTGGGTCTGCAATGGCCAGGAAAGGCGAGGGAGGAGGAAAAGCAGATCCTTCGACTCACCACCCCCGAACTGAACTACGTTCGGGGCCCCTTTCGCTCAGGATGACAGCGTGAGTAGTGTGGGTAATTTCATATTCAGGGAGCTAGGCACGGGTCCAAAAGCCATGGTGAACTTTGGCGGCTTCTTCTTCAAGGAAGGGGCCCTCGACGATCACTGGCCGCTGGCCACGGGCGAATACTTCGCGACACGGGAGGTCGAGGGTGGGGTTTTCCTGGTGGCTGCCGGTGAATTGGAGCAGACCTCTTTCGGATAGCGCGAAGACCACGCGGCCAATGCCGCTCCAGTAGATGGCTCCGGCGCACATGGCGCAGGGCTCCGTACTGGTGTAAAGGGTTGAGCCGGCCAGTTCCTGCTCTGAAACGAGCTTCCCTGCTGCCGAGCAGGCGAGCATTTCGGCGTGCTGGGTTGGCTCGCCAGCGGGGCGAACGGCGTTGTTGCGCGACTCTACTATGACTGTGCCGGCGGCGTTGACGATAAGCGAGCCAAAGGGATGGCGTCCGGCGGCACGGGCCTCGGCGGCCAGTTCAATCGAACGGCGCAGGTGGGACTCGTCTTGGTTGGAAAGACGTGGACTGGAAAGCCCGGGAACTGCCATGATCACGACTCCTTCGGGCTAATACCGTTTAAGAATAAGTTGAGCACCACGGCAGTGAGTGTGGCGAGGAATATCCCGCTGTTCAGGAAAAGCTTGGCGGCTTCGGGCGCCTGCGCAAAAAGGCCTGGAGCGGCGATGGGCAGCATGCCCATGCTAAGCGAGAGCGCTACGACGAGTCCATTTGCGGTGCCCGCGAAGCGCACGCGGGTAAGCTCTTCAATGCCGGCTGCGGCCGTCATGCCAAACATTACCAGACTTGCTCCGCCTAGCACCGGCCTGGGAATGGCGGCGATCACCGCGGCCAGCTTGGGCAAGAGGCCGAGGACTACGAGAATTCCGCCGGCGGCTGCGACCGCGTAACGGCTCCTGACCTTCGAGAGCGAAAGCAGTCCGGTGTTTTGCGAGTAGGCGTTGTAGGGGAAGCTATTGAAGAGTCCGCCGAGGATGGTGGAGAGACCATCGGCGCGGAAAGCGGCGGTGAGTGTGGCTGGCTTGATGGTGCGGCCAGAGATTTCGCCAATGGCCAGGCAGTTACCGGTTGTCTCTGTCATGACGACCAGCATGCCGAAACAGAGAATGAGCGACGGCAGGAGCTCGAAGCGCGGCGTGCCGAAAAGCATAGGATGGGCGAAGGCGAACCACGGCGTGACGCCGACCTGGGTAAAGCTGGTCAGGCCGGCCAGGGCTGCCATCCCTGTTCCGACGATGAGGCCCAATAGCACGCTGAGGTTGGCCCAAAGCCCCCTGGCGAATCGTTGAATGAGGAGAATGATGACGATGGTGCCGAGGCCAAGTGCGAGGGCGCGGGGGTTGCCGAAATCGGGCGAGCCTGCGTCTCCACCTCCCAACCAATTGCCTGCGATGGGAATGAGCGTGAGGCCGATGACGGTGATCACGCAGCCAATGACTACCGGCGGGAAGAGGCGCAGCATGCGGCTGAAAAGCGGCCCAGCCGCAATAAGGAAGACGCCGCAGGCCATCACCGAGCCGTACATGGTGGGGATGCCGTAACTGCGACCAATCAGAATCATGGGCGCGACGCAGATGAACGAGCAGCCCTGAATGAGCGGCAGCCGGGCGCCAAACTTCCACCAGCCGATGGTTTGCAGAAGCGTGGCCAGCCCGGATGTGAACAGGTCGGCGCTAATGAGCGCGATGACCTGGGCCGGGGTGAGGTGCAGCGCAGAGCCAAGGATGAGCGGTACAGCAACCGTACCTGCGTACATGACCAGGACATGCTGCATGCCAAAGAGGAAGAGTCGCGGCAAGCTCTCGAACTCATCAATTGAATCGCGAGGCTGCGCATCGTCGCGGCCGATTATCGTCGGGGGCGGGACGTCGGGCGCCTGCGCGGGAGCGTCGGTGATTTCGTCTCTGCAAGACACGGTTCGGCCATGATACTTCAGGCGCTGCTAAGGATCGATCAGGATTGGGATGGATTGCGGAGCGAGGCTCGCTGAAAAGGGGAAGGCCTAATGGTCAATAAGGTTTCCGCGTTTGCCGTTCAGTCTGCTTGGTATGATGAAGCTATGACCACGGTGGAGATTTTGTTCAAGTACGCCACACCTCCCTCAGAGGCTGCGGTCTTTGCGCTGGCCAGCACCAAAGACGTTTACGGCATCCGGCGGTTGAGCTTTGACCGCGAGGCACGCACTCTGCGCATCGAGTATGACGCGACGCGGCTTACAGCGGCTGCCGTCGCCAAACTGGTTCGCGAGTCGGGATTGGATGTTGAGGGCGAGTTGTCGTTGATTCCTCCGCAGCCCGAACCTGAGGCGGCGCCGGCAGCCTGATATGAGGCCCGCACGGATTGCAACCACGCTAAAACCCTGTTAATCTGGTTAAGGTTTCGAGGGAAATCCTTGTGCGCCCGTAGCTCAGCTGGATAGAGCGTCTGGCTACGAACCAGAAGGCCGGGAGTTCGAATCTCTCCGGGCGCACCATAAAGATACGCATTGAGTTGAAAAGCCATTCGGGTTAACCTCGGATGGCTTTTTCAGTTTGCGGCAGCATCCTAAGTCGAAAAGTTCGTTACATGGTTCCGAAGTGCAGAAGCAGGTCCTTCGACTCACCACCCCCAAACTGAAGTACGTTTGGGGCCCCGTTCGCTCAGGATGACAGCAACGACCATGTTGTGAGCATTTGAGGATGACAGCAACGACCATGTTGTGAGCATTTGAGGATGACAGCAACGACCATGTTGTGAGCATTTGAGGATGACAGCAACTACCATGTTGTGAGCATTTGAGGATGACAGCAACCACCATGTTGTGAGCATTTGAGGATGACAGCGCTTTTAAATGCTGAGCTTCAGACTCAAGGCACTATAGCATTTTCGGAATTACTCTAGACCGAAGCCTGGAGGCCAAGTGGCTTTTTCGTCAAGAAAAAGCCACCTTCAAATGCCCTCAAAAAGTCTATATCTATTCCGAAAATGCCTTAGATCGGTTCGAAACGGAGTGCGGCGGTTAGGGTTTGTATTCCCCTGCGGTCTCCACCTGAACCACGGCCTGGACGGGCAGGTTATCGCTTGAGCCGCCGGCAAGCACGCGGACTTGTTCTTTTTCGACCTTCCAGGCGTGAGCGGCGGCATCCCAGTAGGCGAGGTCGTGCGGCTTGAGGTCGAAGGTAACGGCCTGCTCCGCTCCGGCAGCGATGTGGACGCGCTTGAAGCCCTTCAGTTCCTCGATGGGCCGCTGGACTGCCGAGCCAAGGTGCTGGACATAGAGTTGGACAACTTCGTCGCTGGCGCGCTTGCCTGTGTTGCGCACGCGGACCGTTGCCTGCACCGTGCCGTCGGCTTGAACGGCTGGAGAGCTCAAGGCCAAGCCCTCATACTTGAACGTCGTGTAGCTCAGCCCAAATCCGAAGGGATAAAGCGGCTTGTCTTTGGAGTAAAGATAGGTGCGGCCGTGGAGCAGGTTGTAGTCGAGGATGGGCAGCAGTTGCTCGTCGCCGGTGGGCCAGGTTTGTGTGAGGCGGGCAGCGGGCGAGTAAGCACCGAATAGCACGTCGGCCAGGCCGTGGCCTTCTTCCTGGCTGTTGTGCGTCATGTGAACGATGGCGGGGACGTGTTCCTGGCTCCAGACGATGGCGTAGGGAAAGCTGGAGCGCAGCACTTCGATCGTGTTTGGATTGGACGCGTAGACGCGCTTGACCAGTTCTTCCTGCTCCAGAACGATGGTCTTGCGGTCGACATCCTCTTTGCCATTGGATTTCACCGGGCATTGATCCCAGCCGGCATTGCAAACGGGATGGTTGCCGACGACGACGATCGCAACATCGGCCTTCTTCGCAATGTCGGCCGTTTCGGCGGCGTTTGAACCATCGGTGAAGAGGATCTTCACATTGTTGCCGGCGGCCTCTGTGACGCCTTCGAGGATGCTCACTCCGTATGGGTAGGTTCCGCTGTACCAGTCCTGCAAGACCTCGTCCGTCCACTCGCCAATGACGGCGATGGTCTTGAGTTTGTTGCGATCGAGCGGCAATAGGCCGCCTTCATTCTTCAGCAGGACAATGGATTCGTCGGTGGCGAGGCGAGCGAGAGCTTTGCTTGACTCACGCTCCCAGGGCGGAAGCTCGCCATCTGTTTTAACGCCGATGTTCGCGTATGGATCGACGCCCGGCGCATCCAGTTCGCCAATGCGGATGTACATGCGCAGCAGATTCTTGAGCACGCCGTCTAGTTCAGCCTCGCTGACCAGGCCGTCTTTGAGGGCCTTGTTCAGGTCGGGCTGATAGGTGTCGAGGAAGTAGTTGATGCCGGCCTTCACGCTGGCCGCGGCGGCATGTTCCTTGTCAGGGAAGGCATGATGGCCGGTGACGAGCAGGCCGAGCGCGCCACCGTCTGTGCAGATCTGGCCGTCGTTGCCCCACTCCTTGATCATCACTTCTTTGAGCACGGGGTTCACGGTCATTGGCGTGCCGTTCCATGCGTTGTAGGAGGCCATGACCGCGCGCGAGCCGCCCTGAATAAAGCCCATGCGGAAGGGCACGGAGTAGTATTCGCGGAAAAGCCGCTCGTCGAAGTCGGACGAGGTGTGGGTGCGGCCGTCTTCATTTTCGTTGGCCATGAAGTGCTTCATCAGCGAGGCGGCCTGCCAGTGTCTGGGGTCTGGCCCTTGAAGCCCGTGCGCGAAGGCGACGGTGAGCGTGCCCACCAAGTAGGGGTCTTCGCCCATCGACTCTTCTGTGCGGCCCCAGCGCGGATCGCGGCTGAGGTCGGCGTTTGGCGCGCGAATCACTACTCCACCGCGGCTGTAGGCGGGGCTTTGGTAATCGAATCGGGCTTCGTAGCCCTCAAGCGCGCCAATCTTCTGAATCAGGTCGGCATCCCATGTGGCGCCGAGGCCTTTTTCCTGGGGAAATGTGGTGGTGGGCAAAGGCTGACGGCCACGGCCGCCCCATCCGCCAGGGCCACCGAGGGCGAGGCCGTGCAAGCCCTCAACCTGGCTGGAAAGCGACAAGCCAATGCGGGGAATCTTTGGCGCGCCGGACATGAGGCTGACCTTCTCTTCGAGCGTGAGGCGGCCGAGGAGGTCGGCGATGCGCTGATCGTCGCTCAGCTTGGCATCGCGGAAGGGATAGTCGGCTTGAGCGGCAGCGGTCGGTGCCGATGCGGCAGGCGCAGACTGTGCAGGCGCGGACTGCGAGAGTGCGGTAAGGATAGAGAGCGCTACGAACGCGCCAATGACAAACGGCTTCGCTGTTTTGATCATGACAAACTCCTGAGAATTTCGAACAGCGAAGAGTATCACGGACGGTCGAGGGCTGTGGGAGCGGGATGACCCCCAATGAAAAAGGCGCCCGCGATTGCGGACGCCCTTCGAAAAAACTGCTCTTGAGCTAGGAGTTGAAAGTTCTTAGCATAATCTTCAAAGTACAGAAGCAGATCCTTCGACTCACCACCCCCACGCTGAAGAGTACGCGTGGGGCCCCTTTCGCTCAGGATGACAGCCACTATGATGACAGCCACTATTAAGTTGTGAATATTTCAGGATGACAGCGCTTTATTTAGTGAGCCTCAGACTCAGGACGCTATCTCAACCCGATTTAGTACAGCCGGAAGTTGACTTCGACCGTGATCATTACCGGGACGGGCGTCTTGCCGTCTTTCATGGCCGGCTTGAACTTGTATTTTTTGACCGCCTCCAGAGCCTTTTCATCGAGGCCCATGCCGAGGGCGCGGACGACTCGCGGATTTTGCGGGTCGCCATGTACGTCAACAATGAGCGAGATGAGGCAGACGCCCTGATACTTGGCGCGGCGAGCTTCGTCAGAGAATTCGGCCTCGACGGAGTTCAATGCTACTGGAGCCGAAACGCCTCCGCCAATCCTGTAGAGTCCTCCGCCGGTGTTGCCGCCTTCGCCCGGGCCGAAGCCGTTGCCGTTGCCTGAGCCCATACCGCCGCCACGGCCCGTGCCCATGCCGCCGCCGGAGCCCTGGCCGCCGGTGTAAAGCGAAACATTGGCAGAATTCTTGACGCCGATGTTCTGCATCAGAGGATTGTCAGGCAGTTGAATGTTTTGCTGAACGTCGATGGCCGGCACAGCAGGCAGCTTTGGCTGATCTACCGGCGGATTGGGAGGGGTCTGGGGATCCTTCATCTTGGGCGGCAGCTTGCCCTTGATTGGATCCACGATGCTCTGGTTGCCACCACCGCCTCCGCCACCAGCATTGTTGGCCATTTTGGGGGCCTTCAGATTCATGTCGGTGATGTCGATGGGAGTAACATCGACCTTCGCTTTTGCGTCGATGATTTTCTTGACGCCGAGGAAGATCAGCAGACAGAGGATGGCAATGTTTAAGGTCGTCGAGAAGCCGATGGCCCATGGGTTGGCCTTGACCGCCATGCGATCGGGTACGGGAATCGGCTTTGAGGTGAGCTCAAGGGGCGGCAGCTTAACCGGGAAAAAAACGTCGACGATATGCTCGTAGAGGTCGACCCAAATGGGTTTTTCTTCAAATGCCTTGCCGAGAAAGGCGTCGAGTCTGGGGCCGCCCGTGAGAGCCGCTGCCGCCTGTGAATCGGTTTCGGAGACTTGCAAATCGTTTGCCATAGTTGCTGCTGGCTCTTGCTCCCGGGTTGTGCTGTCCGAAGAGAGCCCGTCTTCGTTTAAACCCATTCTTCCATTATGCGCGACTGGGGTCGAGATTGTCTCGGATGTTCCTGAGCCAGTTGCCAGGCTAAGCCCTTTCGTCGGAAAGAGAGTTCCCATAAACAATAGACGACCCGCACACGGTCTGGTTACCCGGTTTTTGTGGCTGTCCCATTTACACTAACAAATGACCCGTTTTGTTTGAATCCCGGCAACAGATTCAGGAGAAGAGATGTCCGCAGCGCCCGAGTTGAAGGCGACCCTTACGCTCCCCCAGACCGCCTTTCCAATGAAGGCCAATCTGCCCCAGAATGAGCCACTTCGGCTGCAAAAGTGGGCTGAGCTCGGCCTCTATGAAGAGCTGCGCAAGGCTGGCCGCGGCCGGCCAGCTTACCTGCTGCACGACGGACCACCCTACGCCAACGGTCCCATCCATCTGGGCCACGCGCTGAATAAGGGGCTTAAGGACTTTGTGGTGAAGTCGAAGACCATGGCGGGCTTCAATGCGCCATACGTTCCCGGATACGATTGCCACGGCCTGCCGATCGAGATCAAAGTGGACGAGCAACTGGGCCGCAAGAAGCTGGAAATGCCGGTGCCCGAGGTGCTGGATGCCTGCCGCGAGTATGCGCAGACGTATGTCGACATGCAGACCTCGCAGTTTGAGCGGATCGGCTGTTTCGGCCGCTGGCAGAAGCCCTACAAGACGATGGCGCGCGATTATGAGGCGCGGACGCTTGAGATTTTCTACGGCTTCCTGGAGAAAGGCTTCGTCTATCGGGGGCTAAAGCCGGTCTACTGGTGCATCCATGACCGCACTGCGCTGGCCGAGGCGGAGGTTGAGTATGACGAGCACACCAGCCCGTCGGTTTACGTTCGCTACCGGCTGACCTCGGACCCTGAGACCATCAGCCCTGCGCTGGCCGGCCGTGAAGTCTTCACCATCATCTGGACCACCACGCCGTGGACGCTTCCGGCGTCGCTGGCGGTCGCGTTTCATCCCGACTTTGACTACGTTGCGCTCGAAAACACAGACGGCAAGGTTTACGTCGTAGCCGAGGCGCTGGCCGCAGCGGTAAAGGCTGCCTGCAAGCTGGACGAGGCGAAGGAAGTGGCGCGGTTCAAGGGTGCGGTGCTGGAGCACAAGACATTCCAGCATCCATTTCTCGATCGCAGCATCCTGGGCGTGCTGGCCACCTACGTAACGGCTGACACAGGCACCGGAGCGGTGCATACTGCTCCATCGCATGGCGCGGACGATTTCTATACGGGGCAGAAGTATGGCCTTGATCCTACCTGCCGCGTGGACGCAGGCGGGCACATCCACGTGGACCCGGATGCATGGCCGCTGGCCTTGCCACCACCGTTCGAGGGCAAGAAGGTCTTTGCCGCGAACTCCATCATTGTGGCCATGCTTGAAGAGTCTGGAGCGCTGATGGCATCGGCCGACCTGAAGCACTCCTACCCGCATTGTTGGCGCTGCCACAAGCCGGTCATCTTCCGCGCAACCGAGCAGTGGTTCATCAATCTTGAGACTCAGGTCGAGCGGCAAGATGGGTCGAAGACTACGTACAGGCAGTTGACGATCGAAGAGATCGACAAGGTGATCTGGGACCCGGGCTGGGGCAAAGAGCGCATCACCAACATGATTGCCACGCGGCCCGACTGGTGCATCAGCCGGCAGCGCATCTGGGGCGTGCCGATTGCTGTGTTCATGTGCGATGGATGCAATCAGCCGATTCTGGACGCGAAGCTGAACCGCGAGATTGTCGAACTATTTGACCGTGAAGGCGCGGAGGCATGGCACCTGGCGGGCGGCGATGCGCTGCTGCCGAAGGATGCGGCGTGCGCGCATTGTGGCGGCAAGAGCTTCCGCAAAGAGACGGACATTCTGGATGTGTGGTTCGACTCGGGCGTGAGCTGGTTTGCAGTGTGCGAGGTCGATGAGGATCTGAAAGACATCTACTCTTCCTTTCAAAACGATGAGGGTGTGCAGGTGCTGTATCTGGAGGGGGGCGATCAGCACCGCGGCTGGTTCCACTCTTCCCTGCTGACCTCTGTGGCGTTGCGCGGACGCGCGCCTTACTCCCATTGTGCGACTGTGGGCTGGACGCTCGACGATCAGGGCCGGGCCATGAGCAAGAGCCTGGGCAATGGCGTTGATCCGGTGGACATTGCTGACCGAATGGGCGGCGAGATCGTTCGTCTGTGGGTCGCGTCCATCGATTTCCGCGAAGATATGGCAGCCAGCGAGAACCTGATGCAGCGCTGCGCCGATATTTATCGCAAGTTGCGCAACACGTTTCGGTTTTTGCTGGGAAATCTCAATGGATTTGTTCCCGCCGAGCATCGCGTGGCCGAGTCGGAACTGCTGCCGCTCGATCGCTACATGCTGGCGCGTACGCGCGAGCTGACTGAAAAGATTCGCGGCTGGTATGAGGCGTTCGAGTTCCATCGCGTTTATCACGCGGTGAACGAGTTTGCGATTGTGGACCTTAGCTCGTTCTATCTCGACGTGCTCAAGGACCGCATGTACACCTTCGCGCCAACCAGCAAGGAGCGGCGCTCGGCGCAGACTGTGCTGTGGCAGATCACCGAGGCGCTCACGCGGCTGGTTGCGCCGATTCTGACGTTCACGGCGGATGAGGTGTGGGAGTATCTGCCTAAGGTTGAGGGGCGCGAGGCTTCGGTTCATCTGGCGCAGTTCCCTAAGCCGGAGGAGGTTTTCTCGGAAGTCCCGACGGCGCTACTTGAGGAGTGGAAGCAGTTGTTCGCGGTTCGCGATGCGGCGCTCGCTGTGCTTGAAGAGTCGCGCCAGGCAAAGACTATCGGTAAAGGTCTTGAAGCCGAGCTTGAGATATCTGCAACTGGCGAGCAATTGGCTCTGCTTGAGCGGCATGCGCCGGGACTGAAGGAGATTCTGAATGTTTCAGGTGTGATAGTTGTGTACGGCCCGGCGCTGGATGTGAGGGCCGTGCCAGCGAGCGGCCGCAAATGCGCACGCTGCTGGAACTTCATGCCGCATGTTTCGAACTACGGCGCGTGGGAGAACGTGTGCGACCGCTGCCAGGGCGCGCTGAAGGAAATGAAGATTGACCCACCCCAGCCTGAGGCCGCGGCATGAGCCTGACAATTCCTCGCCGACTGCCATGGCTGCTGCTCATCTCAGCGCTGATCGTGCTGGCCGATCGGCTCACCAAGATCTGGGTGGCCGCGCATATTCCCATGGGCGGCGCTATTCCGGTGATTCCGCGTGTGCTGCGTATTACGCACTGGACCAACGATGGCGCGGCTTTCTCGCTGTTTGCCGAGACGGCTTCGCCACAGACTGTCCGCTGGGTGTTGGTTAGCTTCTCGGCGCTAGCTTCACTGGTGGTGCTGGTGATGCTGGTGCGCCTGGGAAGCCGATTTACGGCAACCAACATCGCCCTCGCACTCATCCTGGCAGGCGCGCTTGGCAATCTCCACGATCGCGTCCTCTACGGCTCAGTCGTCGACTTCATCGAGGTGCACATCTTCAGCTACCACTGGCCAGACTTCAACGTGGCTGACTCTTCGGTGGTGACCGGCGCTTGTATAATTTTGCTGGAATCGCTCTTGCCGAGGCGCGAGTCGGCCATTTAGCAGCCGTGGCAGAGTTGTGAATCCCGAAAGACCATTCCTCAGCGGCTAAAGCCGCGCTGACTATCAGGTTTACGGCACGACTTAAAGTCGTGCCCTTTCAAGACCGGACTTTCAAAACGGGCAGTTAGGCATACCCCACCGCGAGGTTTCCATGACCTTTTGCTCTTCCCCGCTCGCCAGGCGTGCTGTCATTGGCGTCGCTGCGTCTGCTCTCGCCATCCTTTGGACCGCCGGCTCACTCTGCGCCCAGCGCTTACCCTCAAACGTCCGCCCCGAGCACTACGCCCTCACCCTCACCCCCGATCTCAAAGCCGCTACCTTCACCGGTGTCGAATCGATCGACCTAGTTCTTTCCGAACCAACCGATCGCATTACCCTCAATGCTGCCGAGATCGCATTTCAATCCGTCACGATAGCCAGCAATGGAAGCAAGCAAACGGCCACCGTCTCCCTCGACAAGGCCAAAGAACAAGCCACCTTCAACTTTCAAGCGAAAATCCCTGCCGGCAAGGCTAGCCTCTCCATCACCTACACCGGCATTCTGAATAACGAGCTGCGTGGTTTCTATCTCTCCAAGACTGCCCTCCGCAACTACGCCGTCACACAGTTCGAAGCTACGGACGCCCGACGCGCTTTTCCATCCTTCGATGAGCCGGCCTTCAAGGCAACCTTCGATGTGACTCTCGTCGTCGACTCTGCGGACACCGCCATCTCCAACAGCCCCATTGAGTCCGACAGCGCCGGCCCCGCCGATGGCAAGCACACCCTCAAGTTTTTCACCACCCCGAAGATGTCCACTTACCTTGTAGCCTTCCTTGTCGGCGACTTTCAGTGCTCATCCGGCGCGCAGGACGGCGTGGCAATCCGCGTTTGCTCCACCCCAGATAAGGTCGCCCTTACGCCCTACGCCGTCGATGTCACCAAATACGTGCTCCATTACTACGACACCTATTTTGGCATCCCCTACCCGCTCAAAAAGCTTGACTTGATCGCCCTGCCCGACTTCGAAGCTGGCGCCATGGAGAACT
>Ga0182016_10001989_pt1 | contig 24393 bp, 9 predicted proteins | sample 712S2MmetaG_FD_120491 | JGI IMG/M metagenome (GOLD analysis project Ga0182016, IMG submission 120491) | Permafrost microbial communities from Stordalen Mire, Sweden - 712S2M metaG | ecosystem: Environmental > Terrestrial > Soil > Wetlands > Permafrost | place: Sweden: Stordalen | collected... | reverse complement strand
CTCGCGAAAACCAAGTCGCAGCCCATCTGCCAGGACACCGGCAGCGTTTTGTTTTTTGTGGACGTGCCGGTCGGCTACGACCAGGTGACCTTCGCCGAAACGGCGCGCGAAGCCGTGACGCTGGCGACGAAGAAGGGTTTTCTCCGCCAGAACTCCGTGGATTCGCTCACCGGCAAGAACGACGGCACGAATGTCGGGCCGGGCGCGCCGGCGTTTCATTTTCACCAGCACCGTTCGCCGGAAATTTCCGTGAAGCTCGCGCTCAAGGGCGGCGGCTGCGAAAACGTCGGCGCGCAATATTCGCTGCCCGACGACGGCCTTCACGCGAACCGCGATCTTGACGGCTGCCGCAAGGCGATTCTCGACGCGGTGTTGCAGGCGCAGGGCAAGGGCTGTGGACCGGGCGTGCTCGGCGTGTGCATCGGCGGCGACCGTGCGACGGGCTACGAATTGAGCAAGACGCAGTTTCTCCGCCTGCTCGACGACCGCAATCCCGAGCCGAAGCTGGACGCGCTGGAGCAGGACATTTTGAAAACCGCGAACGAACTCGGCATCGGCCCGATGGGTTTTGGCGGCAAGACGACGCTGCTGGGCGTAAAAATCTGCGTGGCGAACCGCGTGCCGGCTTCGTATTTCGTGAGCGTGAGCTATATGTGCTGGGCCTTTCGCCGCCAGGGTGTGACGCTGGATGCGGACGGGAAGATTGGGAAGTGGCTTTACTGATTAACCGCGTAATATCCGAACCACGCGAACGGGTTTTAACATAGAGACGCATAGCCGCAAAGTTCTGATACGAATTTCCAGAATTGCCGTGCATGCTACAGCTTGCATCCGGTTTGGCTGGCATGGCGGCTGCTGATATCTGGCAGGCCTTATTCGGGTCAATGCCGCCCGCTTGTCGTTATTGGGGGTTCGGGATAATTTTGACCACAAACTATGAAACAAAACAGTCGTCATGGAAACCAGCCAAGCGTCCTGCTTGGTATGCAGTGCCCTATTTCCGTGCAATCCGCGCGGAAACGCCATTCCATGAAAATCACAAATTTATTTGGTTTATGCGTCGCCCTTGCCACCGGCATGGTTGCCGGTTGCGCGCATAAAAGCCCGGCTCCAAGCACCACCCCTGCGGCGTTGCAGAATCAATCGAGCGAATCGTCCGGCACTAATTCCGTGGACGCCGTCACACAACCCGGAGAATCCACAACCAATTCGGCGGGCTCGATCTTGACAAATACGGTGATGGCGGAAACGGCACCGGTCGCAACAACCCAGGCGGCTGAAATCTCGACGAACGAAATTCCCGCCGTCACCGCTCCGGCCACTGAAACTAACACGAATGAAGTTTCAACAACTGCGGCTCCGGTCGCTGTCATTCCGACAAACGAAGTTTCGAACGCAGCAGTTCCTTCCGCCGTTGAAGTCGCCACCAACGAAGCTACTGCGGTGACGCCTCCGGTTGGTGAAGTTGCAACGAACGAGGCCGCATCAACAGTCGCTCCGGTTGCCGTCGCTTCCACCAACGAAAATGCTGCTGTGGCCGCACCCGTCGCTGAAGCCCCCACAAATGAAATTCCCGTGGCGGCGACTCTGGTTGTGGCAACTGCCACGAATGAATCGTCAACTGTCACCACTTCGACCACTGAAACGGTCACGAACGAAGCCCCGACTGCTGTTCCAATTGCCGAAGCACCCACGAACGAAGCTTCGGCTGTTGCTGCGCCGGTTGTGGTTGTTTCCACCAATGAGGCTCCCGCGATTGCTCCCGTTGCCGAGGCTGCTACAAATCAAATTCCGGCGGTGGCTTCGGTTGAAACTTCCACCAACGAAACTCCGATTGTTACGACTGCGTCCGCGGTTGAGACTGTCACCAAAGAAGTTCCGCCCATTGTCGCGACGGCTCCCGAAGCAACTACGAACGAAACCCCGACCGTTCCTGTTGCTCCCGCGTCCACCAACGAGGCTCCGGCGGTTGTCGCTCCTGCTGTCGAAGCCCCCACGAATGAAGTCCCGACGACGGCAGCTCCTGTTGCTGAAACTTCCAGCAACGAAATTCCTGCGGCTGTTCCGAGTGCTGTAGTTACCAATGAAATTCCGGCCGCTGTCGCTCCGCTTGCCGAGGCACCCACGAATGCAGTTCCCACAGCAGCCCCGGTTGCCAATGTTCAAACAAACGAGGCTCCCGCTGCTGCCGCCAGTCCGGCGATGGTGACACCATTACCTGCAACAGTGGCACCGGCAACGCCCAAGCCGGCTCCGGCTCCGGCGACCATACCTCCAACTCCGCCGGCAAAGGTGATCCCGGCCAATCAACTTGTGACCATCACTGGAGGAGTCTATAACAATGTCCAGGTTGTAAAAGTCGAGCAAGATGGAATATACATCAGCTTTACGCCCCGGGGTGGCGGGCTGGCAATGACCAAGATATATTATAACGAACTCTCCGCTGAAATGCGGCAGCGTTACGGATCCAGTTCCGCGAACCAATAATTTATTCGGGGCTCGAAACAAAAGTGACGACGCTCTCTGGTGGCAACTGAAACCCATTTTCGAAACCAGTTGGAACTTCCTTACGCAGCTCAGCGTTGGACGAGGTGAGGTAGGGAATAAAACTTTTTGAACGGACGGAAGATTTCCCGACGCCGGTGAAAGCAATCCGAACCCGCCGAGGCTGGTGGCTTGAGTTGATAAAGATAACTACCAGTTGACCGTTTTTCGGATCCAGAAAAGCCGCCCCCGCCACACCTTGAATATCCAGCGGCTTTTCACCCCGCAGATCAACCCGCACCATGCCGGGCCGGATAAACCGGCTGTAATTGCCCAGCACCCACAGCGTCTTTGATTCCAAGATGTTTTCAGGGTCTCCCGGTTGATGGTAGTCCGTGTAGATCAGCCCGCTCTTAAACTCCTCGTTGGCCACCGCCAGCCACCATTGCCAGGCGGAGGCGTTGACCAGCGTGAGATCGCAATCAATGACGCGCGCCACGCGCAACGCGGTGTCCATCGTCAGATCCCGGCCCCGCTCCATGACGCAGTATTCGGACTGCCAAATTTTCCAGCCCGGGTAATCCTGCATCGCCCGCGCAAGCCGTTCACGGTCGGGCACAAGCTGGTCGGGTATGCGGTCGGACCAGTAACTGTGATAGGATACCACATTCCCAAATCCGGCGGACGCTTCGGGGTCGGCGCAAATCCATTTCAGATAATCGCCATAGGCGGCGCGCCATTTTTTCCCGGCCCATTTATCCAGCGAAAACATATCGGGGATGCTGCCCGACTCCGGCCCGAGAATTTTCGTTTTTAGGCCGGCCAGCTTGAGGTGTCTGGCCAGGGCCACATACAGTCGCTTGAGATCGTCGTTGCTGGCACGATTGCCCTCCTGTCCGCGCTGCCATTCCCACTGCGGCTCGTTGACCGGGAGAACATAGTCGAACTCAATGCGCTCCCGTTCATCTGCATTGTCCCGGAAATGGATCAGGATGTCGGTGATGTAGCGGGCAAACTCATCCTCGGCCCCAGGCTTGAGATTGGTGGTCGAGTTTGTGTCAGCCCCGAGATTGCTCAGGCCATTTCGGGTTAACCAGGAGGGCGGACTGTAAATGGTGGCCAGGAATTGATGCACGCCGCGAGCCTTGGCGGCACGCAAAAACCCGCGTTGACCCGCCTCGCGGGACCAGTCGTATTTTCCGGGGGCCACGGCAAAGGTCTCCGCCGTTCGCCAAGGATCCCGGATGGTGTGGGGGTTGAGGCCGGCGCCCACATAAAACCGCCAGCAGGAAAGGCCGATGCCCGTGTTGGTGGAAAAAAGCAGATCGGCGACGCGGTTTTTATCGGCCTCCGGCCACGCGCTGATTCCCTGCAGGGACCAGGCATCGTTCGCGCCGAAGTTGTCCATCGTCTGATGCCGAATCCCGAGATCCAGAACAAACGTATCACTTGCCGGCAAGTCACCGGCCAGAACCAACGACGGCAGGAAAGCCATGCCGGCGATGAGTCCGCTAATATTCATTTTTGCACCAGCGCGTTGCCGACGTAGATGCGGTAATCATTGATGCGGCCACTGTCCTGGCCCTGGCGCGGGACATAGCGGAAACCGGAAATCGTCTGCGCCTGGCCAAGATTCAAGATCAACCGGTGCGGATGATCCGGCGAGGCGTTCTTCCATTCCGTGTGCCAGAAATTCGCCGTCTGGCCGTCAATCGCGTTTTCCGCCGAGCCGTCCTCGGCGTTGCGTTCCTCGCTGTCCACGTAGGCGATGGTCCAGCCGTTGTGGCTGATCGCATTGCCACTGGCGTCGAGCAAATCCAGTTCGGCCACGGCGGCGTAGGGCTTGCCGTCCTGGGCGTTCAGCGATTCGAGGCAGAAATACTTTCCCGAGGCCGGCGCGGTGAACCTGATTTCCTGCGTGTCCGCGCCCGGCGCAAACGTGCCGGTGAAAACCGGCGTGATCAGGTTCAACGTCACCGCTGGCCGCCGGGACTGGGCGAAATCTTTTTCCGGATGCAACTCATCGAGCACCGGTTTTTCGAGGCCTGCGATGGAATGACTTTCCGTGCCAAGCAGATCCAGGATCACGATTTCATTTTCGCCGGCGTGCAACCAGCAGCCGGGCGCGTAAGCCGTTTGCGTCGGGCCAATGTTCCAATAGCGGCCAAGGCAATGGCCGTTGACCCACACATCGCCCTTGCCCCAGTTGTGCAAATCCAGAAACGTGTCGCCGGCTTTTTCCAGCGTGAACGTGCCGCGCCAGAACGCCGGAGCGCCGGGCACCGTCCCGGCTCGTTGGTCGTTAAAACTCGCCGAGGCGGTGCTCGGCGCTCCGGGCGCGTGATACTTCAAGCCCGCAAGCATTTTCGCATCGAGCGGCAATTTGAAGATTTTCCATCTCTTCAAAACGTCACCGCCAAGTTTCACCGGCGCGATCAGCCCTTTGCGATCAGCCATTTCGGGACCGAAATTCACGCGGCCCATCGGCTCGACTAAAATATCGAGCTGCGCCGCCTGTTTGCGCTCCGGCAAAACAATCTGATCCTTCGCACTGCGGCGATCCAAAATGCCGACGCGCTGGCCGTCGAGAAACACGTAGCCGAAATCGTGGATGGCCGCGGCTTCGAGCGTGGTCGCGGCGCCGGCGGGTATTTTGGTGCGATACAAAATGCAGCCGTAGCCCTGGTTGTAGGCTTCCATGTTGCGTGGGGTTTTGTCTTTCACTGCTGCCGGAAGGTTTTTAAAAATCGGTGCGACCGCTTTCAATTCCACCGGCGCGAAACTCACCACCGGATTTGGCAAGGGCGGTTCCGGCAATTTTTCCCCTGACAGAAGATATTTGGCGAACAGCTCGCGCGTCTGGAAAAATTTCGGTGTGGCCCAGCCGGCTTCGCTGATCGGCGCGTCGTAATCGTAGCTGGACGTGTCCGGCTTGAACGGCCGGTCGCAGCCGGACCACAGCCCGAACGTCGTGCCGCCATGCGCCATGTAGATGCTGAAAGACGCGTCCATGTCGAGCATAAGCTTCAAGTTGGGCAGATAATCCTCCGGTTTGCCCGAGTGATGCGGCTGGCCCCAGGTGTCAAACCAGCCGGGATAAAATTCGCTGCAAATCAGCGGGCCGGTCGGCTGGATTTTGCGCACCTTCGCAAAATTATTCACCACGTCGCTGCCAAAATTTCCGGCCTGAAACAGATTCGTGAGCATTCCGTTTTTCATCAGGTCCGGCGGATTGCACGCGAACAGCGGCACGTCAAAACCCGCGTCCACCAAGGCTTTTCTGATTTCGTCCATGTAGCCGGCGTCCTTGCCGTAGAAGCCGTATTCATTTTCCACCTGCGCCATGATGATCGGGCCGCCGTGCGTGATTTGCAGCGGACCGAGCACGCGGCCGACTTCCTTCAGATAGGATTTGACGGCGTTGAGATACCGCGGATCGCGCGAACGGAGCTGGATGTCATCGTATTTCAGCAGCCACCACGGCGTGCCGCCCATTTCCCATTCGGCGCAGGCATACGGGCCGGGCCGCAGAATCACCCACAAGCCTTCCTCCTGCGCGATGCGGCAAAACTCCGCGTCGTCCGCTTGGCCGGTCCAGACATATTCGCCGGGCTTTGGCTCGTGCAAATTCCAAAACAGATACGCGCAGACGGTGTTCAAGCCCATCGCCTTGGCCATCTGCAAACGGTGGCGCCAGTATACCATCGGCACGCGCGCGGCGTGGATTTCACCGCAGCGGATTTGGAACCGCTGGCCGTCGAGCAGAAAATCATTCGTGCCGATGGCGAAGGTATGACGCGCGGGTTCGCCGGCCATCAGCAGCCGACAAAAACCCAGCGCAATCAGAAGCAGCAACCTGGTTGACAGTTTCATTTTCATGTACCGGCCACGGCCGGCCAAAGATAAACAGTCCCGTTATTGGCCATGCGGTTTCTTTTCCGTGGCGAGGCGGAGAATCGTAAGCGAGTTCCCGTGAAACGTCCAATGCAGGTCGTCGCCGTGGAAGTTAAAGCTGTTGGTCTGCGGCGAGATGGCTGTGGGGGCATCCAGTGAGTTTTCGGCAAGGAGACTAATGCCCGTGAGAACGATGGCTTTCCCAGCACCGGTCAAACCCGGAACTTTTCCCGACGAACATTTGACCTCCGTGTCCAAAGCATTCGTTGAGACATTGACCACCTTCAAAATGATGTCGCCAGTTTTGCCATCATGGGTGGCGCTGGCGAAGAGGGATTTCAGCGGCTGACAATCCAAATCATGGACCAACTGGCCGTCCAAAAAGCAGCGCACACGGGCACCCTTCACTTCCACCCGAAGGTCATACCAGCGGCCGGTTTCAACATGGCCGGGAGTCTTGGAGATGATGTGGTTGCCCAGTTCAATGGCGTCGGTGGAATTACCCCAGCCGCCAATGTTCCACCAGCTCTTGGCTCCCTCGTCGTTCACACGAAACAGAATCAGAAATCCTTCGTCGCCACCCAATTTACGCGCCTTCAAGGTCAGCGTGTAATCGGTCCAGGATTTTTCGCCGGCGATAGCCCGGACATTTTCACTGCTGCCGGACTGGCGCAGACTGCCGTCGGCCACCCGCCAATCACCGCCTCCCGCCATCCGCCAGCCGTCGCTGTTGGCACTGAAATCCGACGTGAACAAGACGGTTCCATCCGGCCCGGCCACCTGAACGTCCTTGAACTCGGCCTGGGTTTTCCATGTGCCGACGCCGATGGCCCCGGACTCGGCATTGGGATTGGCGGGCGGCGCGTCAATGGTGCTGGGCAGTGTCACATCACCGCGATTTTCACTAAACATTTTTTGAACATAGTAGCTCGGCAGGCCATACCAACGCGCGCTGTCGAAGTTGATCAGGTCGGGGTTCCACGCACGATGGTTCAAATTGACGAACAACGGGGCATAACTGGCCATGACCACCATGTCCGAATTACGTTCCATGCCGGTCATGAACGCCGCCTCGCCCAGGGCGGCCTGGAGATTGCCCTTGCCGGCATTTTCGGTGACGGCGTATTCGCCGATGAAGATTTTCGGCCCGGTGCGGTCATGACTGTCATACTGGCTGGCGCGCCACATGAAGGATTCCGGCGACTCATAGTAATGTTCATCTACGATGTCGGGCGTGGGTGTTTTCGGATAAGGCCGCCCGCGCAAATCCGTGGTCATGATCAGATGCATGTCAGGATATTGTTTGCGGATGGCGTTTGCCAGCAGAGGCCAGCGCTGATCATAATCCGGGCCGCCGTTCTCATTGCCAATTTCCATATATTTCAAACCAAACGGGGCCGGGTGTCCGGCCTTGGCGCGCAACGAACCCCAAACGGAATTGGTCGGGCCGTTGGCATATTCGATGGCATCCAGGGCATCCTGAATCCAAGGACCCATCTCGTCCAGCGGAATGCTATCATGGAGTGTCATGCCATCGTTGATGCAAAACAGTGGCTCGGCGCCGAGATCCTCGCACATTTGCAGGTATTCATAGAAGCCGAGTCCCTGCGTTGTGTTGTAACCCCAGGTATTCCAAAGCGGAGTGCGGACATCAATGTCCCCAATCGTGCTCTTCCAACGATACATGTGCGCGCGGTCATCACCCTCAACCCAGTTGCCGCCCGGAAAACGCAGGAAGGAAGGATGCAACGCCGCCAGGGATTCCATCAAGTCAACCCGCAACCCGTGGTTTTTCCAGGTTTTTTTGGGCATCAACGAAACCATGTCGAGAAACAAGGTGCCTTTGCCGGTCGCAGAAATCTGTAGTTCTGCCTTGGAATCGCCACGACGCGCGGCGAGATCCAGCGAGTAATACTTCCAGTGGTCATCAAGGCCGGAGATTTTGCCTTGGGCCAGTTCGGTTCCAGTCGCCCCGACAAGGCGCATCGTCAGCGGCCCTTCAAAGCCGTTGTCAGCACGGGCGGCAAACTTCAAGATATAACCGTCACCTTGGATAATGTTCATGCCCCAGTAGCCTTCATTTTCAAGGGTGAAAGCACCATCCACGTTGACCCGCAGACTGCGGCGATTAACCGGATTAAGCGGCGCGGAAGTATCAATGGCCATGCTGCTGGTGCCGTTGGTGGCTTTCAGCAGCCGCCAGTATTCCGGCCTCGCTGCATCCTCAAAAGACCGGTTGCGGACAAGCTCGGGATAAATGCCACCGTCGGCGGAAAGGTTGATGTCCTCGAAAAAAACACCCCACAACAGCGGTGAAACCGCGTGTCCGGGCTTGTCCACGTCAACCGTGATGGTCGCCTGGGCAAAAACCGCCTGGGTGGTGAAAAGGGACAAGGCGGCGGACAGGCAGGTGGAGAGGTTTGGTTTCATCGTTCGTGGTTATTACTTTAGAATGGTGGTCTAGGGATATACGAGCCGGTAAAACTCGTCGGTCTGGGTCGGGTCAATGGGCAGGCTGATCTGATTGGTTCCCGGAGAATTGGGAACCGCCGCCCAATCATTGCTGTTCAAACTGAGACCGGAGGAGAGATGGTTGGTCTGCATCATCAACCGCCAGCCGGTATTATCGGCAGGCCATGACAACACCAGATTGGTGCCGCTCAAACTCCAGACAATATTCGTCGGCACAGTCGAGACCAGGCCGACAACACCGAGCGTGCCATTTATTGCCAACTGGTTTGTCCAATACAAATTATTTCCAAGCGGCGGCAGGTTTGTTGCGGCAAAAGCTCCACCGTAGCTGGTCGCGGAAAATAATTGGAAGGTGTCGCCAGCCACCAGCGGATGCGCCCCGATGTTGGTCACAACCAGCGTGCCGCCGCAGGTGATCCCGCTCGACGGCAGCTTGATCTGGTCATTCGTAAATGCTCCGCCGTTCCGGTTGATTCTCATTACCATCACGCCGTTGAGCGCCGGGGTGTTGCTTAAAATCAGAGTGCCCACCCCACCAGCACCCGGCGCGATGGTGCCATTGACTATAACTGCACCTTTAACCGTCCCAAAACCGCGAAGGGCTTGCGCCGTATTTAGAGTATAGCCGGCCACGGCCGATAGATTAAAGATGGCTCCGCTGCCGACTACGATGTCGGCCGAATTGGAAATCGAACCTCCGCCGGACAACGCCAGCGTGCCGCCGTTGATGAGCGTATCGCCCGCATAGGTGTTCACATTGGTCAAGGTCAGCACGCCGGCACCGATCTTGGTCAGACCACCGCTGACGTTGGGCGTGGGCGCCTGACCCGTAATGGTCGCCGGCGTAGTGGCACCACCGCCCGACAGCATGAACGTCGGTATAGCGGTATAGTTGACCCCGGGACAAGTAATCACAACATTAGTAACCACACCGCTCGCGGGATTGATCTGGGCTATGGCCGTCGCGCCGACGCCGGTCGAGTCGCCTGCGCCAGGGATAATTGTGACGATGGGCGGGGCGATGTAACCAGCACCACCGGTGAAGGAGGCAATACCATTGATGCCATTGCCGGTCGGTGCCAAAAGGGCCTGGCCTATGGTAATGGTGGTAAAGACGGTGTTGTTGATAGTCGCGCCGCCGCCGTAGATGTTGGCGCTGTTCAAGCCCACCATGAAAGCCGTGCTGGACGCGCTCGGCTTGAGCGTGCCGCCGTTGAAGTTGACCCGGCCTCCCGGAGTGCCCGTCACCGAATTCGCCTGGACGCTGCCACCATTCAGATTCAAAGTTCCCGAATTGCCCGCCGTGCCGGAAATATTCAAGTTAATCCCCACGTTGGCGGTGTTGGCCACGGTGCCACCCATGACATTCACAATGGCCGTCTGGCCAGCCCCCCAGTTGCAGGCCAGTCCTCCGCCGCCGGTGGTGCCATAGTTGATGGACCCGCTGTAAACATTTAGGATGCCGGTCTGGGCAGCCCCGGCACGGGAAATGACCAGCCAGCCGGTGACGTTGACGGTGGCCCCATTGACATCCATGATGGCGTTGCCGGGGTTGGCTTCACCGCCGAGACCAATTTCATTCACCGCCAGAGTCCCCGCCCCGGCAGCATAGTAGCCAAAAGCACTTGCGGCGTTGCCGATTTGGAAGTCGGTGCTGTTGGCTGTCTGAGCGGCGGTAACCGTTCCACCGTTTTGATAGACCGCGCCCACCGCCCCACTGACGGCGCCGATATTAAAATTCACACCCGTAAGGTGGCCGCCTAAAACATTCAGCACCGCATTGGTTGCTGCGCTGCCAACCGTCAAGGTATTGGCAATGGTCACCACCCCGCTGACAGGAATATTGAGCGTGCCCGATCCCGCCAATGCCAGACTGCCGGTTCCACTGACGTTGCCTCCCAGCGTCAAGTTGCCGGCGGCGGTTGAAATCGTCTGACTGCCTCCAACCAAGGTCAAGTTGTTGTTGATTGTTTGCGGATTGGAGCTGTTGACCGTGATGATTGGACCCACACTATTCGTGCCCAGCATGAAAGCATTGCCGCCGATAGTATAGGACTGGGCATCGGGATTGAAGGTGATGCTGGAGTAACCAAAACCAGTCTCGTCGTTGTAAGGCGCCGTGGAACCAACCGATCCAAACACCAATGCATCGGCGTTGGAAACCGGTCCGGAACCGATGGCGTAGGCCCAGTTCGCCACGGTGCTGAAATTATTACCCGAACCGCCGGCCCAAGTATCTGAATTCACTGTGACCGGAGTGGTGATGCTCGTTTCGATGGAATTAAAGCTTTCGTTCCCGCCCTTCACCGCCGAGACGACATAGTAATAAGTCGTAGTGGCAGCGAGGGGATTATCGTTGTAATTGGTCGAGGCCGTGCTGCCCACCGTCACATAGGGGCCGCCGCTCAAAGTCGCGCGTTTCACATTGTAACCGGTCACGCCCGCCACGGGACTCCAGTTCAAAGACACCTGTGCGACCCCCGGCGTGGCGGTCAGGTTAATCGGCACATACAAACCACCCTGCAAAATCTCGATGGCACTGATGGAAGCGTTGTCCACCACGTTCACAAATTGAACCACGATTCGGCCATTAACGTCGGCGGTCGCCGGAATCTCCCTGATCACCGCCTTGTCTTGGGCACCGGCGGTGGCGTATATGTCAAAGTTGCTCAGGACGTTCACGCCGTTGACGAGCACATTAAAAACCCGCTGGCCAGCGGCGTTCCAACAGCATTCCATGCAGTGCAACCGGACCAAATAGTTGGTGCCGGGCAGATAGTTTGTGAAAGTATAGGTCATGTTGCCGTAACGCTGATCCTGATATGCCGTTTGCGGCGCGGGATTGGTTACCCCGCTGACATCCACAGCATAGCTGTAACCGTTGGCATTCCAAGCCGTGCCACCCGTGTAGTTCTGGTCCGCCGCAAAGGTTCGCTGGTCGGTATTCGTGGTTCCCACCGCCGCTCCGCCACAATGCACGGCGGTCAAGAGCGGATTGAAATTCGCCATGGCGCTGAAAACGGCGGCATTGTTTTTTCCCGGGGCGGCCAGAGCCACGACGCCGGCGTTGTTGCCATTGTTGACCAGACTACCGGTGCCGCAATCCTGGGATAAAGTTCCCAAGAGTCGGATGCCGTTGTAATAGAGGCTTGGGTTGGTGTAATAATCAATGTCCGAGCCGCTGCAGTAGTTATGCAGCATGATGGTGCGGAAGGGATTTGTGCCGCCCAAACCATCGGCGTGGGCGCAGCCAAAGTTGTGTCCCAGTTCGTGCGCAAAAACCACATACCAGGCCCCGGAGGCAGCACTCAACGCGGAATAATATCCCGGCTGATAGGCGATGCCTGACACGTTGTTGAAAGTGCCGACCACATCCAGCAGATTGGCCCCGAGCGAATTACCGAAGTTCCGCACGTCCTGGGCGGCGGCGTTGCCGCTCAACCAACTTAACGTGCCTGAGCCGTCCAGGCCGGTGGGATCGTTGGTGGAGACATAAAACCCGAGGGTCTTCCAGTAAACGCCGGTGCCGCTGTTTTGCTGCACGACGTTGGCACCAGCACAGGCATTAAGCATGTCCACCTGCGCATTGGCCGCGCCACCGAGCGCGGCGGCCGCGCTGGGCGTCACACTCTGGGCGATGCCGACGGCGTAACCAATCCGCTGTAACTGCTGGGATCGGGCCGGATTTGCCCACAGGCACATCCATAGCAGCACGGCCAGCAGGAAGACTGGTCGTGCCTGGAAAATATATTTACCTGGTTTAAAGTATTTCACGATGGTCTTCGTATAATCCTTTGAATTTGTTCCTATGGTCCTATGGGTTTCCACACACGCCGGTACCGTAAGTGTTCGGGTTAATTTTCTTGACCAGGAGTTCGCCCGGCTCCCGCGCCTCCGCTTGCAGGTAAGTTTGATTCTGGCGTGAAATCACGGTGAAGGCTTCGCGACTATTTACGAATGCCACCGTCACCAGCGAATCCGGGTCGCCCGTCAATTTTCCATAGAGAACCCCTTGTTCGCCTCCGTTATCAAAATCTGTTTTCGTCACCACCACCTGTAATTCCTGGCCATCCAGTGCCGGCAGCGTCAACTGCCGGATGCCTTGACACGATTGCAGTGCCTGCTGCACCAGTTGCGCGAATCCTTCCGGGTGATAGACCAGTTGCCGCCGGTAAATGGTGTTGTTTTCGTTCACCATCCGCTGGTATTCGAGCTCGTTGTGGGCTAGTTGCCGGATGACATTGGTGTCCTTCCCATCCTCTACCGTCCATTCGTATACGCCGCTCGATTGCGTTACTTTGAATGGATGTAGCTGGAACCAGGAAAACTCCGATAGCGGCGACCCATCGGTGTCTTTTGGGCTGGCTACCGGAACAGCAGCGGGCTGAACAATCGTAATCAGGACCGGATTTGTGGCTGGAGCTGGCTTCGCGTAAAAATTGGTCGGGACGGCGGAAATGGTTTTATGGCCCCTGTCCTGCCGGGCAACAATAAAGAACAATACAACAGCACCAATAATGCCCATCAAGCTCAAACAGCAGACAGCAATTGCCACCGGCCCTGTGAATTTCCGTTTCATATCTGGCTTGGTTTTTCTTGCACCACGATTTTTGAGACGTTCACATTCACGGAAAGACCATGCGGAAAAAGACGTTTGTCTTCGTCGGATCCAACTGGAACCACATCTGATTGGTATAGGCTGAATTGAGCACGGTTACCCATGCAGTTGGGTCGGCGAGATTGTTGACATTAATCATCAACCGCCAGCCGGTGTGATCGGTCGGCCAGCTGAATTGCAGGTTGAGGCTGCCGGCGATGTGGTTATAGCTTAATGGTATGATTGTCCTGGACGCGGGATGGGCGACGACTTCGGTGGAATAGGTGGATTCCTCACCGAGAATATTCAGCGCCGTGAGGACGTAGTAATAGGCCGTGCCATTCTGCACCGTGCCGTCGAGATAAGTGAGATTGGTCGTGGCGTTGACAATGTTCGTGTAAGGGCCGCCGGCATTAGTGCTGCGATAGACGTTGTAAAAGGAACCGTTGCCCGTCCAGTTCAACGTAACGCTCTGGTTTGAGTAAGCAACCAATAGACTGGGTGGCGCGGCCGTGGCAATCGTTGACGGCTGATAAGGTTTGATGAGCCGCCATTGCGTCGCCGAACTGGGCGCAGGATCGTTGACCGTGCTGAAGCCAATTAATGGAGCGGTGCCGCTGCCCCGGATGCTTTGTGAGGCCGCCAGATTATCCAAATAGTAATAACCGCTGGTATCGGGGCCATTGAACCACCAGTCCACGGTTGAGTTGGTTGTGCCTACCGGGGCCAAGTCGAGTATCCCGCCGTTGTTGCGCAGGCGCCGGCCGTCATTGAGCGAAATGATATACCAGTGATTGGTCGCCGGAGCGGGCAGCAGCGCCCACTCGGTCGTGGCATTCCGGACATAAATTGTGGATGCCGACGGATGACTGGAACTGCTGGCATCGGTCAGGCGGAAGCTGGTGCCCAAATTATGGATGATGTATGGGGTTCGGGCGTGCAAGGCAAGGTCGGCATCCCAGGTGGCATAGAGTTCGCCATACGGAGAAAGGGTTGCCGCATCGGCCAGAAAAAAGTTGCCACGATAACCATTATTCACCCACGGATTGGCGCTGTTCGTGCCGCTGAACGGGAAGATGGAATACCGCTTCAGCCAGTCCTGACCTTCGGCCTGCCACATAAATTCAGCCAGGAAGTTGTAGTCATCATTTTCAGACCATGACTGGGTGTTGCTCCAATCCACCGGCGAAAATTCCGTGAGCCACACTGGACGACCCCAGGTATTATAGACTGCCTGTAGATTACCGATCAACGCGCCCGCATTGGGAGACTGATACATATGTGCCGCCGTGTAGTCCACACGGTAATTATTGGTGGCGATCTGGTTGAAGAAATCATAGGCCCACGAATCGAATGTGTTTTGCGTGGCGGGACTGACGAGCGGCACACCCAAGGCTTGAAGCTGCGGCCACAGGCTGATCACCTCGCCGGTGGTCATGTTCGCCCCGCCACCGGCCGTGCTGTTGTCTGGCTCATTATAAGTCAACAAGTAGGCGGGCGGAACTTGGGACCGCCAGCCGGCCGCACGCGATTGCACATCGCTCAACGGTTCCCAATATGCGTCGTGGATCATCGGCACAAAATTCATCCATGCCGGCAACGCAACGCCGGTGTGGTCATCATAGTTATACGCCCAGTTCAAACCAAACTGAGAATAGTAGCCTTCATAGCCAGCGCAGCCCTTCTTGGGATAATGTGCCTGGTAATTGAACCGCCAGAGTTGAAACGGCGAGGCGGACGGCAAAGCCAAAGTCACCCTGGCCGGGGTTCCGTTGTCGGTTTGCAACACCACATTGCTGGCCGCGTTAAAGATGCGGAAGTAGCCGCCGCCGGCATCCACCACATACCATTGCTGGGCCTTGGCAGCCGTATAGAAAGGCAGCAGAGATACGGCGCCGCCGGCCGTGGGGCTGTTGTTCTGCGGGCCGATGCAAAGCCAGCTCGAATGTTGCCGCAGGCGGAAGGTGCCGTTCTGGAGATTGTAAAGAACTTCAAACTGTTGTTCCGTCGCACCGTTGGTGAACACTTCCTGAACGGCCCCACCGGAACTTTCCACCAGCACATTGCTGTTGCCCTGATTGGAGATCGTCCAGAACCCATCGCCAAAGGAATCGAACACGAAGCGGTTCGTCGCAAAGCCGGTCACCATGACATTCTGGGTGGAATTCAACCCACCATAGGAAGCGATGATATTCGCCGCGGCTCCGGGCATGATGGCGGTGATCAGGCCGGAAGCGGAAACCATCAGCACGTTGGTATTGTCGGAAACCACGGTGGGCTGCCCATAGGTAAGGAGGTTGACGTTAGTCACGTTGGCGAAATTGCCCGTTACCGTCGCCATCTGTGTGCCGCCGGCGAGCATTTGATTAGTAACTGTCAGTTGCACCGACAGCAGCGCACCCGGATCGGTGACGATTTGGGCAGGACCGGAGGCGGCGTCCAACGCCACCTGTGGTGCACTGATCGCACCATTATAAATGCGGAACTCTGCAACATTCAAAGGCGCATAAGCATCCGCCGTATAAAGCGACCGGCCAATATAGCTGTAAACATCATTCACGGCAGAGAGCGGGGTGGTGACGGCAGTATTGATAGCCGCCAGAACACCATTGGTATAGAGCGACAGGGTGTTGGCCGGCGAATTATAGATGGCAACAATATGGACACTGGTCTGCCCGCTCCAGTTACCGACACCACCGCCACCAACCGGCGCCTGCTGCTCGCCAGTATAACCCGGATCCGCTTGCGTAATGGCTATGCGTCCGTTATAGGGCTGGCAGAATATGTAGTTTTCCCCACGACCACTGCCATCCGTGTTGCCGAATCCAAAGAAAAAGCAGTTCGCCGGCAGCGAGCCGAAACTGGCCCAGGTTTCAATGGTCACCGCGGAATAACCATTAATGATTCCCGACGGCAGATTGAGGTAAGTTCCGCTGTTGCCGTTCAACACGAGCTGGCCACCGGTAATGGCGGCACCGCCCTGGAGCGTGCCATCGGCGGTGGCGACGAGATCCGTGGCGACCGTGCTGCCGTTGGGCTCATTGAAAAAGCTGTAACGATGGGTCAACGCCTGCGCGGAAACCGCCGCCGGAATGAGCCAGGTAACCAGCAAGCTTCCACACACCGCCATGTTTCGCTTTTGATTCGACCGTCTTGCAGCATCAACATAGGCCATCGGGTGACGTCGGCAGCAGGCACGGAGCGCCAGAGCCGCGCCGGTGAAAGCCAGAATTATGGTCTGAAGCAGTTTCATCATCTTGTTTCTCTCGTTTATAATTTAAGCCTGGTTCGCATGAAATTCAAAAAAAATACAAATTGGCTGCGGTTCATTTCTGCAATCGGAAAAATTGGGCATTCCTTGAAACTGGCACAGTGACCTGCCATTCGCCGCCGGTCATTTGCGGAGCGGGAGACATCGTCGCCCAGTTGCCGGAAGCCAAATTGGTTCGCGACATGAGGGTGAAACCAGCCGAAGCCAGCGGCCATGACAACGTCAGGCTGCCACCAACCAGAGAACCGTTGATGATTGGACTGCTGACGCTTAATAACTGGCTTGATCCCAAAACCTGGGTGGCTGCAATCTCATCGGCATACAGCACCCCGTTGTAGATGCGAAATTCATCAAGGCTCAAGTCAGGATACGGATCGGTGGCATAAAGCGACCGCCCGATGTAGTTCAACACGCCGTTCACCGAGCTTAACGGCACAGTCACGGCGCTGTTCATCGCCACTAAAACTCCATTCGTGTAGAGTGCAAGGCAACCTCCCGGCGGATTATATACCGCCACAACATGAAGGTTTGTGTGATAACTAAAGTCGCCGGCCCCGGTGACACCCTGCTCGCCGTTCCAGCCCGGATCAACCCCGGTGATGGCAATACGGCCTCCTTGAGGCGCGCAAAAGATGTAATTTCCACCATCACCACTGCCATCAGTGTTGCCAAAACCATAGAAAAAACAGTTTGCCGGCAGTTGGTCGGGAAAGGTGGCCCAAGCTTCTATCGTCACCGCCGTGTAGGGATTGAGAATCCCTGAGGGCAATTGGACATATTGTGAACCGGCGCCATTCAATGTCAGTTGACCATTGGCAAAGGCACCGCCGTTGGGCAAAGAACCATTCCACGCCGGACCACCCACTGAGTCACTGGCATCCGAGGTGAAACTGTAGCGATGTGCCAGAACGGCCGATGGTCTATAAACCGTTACCACCACCGAATTCGTGTAAAAGGCACTCGTGTTTCCGCTAATATAATTGTAAATGCCGGTGAGGTTGGCCGTGCCAACCCCGACAGCGGACAGAAGTCCGGAGGCGCTGATGGTAAAGACATTGGTATTGTCAGAACTCAAGGTAAGATTCGGATCTCCGATCATACTGACGTTGGTGGCAAGCGAAAAGTTCAGGCTGGCTGCAACCTGACGCGTGTTGCCAAATTCGATCGGCATGGTTCCCGCGATCACGACCAAACCGGTGAGCGTGCCGACATTGTAATTGGTCTGATTGGGTCCAGCCAGGTCGCTGGCCGCGATCTGGAACTTGTCCAATTCCCCGTCGTAGATGCGGAACTCGTCAATCGAACCGTTCAACCAGGCGTCACCGGACCAGAGTGAGCGACCCAGAAAACTAAAGACGTCATTGATGGAAGCGATGGATTTGCCCCCAGTCCAGCCCGAGGCCGCCAGCACCCCGTTGGTATAGAGGCCAAGAAATTGCCGGGACGGAGCCGGGTTAAAAACGGCCACCAGGTGAAGGTTCGACTGACCCAAAATGTTGTTGATGTCAAAGCCGGCCTCGCCGCTGTTGCCGGGCATGGTGTCCGTAATCGCCAGACGCGCGTTGCCGCCATTGGCGGCGTCGTTCGCAGCGAGGAAAATATAGTTGCCCCCGGATGAGCCTGACATATTACCAAAGTCAAACAAACGCGCCCAGGCACCGTTGACAGGATTGAAGGTCGCCCACGCTTCAAAGGTGATGGCGCCCGTGGTGATGTTGGTGGTTGTGATTAACCCCTGCCCAAAATCCACATAGTCTCCGTAAGCACCGACCAGGTTTAGCCGGCCATTGGCGATGGAAGCGTTCCCGCTGGCATTGTAGAAAACGCCGTTGGCGGCACCCACGGAGTCGCTGGCCGTGCCATTGTTGAAACTATAGCGATGAATCAACCGCGTCGGTGGCGCGGTGACAACCTGCACCGATTGAGGAGCCGTCAGGCCGTCGTAGCCGGCGGTAATCGTAGTCGTTCCCGGGCCCGCGCCGATGACCAGGCCGTTGCCATTCACCACGGCAACGCCCGGATTCGCCGAGGAGTAGGTCACGGCATGGTTGCCGGCGAGACTTATCGTCTGGCCGGAAATCATACCCGATACCGAGGCCGGCGCTTCCTGACCGACATTGAGCGGTGCCATGAACTGAAGTTGCAGGTTCGTGGCACTGTTAAAACCGCTGCCCTGCAACCTGAAAATGGAGAGCGAATTGGCCGGGAGTGAAACGGAGAAATTGGTTCCCGCATTGTTGATCACGTTGGTCACCGGGAAAATGTAAGTCGGGGAGGCAAATGAATTGGTGTCATTCGGATTGCCGGAAAGTTGAACGACGGTGGCGCTGGAGGCGATTGCAGCCACGCCGCTGACGTTGAATGTCGCCGACATGGGGCTGTTGTTAAAATTGACGGCCTTGACGATGATCTGTCCCGACGATTGAACCAGGCTCGAAGAGACATAGAGCGGATTGCCGGACACTGCCACCGACGTGGGCAACACCATGTTGCCACGATTAAGGCTGAACATCTGCTGCACATAATACGATGGCGTGCCGTAAACTTGAGTGCCGTTGAAGTAAATCAAATCCGGCGACCAGCTCTGATTGTTCCAGTTGGCAAAGAGCGGAGCGTAGCAGGCCATGGCAACGATGTCAGAGTTCCGCTCCAAACCAGTCATCCACGCCGCTTCGCCGAGCGCATTCTGCAACGTGGCGGCAAAGCCCGGGCCGATGTTGTAGGCAACCGCATATTCACCGACGAAAACCTTCGGCCCGCTGCGGCTGTAGCTGTCGTAACGAGTGGAATTTTGCGCGAACCATGAAGCACTGTTATAGAAGTGCTCATCCATGATGTCCACCGGCGCGTCGGTGGGGATGCTGCCCTGATTGTTGGCGACGACATTGATGGCCGGGTAATTCGATTTGATGGCGTTGTAGAAGATGGCGTAATTGGTGTTGTAGGCTGAACCGCTATTCTCATTGCCAATTTCGATGTATTCCAGATTAAACGGCGCCGGATGACCGTTCGCCGCGCGTTGGGCGCCCCAATAGGTGTTGGTGGAATCGTCGGCGTATTGGATGGCGTCGAGGGCTTCCTGCACCCACGAACCGAGTTGGCTGGGCGGAACGGCGTTTTGTGCCCCTGAGTCATCCATGCCGCAATTGATGCAGAGCAGCGGCGCGGCACCGATGTCCTCGCACATCTGGAGGTATTCGTGATAACCCAGGCCGTTGTCCACCATGTAGCCCCAAATGTTGTTGCGCGGAACGCGGTTGGCGGGGTCGCCCACCGTGAGCTCCCAATGGTAGGCGTCGGCCAGGCTGCTGCCACCCACCCAACTGCCGCCGGGAAAGCGCATGAAGGATGGCTTCAGGTTCACCAGCATGTTCGCCAGATCGGGACGCAGGCCATTGGTGCGATTGTTGAAAGTCTGCGCGGGGAACAACGAAACAAAATCGAGATAAACCGAGCCGGCCTGTGAAATGCGCAGTGCGAGTCGCGCATTCGGGTCGGTGGCATTCGGAATCATTGAGAGCGTGAAGTGCTGCCAGCTTGTGGTCAATCCGCTGAATAGGTTTTGGGCGTAAACGGTGCCACCGTTTGTGCTTTCCAGCGCGACCGCAATATTGCCGCTGAAACCGCTGGCGGCCCGCGCATAAAAACCCAGATTGTAAGTCCGCCCACTGACGAGCGGAATGCCATAATAGCCATTATTCACCGCACCCAGACTCCCGGTCCCGCCAGTCATGGTCAGTTTGAGTGATTGCATGTTGCTCGAACTCAAGGGCAGCGAGGTGTCAATGCTCCACGAACCCCGGGCGGTGCCGTTCGTCATCAGTGTCCACTGGTCCGGTGTCGCGGCGTCTTCAAAGTTGCGATTGCGGATCAATTCCGCGTAAATCCCGCCGTCGCCCGCCATGCTGATTTCCTCAAAGAAAATGCCGAACAGGTTGGAACTGATGGTGGCGGCCGGCTGGTTGGCCTGAATGGTTATGGTGCTGTTTTGCGCCCGCGCCACCCGGGGCCAGGCCGCCAGACAAATGCCCGCCAATAATAAATTTAACGACTTCCTAACCAATTGATACAACATAACGAACCTTCAACCTTGAGCACAGTGAGAAATCATTCCCTGACTGCACTCCGCCGGCATCCTGGCGTGCCGGGCACAAACCCAACAGTCTGACCATCGACTCTCATGTGAAAGACCGCCGTGTGGAAACCCCTAAAACCACACGGCGGTCGTGTCAGCACTTCTTCCACTAATCGTTACCGGACCAGCCGGAAGAACTTCGTCCCGCCGGTGTTGGGCAGCGTGACCTGCCACTGGCTGCCGACAATTTGCGCGAGGGACGAGGCGATGGTGGTCCAAGTGCCGGAAGTCAGGCTGCTCTTCGATTGAAGTGAGTATGACCCGCCCGCCACCGGCCACGAAATCACCACATTGCCGCCCGAAGCTACAGCCTTCAAGTTCACGCTGCTCGCGAGCACCTGGGTTGGCCCAAGCACCTGGGTGGACAGCACGTCGTTCGGGGACAAGACTCCGTTGTAAATACGGAATTCGGAAATGGAGCCTTGCATGCCGGGATCTGGCCAGAGATCAGCGCCGACTTTGTTCAACACTCCCCAAACGCCGGCCATTGAAATGGTGACGTTGTTGAGTTCGGAAGCCAAGACGCCGTTGGTGTAGACGGCCAGATAACCGGCAGGTGGATTAAAGACGGCAACAATATGCAGGTTGGTCTGGCCTCTAATGATGCCAGCGGTGCCAGTTTGATTGTGACCGTTGGCATCGTTGCTGTCAGCAATGCCATAGGTGGTATTACCGCCAAGCTGGCCGACATGAATATCATAAGCAGCGGCACCGCCGCCATTCTGATATCCGAAGTCAAACAGAGCCGCCCAATAACCTTGGGAGGAGGCAAACGTAGCCCAGGCTTCAATCGTGACCGACGGGTCGTTAAAGTTCGTGCCGATACCATTCACAGCATTAGTGAGGATGCCATTCGGCAACAGCAAGTAATCAGGTGCCGGTGCGGTCTGGGCGGTGTTGGGGATCACCAGTAGGCCGCCGGTTATGTTGGCGCTTCCCATCAGTGTGCCGTTGAATCCAGCAATCGAATCCGTGGCGATCAGACTGCCATTGGGTTCATTGAAGAAACTATAACGATGGGTCAAGGTTGCCTGCGGTGCCTGAACCACTGTGACCGTCGCCGTGTTGGTCAGGCCCTGATAGACGGTGACGACTGCAGCCGTGCCCGCATTGACCCCATGAAGCAGGCCGTCGGTGCCATAGAGCAGCACATTGGTGTTGCTGGTGGAAACGGTTAATCCCGTCGGCGGAATGACGCTATTGTTGATAATATCCCAACCCGTCAAGCCGGTATAATTTGCCAGTAGTTTCACCTGTCCTGTCTGGAGAACCTGCAGTGTGGCCGGGGCTTGAATGGAGAGTGAAACCAATGCACCCGGACCATTGGTAACGCCAGCCGGGATGGAATTGGGGCCAGCCGCATCGCTGATGGCAATCCCCGGCCCGGTCAGCGCGCCGTTGTAAATGCGAAACTCATCAATATTGACGTCCATGTAGGGATCGTTATAAAGTGATTTGGCGATGTAGTTGAGCACGCTGCTCACCTGATTCATCTGCGTTGGCACGGAAAGATTTTTCCCCGCCAGAATGCCGTTGGTATATACCGCAATCCATTGTGCCTGCGGGTTGAAGACGGCCGTTATATGCAGGTTTGTTTGCAGGCTAATATTACCATAGGTGCCGGCTTGGCTTTCTCCCGTATATCCGGGGTCAACCCCCGTAATCCCAATATGTCCCGAGCTCGGCTGGAGATAAATGTAGTTTTCACCGGCGCCTCCGCCATCCGTGTTGCCAAAACCGAAGAAGAAACAGGCTCCGGGAAGTGCCGTCGGAAAGCTGGCCCAGGCCTCAATGGTCACCGCAGCGTAGTTACTGATGATGCCTGCGGGAAGTTGAACATACTGCGAACTGGCCGCCGCCAACTGCAATTGATTGCCGGCAAAGGTGCCACCATTGGGCAGCGTGCCGTTCCAAGATGCACCACCCACGGAATCACTGGCGTCGGCGGTAAAACTATAACGGTGGGTCAGCACCGAGACGGGCTGGACCACTGTTACGGTTTGCGTGGACGTCAAACTCGCGTAGTGGGCCACGATGGTGGTGGAACCCTGCCCGACCGCACTGATCACGCCATTGGTGTCAACCGTGAGAATGCTTGTGTTGCCGGAGGAATAGGTGCACAATGGCGTAATGATGATTGGCGTTGGAAATTGAGACGTCGTGGCCGACACGGCGGCCGACTCACTACCGCCCTGAATCAACTGAAAAAATGGAACCTGCAACTGAATGCTGTTAACGGTGACCGCAGTCAGGCTGACTGTATCTGGACCGGCCACGTCACAACTTGCCACCTGCAAACCGTTGAGCGCGCCATTCCATATGCGAAATTCATCCAGTTCGATATCCATATAAGAGTCAGCACCGTATAGCGACCGGGCGATATAGTTGAGCTGATTGGTCACCGCGCTCATTTGCGTCGTGACGGCGCCATTCCGCGATACCAGCACACCGTTCGTATAAAGCTCGATATAGGCGGCAGCCGGATTGTAAACCGACGTCACATGAACTGTCTGACCACTAAGGTCACCCATGCCACCGGTTCCTTGTTCGCCCTGCCAGCCAGGATCAGCCCCGGAGATGGCAATGGATCCGCCGTAAGGCTGGCAGTAAATGTAGTCATAGCCTGAAGGCTGGCCGCCGCTCAACACATTGGTGTCCGTGCCGCCAAAGGCATACAGAAAGCAGGCGCTGGGCAATGTGCCAAAGGTGGCCCAACAATCAATCGTCACGGCGGTGTAGTTGCTGAGAATGCCCACCGGCAATTGGACGTATTGCTGGCTGCTCGACGACAGGAGCAACTGGCCCGGGAAGGTGGCGAAGTCACCGCCATTGGGAACTGTGCCATACCAAGCCGTTCCGCCCACCGAATCAACGACATTGGTACCGGTGCCATCGTCGTTGAAACTATAACGGTTCACCAGCGTTTGTGCTGAAGCCGTCAACTGCATTATCAGGATGACGACCAGACAACTCCAAAAAGAAGTCTTACGACTTGTGCGATTTGTTGTTTTCATTTTTAATTTTAGGTTTGGGTTAGTTTGTATGTGCCTTGCATTTGCTGCTTTCAATTTCAATCAGTATGCTTCATCCGTAAAATTTAACGGCCTGCGCCACCAGTCTTGGCTTGTCCAAGACTGGCAGCGAAAGCTGCCTTCATAATTTAGTTTGACCACCGCTCTGCCGACGGCGCAAAACCAGCAGGCAAGCGCCACCAATCCCAGCCAACGCAAGAGTGCAAGGTTCAGGAGCGGCGACGATGCCGTTGATCGTGCTGATGCTGGCACCGGCCCCGGCACCATTGAGCGCGGAGACCTGCGCAGCCGTCAACTGCCCATTATAAAGGAGAAAATCACTTGTCGTCGCGGCGGCGGAAGCGTCAGACCAGGGCTGGCCGGGCGCACCGCCAATGGCAAAAAACTGCTTCTTCGACATTCGTAATGGGTAAAAGGGGTTGAAAAGGACACGAAGTAAATCGTAAGTTTTGGGCTTTATGATACCGGAAAAAGTGTTCCATCAAATTTTGGCGTTGGGAGACAGGTG